>ENA-ORLW01003336-ORLW01003336.1-human-gut-metagenome-genome-assembly--contig:-NODE-3336-length-12493-cov-4.188466_pt1 | contig 12493 bp, 15 predicted proteins | sample MGYA00243017_ERZ508829 | MGnify/ENA primary metagenome ERZ508829 (study PRJEB26277, sample SAMN04329776) | human gut metagenome | biome: human-associated habitat | host: Homo sapiens | place: USA...
AGTATATTAAGGATGCGTTGAGGTATTTTGGGTTGCTATAGGAGAGAATGATTATGAAGAGTAGTAATATTGAAGAATTCAATTTATTAGTGGATGAGTACTTGAAGCAGGATTCAAGATATGAGAGACAAATTAGGAATTTTCAGTCATTTTTAAAAGAATATGGTCTTGAAGACAAGGTATTCAATCTCTATGAAGATAATATAAATGATTTTTTTGAATATGCCGTTGAACATAATATAGGTACAGATGCTCAATTATCAATACATATTGCGGCTTTGAAAGGATTGTTTTCGTTTTTGATTGATAATAATAGAAAGTTTTCTGAGTTAAATGGTTATATAAGTACAGCATCTTTTCGTGAAAGATTATCCAATAAGGTAGATAGAACTGTAAGTAAAAAATTCATATCCGAAGAGTTGTTACAAAAAATATTAGTGACCATAGATGAATATATAGAGAATAATTCAGGACTAGAAGCTAAGGGCAATCATGAGGAAAGTTTTTATTTGGATGTTATAATTGCAAGATTATTTATAAAATTAAGTTTGTTATTGCCATTACAGACAGGACAAATAATAGACATAAAATTAGGAGATGTTAGGTCAACACAATTTAGAGAAATAATTCATAATGATGTAAAAGTAAAGCTGCCTAATAATTTGAGAAAAGATATAATCAATTCTGTAAATTATGCAGAAATGAAGTACAGAGTAAAATATTCTACAGAGGATAAAATTTTCGAGTATTTGTATTCTTGCGAGAATAAAAAAGGTCAGCGAGAAGGAATTAACAGAACTCTTCCAAGAGTGTATGAAGGGCTTGGATTGGTTGAAATGTTAGAAAAAGTATCTGGTGGAAAAAGAGATAAATATATCTATCCTGCAGGAAGTTATAAAAAGACAGCGATTTATAATATGTTAAACAATGGTGCTAATATAGTATATCTTGAAAAATTAACAGGATTAGATACGAAAACTTTGTTAAGTGACTTTGTATTTGATAACCTAAACGAGAGAGACATAGAAACTAATATAAATAGTTCATTATTACAATGTGAGTATTATGAATATTTGTAATAATGAGCTATTCAAAACTTTTAAGTATTGACACCATGGAAAAGATAGCGTATAATCAAGCATTATAAAGGTGTCAAAACTTAGTGTCACGAAAAAACGGAGGAAATGCTATGATTTACGGATATGCAAGAGTAAGCACAAAGGGACAGGCTAAAGATGGTAATTCTCTGGAAGCACAGACAAAAGCTTTACGAGAGCATGGAGCAACACAAATCTATTCAGACGCATTCACCGGAACGAAGGCTCACCGTCCGGAATTGGATAAGCTCATGGCGCAGATCACTGACGGCGACACATTGGTTGTAACGAAGCTTGATCGAATAGCCCGATCTGCAACCCAGGGAACAGAGCTTATACAATCTTTGCTGAACAAAGGTATAAAAGTCCATATCTTGAACATGGGACTTTTGGACAACACGCCAACCGGAAAGCTTATCCGGAATATTCTCTTTGCTTTTGCAGAATTTGAGAGGGATATGATCGTGGAACGTACACAGGAGGGAAAGTCCATAGCAAAGCAGAATCCGGATTTCACAGAAGGACGTCCTAAAAAATTCAACCAAAAGCAAGTTAATCATGCTTTGGAGCTGCTTCAAGATCATTCTTACAAAGAGGTGGAGCAAATGACCGGAATCAGTAAAAGCACACTGATTAGAGCAAAGCGGAAAGCAGCTGTCGGAATAGATTAAAAGTATAGACTCTAACAACGGAGTCCCCTTTTATTGTATCGTCGGGTCGTTCGACGTATCGTAAAAAGTCAATGATTTCCTTGCTTTAAAGCACTTCACCCATTAAAAATCGACACTTAGACATAGCCATTTGGGGCTGCTGCCAGGGCGAAAACCCTTTATTTATAAGGGAGTTTTCGATATCATTCGACTTTATTTTTGCACTCTGAGAAGCCAGTAAATACAAGGGTTTGCAAGGGGTGAAATTACCACCTTATCGCTACACAATGGAAAGTCCATGTGTAGAGTATATATTTTAGTATGCTAAAGCGTTAAATCACTAAAGTAAATTTTAATTTTGACTACTCTTCTTTGCAATATCAATCTTCCGCTGCAATGCAGCCTGTTTCCATTTTAATTGTGTGACCCTGTGTTGCTCTTGGAGAGCCTTTGCCTCCAGAAACCTTTTAATCCAATTCAACAACATAAATATACCCTCCAGGACGTTTATATTTGCTTACAGCATAGGACGTAGATCCGAAACTGTCAATGGCGATTTTTCTTTAAATTCCGGTAACTCCAGCTGCCGGAATTTTATTATTTTCAATACGGTGGGCTGGATAACCCAGACCCACCAAGATTAATAGTTACGACTGCTTCTTTGCAGCCTTTTTCTTGCGCTTCTTCGGGTAATACTTGTATCCGATCTGGAAGCCTCTAACGTTATACACGGTATATCCTCCTGTGGCTCTCATTGGTTTACGGCTCTTGCTCCTGTCTGCATAAATGATCTGCTCCATGGACAATCCGGTATCATAAACCAGGTCAAGAATATTTGTATATGGAATAATTTTTCCATCCTTTAGCAAGCACAATCGTTTTATTTTTTCGAGATCTGCATGTAATTTCTGAGGCAGTAGCACCAAATTTGTATAGTTGTTATTGCAGCGATTTTTGTCTACGTGATGCACTTCCAGTCTTGCTTTATCCGGATTTTTGTCAGTCCAGAAGTTAGGGCAGAAGACATCTGCTACAATTCTATGGATTCCCATTGGATTTCTACTGCCATTTTTACACAGTGTACATGACAGATATTCTGAGTTTAAAGGGACTTGTTTAATGAGCGTTTCTGTATCTCTTTTTAGTGAAATAATACGGCTGTATTGCGAGACATAGTAATCTGTATACACTGGATGCTGGACAAAAATTTCATCGTTATACTGCTTTCCTATATCAAGTTTTTCCAGTCTTTCATCATCTAATTTGTGTGCTAAAATCCACTCTAAATTCCATTTAAAATTGCTTATATTTGTCAAAATATTCATAGTATTATTTACTCCTTATCAATATAATTGACGGCGAAAAATACATGAAATTCTGAGCAAAATTATTTCTATTTTGAATAATTGCGATCATATTTTTACGGCATATTTCGCCGTACTCCTTTATAATTTCGATCAATATTCAAACTATGCTTAGCCCTCTATCTGTCTTTTTGTGCGCTCTTTCAACAGATCGAATAGGCATAAGCTGGAAGGCTCTTTTATTCTTTTTGATTCCTGGCACAGCCTTCTAGGTGTTACTATTTACTTCTCAATCATCTTCTAATTTATATTCGATATTCAGTTGTAAAAACTACTATTCAAACTAATTAAATGCGTATGCTTCCTGTGTTAATAAGTCATGCTCTATATGAGATGTATGCTCTTTCACACATGGAAGTCATGCACTTGTATGTCCTCTGGTAGTATCTATATGTACACTATAGTCTTCCCATATTGGACATAAATCTTTTCAAAAAAGTGCGATAAAGTCAGTAAATATATACGAACTTCAAGCCTCACACTATTTTCCAAAATGGTACATTTCAGTACCCATTTTTTACTTCTTTTTCTCAAAACGTCCTATTCTGAAAAAAATTCACATGTGGCTCTTTTGATTTCTGCCACCGCTTTTTTCAGATCAGTCTTTGAGAAGTATTCGATTCCATACCTTTTTTTATGATTCCTTGCCCTGGATTCCGGATTTTCAATACCGATCATCTCCAGGAGTTGAACCATCTGCCTGTGGCAAAAGATACAGTCCTGATATTGGATGAGAAAGTCTGTCAGACTGCGGAATTTCACTGGATATGCAGTCTTATCTTCCTGGTAAATCTTGGCAAGTTCACAATTAAACTTAGACCACACTGCTTCTACATTCGCTGTGGCGATTGCTTTTTGCCAACGATTACTCCAATCTGTTACAAACTCTCTTTCTATATCTTCTAATTTCGATTTTTTTTCATTCTCAATTTTTTTCGTTGCGATCATGCGCCAACTTTTCGATAATGTACGTTCTTCAAGACGACTTTTGGCTTTTTCTTCGTGATTTTCAGTCAATTTTGATTTTTCTTCTCTATTGTAGCATTCACATTGGATGTAATCGCTCTTGATCGCCATGCTCAAAAGTTGATTAGAAAACAAATTTTCGGTTTTGTACACATTTCGAACCTTATACGTTACCGCTAAGCACGACAGAAGATATTTATGCAGCTTTGCATACAATCTGTAGTGATCTGAATCGTAGCTATCCAAACGCAGATCTACACGCATTAAATTGTAGTCACTTACACCACATTCTTCTAATATGGAAGAAAAGCAATCCTCAAATTCTGTAAAGCTGTGACAATCACCGATCAGCTTATTGGGGTTAATGATTGAAATTGCTTCAATCTTCCCATTGCTCTTTTTGGTACTACTGCTGCTGATACACTCTTGTAGTTGAGGCGGCACGTCCGGAATATCCATAGACTTAATCTGTAACGTATGTATCGAACCTGTTAGCTTGTAATTATTGATTTTTTCACATTTCATGTTGTGATTCCTCCTTTGATATCGGAAGAAAAGTCACATATAAATATGCTTATTATTAAATTTTTGTATTACAAAATAACTCTTCAAACTATGAACTTTTAACTTTAACATTTGAACTTTAAACATTGGAATTTTTGGACGAAATGTCCGAGATTTTTTTGAAAAATCAGATAAAAATTTCACTCAAAATACTATTTAAACTCTACGACATATTTACCTTTGACCTTTCTTTCATTAACTGAAATTAGCATGTTATTTTTTCAATCTAAATTAAATTGAAAGTGCATTTTTACTCTTGGTTACTGGGGATTAATTGGAAGATTAAAAGATGATTGATGTATAAAAGATTGTAACGCTGAATGACTTATATGTCAACAGTTTTCCCCTTATTTTATGAGGATTTTTGTAAAAAAATCAGTTAGGCGACATGAGTATAAATATTAGGCGACATGACAAAAAAATACTGCTTCCAAAAGCATTATATCCGTGATATACTTTACAAGCTACCACCCCTAAACTGGTGCGGAAAGGGGGTGTGCCAGTTGGACGAAATTTCATCATTTTTAATTTCCGTCATGGCAAGTGTAGTCGCCTACTACCTTTGCAAGTGGCTGGACGGAGATAAGTAGCGGTAGTCAGCCAGAGGCTTAAGCCACCTCGCCCAAACGGAATAAGAAAACCCCAGAGAGCCTACCTCTGGGGTTTTTGTGTGCCATGTTGGACACTTTCATCATTTTTGCCTACTGGCATTATAGCATACGCAAATCTTGAAATCAATATTCTTCTTTCACGCTTTTTAACTATTCTCTTTGATAACCTCTCCGATCGCCTCAATAGCTAATTTTCCAATCTCTACCAGGATGACTATTAACTCTGTACTCATTATATTTTCCTCTCTTTCTTTTTTGTAAGTGTTTTTTTGTTCCTTGTTTTGATGATCTTATAATAGTTCACTTACAAGAAAAAGAGGTAAACAGGCTGTTGACATTTTATTGTTCTCGGGTCGTGCTTCCCAAGAGGTGCTGATCGTACTCAAATAGGTATTCATTGTACACATCCAGGTTATAAACACCTTGCTCCATGAAGAACCTTACAATCAGATCTCCTGTATCGGACATGGATAGCAGCTGGTTGCCACTGGCAAGTAACTTTTCGGTCTCCTGGACTGTGAGCTGCATCCCTACTGCCAACGAGAGCATGATCGACTTGGTGGGAATATAGTCTTCCTTGCAGCGTATCTTTGAGAACATCTGACGCGTCAATCCAGACTGCTTGTATACATCAGAATCTTTCAACCCTTTTTCGTCAATCATCTGGAAGAGGCACTTGTTAAAAGGCTCTTGCTTCTTTTGTACGAACTCTGCGAGCCTCTTTCCAATGCCAGGGATTCCGACAGTTGCCATTCCAGAAACAGCTCCGCCAGCAATAGTTACTGCCACTCCTGGCTGTTTACTTGTCTTTATGTACTCCGTCAAGCTCTCCCGATATTTCTCGTATTCTTCTTTCACTTGGTAACCACTCCCTTATCCCTGGTTTCTGCTAAATTGATTCTGGAGTTCCAGCGCATATTGCTCCTTTGCTCTATAGAGTATCGTAAGCATATATGCTCTTGGATTGTTCACCGGATTTACATTCTCCGCATATTTCCGGATAGAATACAGAATCTCATCACGCGTGAGCTTCATCAGCTTCCCGATCACCGGCATTGCAGGAAGATCTTCACCAGCAATTCGTATGATCTTCTTAGTTGTATTCAGTGTCTCATACAGAATTGTGATCACATTGTCCACGTCGGGTCGGAGCTGTGGGAAGTCGTTTACCATCACAGAATATTCAAATAGCTCCTGGATATTTTCCAGGCTATATCGTTCCTGGGGTTGACTTTCAGTCCATTTTTTTGTATTATTATCTGTATCAAAATGTTTATTAGAAGGGTCTGGCTCTGCTGTTACTTTGGTCGGTTCAGCATTGCTGGACTCTTTTTCTTTGCTCACAATGTACCCCATTGCTCTAACCTGTGCTACAAGTTTTTGTTCATCAACCTGTGCAGCCACAGATTCTACATCATCATTACCACTCACTCCCCAGATCTCAGCATAGTCATACAGCGTATAACAATTACTCGTCGAGCCTCCATCTGGTCTTGTCCTGTTCGTCTTGGATATCACGCCTTTTGCTTCCAGATCTTTAAGAATCGACTTCACCTTATTTACACTAATTCCTGTAAGGTTAGCCAGTGTTCTTACACTTGGAAAACACTGATTTGTGCTTGGATTCGTGAACTTTTTTAGATAAATGAACACCAATTTTTCGTAGTAATTCAATAAATCAGAATCCAAAAAATCATTGTAAACCATGACGAAAGGTCGCTGATCGGTGGCAATTTTTAATTTTTTTCGTGCCATCTGCTACCTCTCTTTATTTTTTTGCTTGCTGCTCTAAATCTTTCTCAATCAACCCCACGATATAATCCTGTAATGTGGTTCCTTCCATTGTAACATGAATTTTTACTCTTTGGTGGAAGTCTGGGTCAACGCGCAGCACAATATTTTTTTTTGTTCCGTCTGCCATGTAGCTCCTCCTCTCTGCTATAAACAGAAGTGTACCATTGTTTACGCAATAATTCAAGCAATAAAACATATTTGCATTATTGCGTGTTTTTATCATTCAATCGTTCTATAGATTGATTGAATGGATTTATATATTTTTGGATATTCTTAAATAGATATTATTCGTAGCCATACAGTGGCTAGGGGGTAGCCATGTGGTGGCTAGGAGCCTGGTCGTGTAGTGACTAGGGGGTAGCCATGTGGTGGCTAGGGGTGAACGATTGTTCTCAAATTTGCAAAATTCGAAAACCCTTGATTTTACTGGGCTCGTGGGGTGTCACTTTCCCGATAAAATTCGGATTTTAAAGAGTTAAAAGTGCATTTATAAAAATTTTTAGCAAAAATAAAAGCACCTTATCTGTGCTGATAAAGTGCTTTTATCGGATGTTTCCTGTCATTTAAAAAAAGATGAAAAGAAGATATAAATCACTACGATGAAGCCCACACATAAAAGAGCTGTGCCGACAAATCCAATTAAACATCCCAGGGCATACATCATAAAATCCCTCCTTCGTAGAATAACGCTCTGTGAGGCTTTTTGAGCCTTTTTATGGAAATCTTAGCTTGTTAATATTTCGTCCGGATTTACCCCGAAAAACGTGTGTAAAACCCTAACGCGGTGAAACATCCTTACCAGCCTGTAATTTTTCCAGCAATTCCAAATATTTAGCTTGGTATTGATCGACTGCTACCTGTTTTTCTTCTCTATATTGCTTCTCCAGGGACATGATCTCACGCTCATGCTTAATCGAATCTTGCTCCCGATCGTGTTGACATGCTTGCAATTCTGTCTTTTTTGTTTCAAGATCAGCTTCCAATTGCTTCACTTTATCTTGAAGGGCATTTACTACAGATGCACATTCTTCCAAACGTGCAATCTCTTTCTTCATCATGTCAGTTGAGTTATTGAGAGCTGCAATCGTATCGTTAAGTCCATTTATTTTGCTGTCATACGTTTTTACGGATTCCTCATGGTTACGCTCAGCCTTTGACAATTCTATGATTAATCTGTTCTGTTCGTCCTGTGCAGCTTTCTCATTGGCTTCTGCTTGTTCTTTGGTCTGCTTGGCAGCCTGGAGCTTCTCTTGCAGATCTTGAATTACATCATCTTTAGATTTTAGCTGGGCTTCAAATTCAGTCCGGACAATGGCAGCGAGATCTTGGTTTTCCTGGAGACTTCCCATGAACATGCGTGTGAGCGCCGTCACATATCTTTCAAATTGCTCAATATCAGCCTTTTTCTCTGTAAGGACTGCTTTTCCACACTGGAATTCATATGCTTCAATAAGCTTAGAGAGAGCTTCCTGTTGGTTTCCGCCAATCTGAGCAGATATCTCCTTGAATTTGTCGTAGGTTACGTCATCAATTCTGAATGATTTCGGCTTTAATTCTTTGCTGTCGCCCATATTTACCCTCCTATGTGCCTATATGGCACTACATGCAATACACTACAATGTGTTACTTGTAATACAGAATAGCACATTAATGCTTACTTGTAAATGATAAAATATATAAAAATAGTGTAATACACTACAATGTATTGTAATGTATTACACTTAAAAATGCACTTTTAACAGTGTCAACCAAGACGTTCAATTACTTCTTTGTAGATGGCTGCATTATTTTTGAGGTCTTTTTCAATGGCTTTGACGGCGAATTGAGAGAAATTACCGCCGAATGCCTCCGCTACCTCTTCCCATTGAGCATATGTGTCCCAGGGGAGCACGAAATTGACACGCTTTCCGTCGGACTTTTTGCGTTTGGTTGGCTTTTTCTGTTCTGGTTCTTCCGGAGCTGTGGTTGTTTCCGGTGCTGGAGCTTCCGCAGTTTCACCAGCTGCCTTTGTAGAATCCTGTGCATAGGCTTCCAAAGCTTCTAATCCCTGTAAGTTATTACCCATTATCTCATTCCCAACCTTTCTAATGTTTCTGTGACAAATCCACGATAATCTATATATGGAGCGTTATTCTTCTTAGTTACGTAATCACAAAGAGGAACCTGGTTTAATGCAGCTTCTTCTACTGCAATACCGTTTCTGATCGTATTTTTGTATACTGTGGTATTCAGTGAAGTTGCAAATTTGCTAATCATTTCTTGCAGCTCTTTTGTGACGGTAACCCTCTTTGTATATTTAACGAGTAAGATTCCCAGCACTTCTAAATCTGGGTTGTACTTTGCTCTGATTTGATCAATATTTTTCTTTAATTCTGTAATACCTAAAAAGCTATAGGCTCTACATTCACTTGGGATAATAATTTTCTGGCTTGCAGTAAACGCATTTGCAGAAATCATAGAAAGTGCTGGAGGGCAATCCAGGATAATAAAATCATAGTTATTTTTGATTGCTTCCAATGCCTTTTTGAGAGCATAAAAATCTTTAAGCTCTAATGTCAAAACATTTACTGCGTCGTCCGCTGGCAATAGATCGTAGTATTTACATGGGACGATTGCCTGTATAATGTCACAGTGATACTCAGCATGAGATGTAAGCACATTATACAAAGAATGCTCCTGCTTACTCATATTACATCCAGAGCTGTAAGTGCTATTCCCTTGTGCGTCTAAATCTACGAGTAACACTTTCTTCTTCCTACACCCCAGTTCAGATGCAAGCGCAAGACTTGTTGAAGTTTTCCCGACCCCACCTTTCTGGAGGGCTATAGATATTACAACGGCTGCCATTTTCTCACTCCCTTATTAATTTTATGTATATGAGCATAGTTTAACATATATATATGTATTTATCAATAAATAAAATAAAAATACATATAAATATTAAATTTAATAAATTTATTAAAAATACACGTTTATATATAAATATACGCTAATTTATTATATATTAGAGTGCTGCTGATTTTTCAGTCAGTGTATAGATGAACTACCTTATATGATTTAGAGAAAAACACGAGATCCCGATGATTTTAACTACCCTGGGGGTGCGCGCGTAGCCATATATATCTATATATAGTAATTCTTCATATCTTGCTTACAATATATATGCTTTTACTTGCTTTATATAATAAAAATATGCTTAAAAATGTATTTTTAATAAATTTACGCAAAAATATTATTTTAATGGTTGACAGATTAATCTTGATATGCTAGCATATAAACAAGTTAAGCGAACGACTTAACGAAAACCACTACGAATATTAAGAAAGAACGAGGTATCAACAATGAAGCAATTAACAAATTATCAGAGAGTCAGCAACTATTTAATGAAAATCTTCCGTGCAATCAATGAGGAATATTTCAATAACGAGTTGGAAGTTCCTACTATTACTATTCAATCCACAGTTGGTGCATACGGTCACATCAGTGTACAGAAAATCTGGCACAGCAACGACACAGCTACACATGAATTGAATTTATCCGCTGACTATTTAAACAGACCTATAGAAAATGTCGTGAGCACCCTCATCCATGAAGCAAGTCATTTGTATAATATCCAGCATGATATTAAAGATACTTCCAACCGTGGGGTATACCATAACAAGAACTTCAAGAAGACGGCGGAGGAGCTGGGACATCTCCAGATCGAGCGCGACCCTAAATACGGATGGACGATCACAAGCCCTACAGAAGATACGTTAGACTTCATCATTGACAGAGGCTTTGAAGATATTCAGCTTGTGAGAGGTACACAGTTCTCCTTTACTGGTGTTGGTGGGGATAAAGCTGGTAATGGTACAACGTTACCACCAAAGACACGCAAGCCGTCCAGCACACGCAAGTACATATGTCCATTTTGCGGTAATAGTTTTAGAGCTACAAAGAACTTGAACGTAATGTGCATGGATTGCAACGAGCAATTTGTACTGGCGGATTAATACATAAAGGGGTGGCAAGTCCACCCCAAACAATCAATAATAAATCAACGTATAAATAAGTAAAAATAATATAGATACATAGAAATGCATAAATTTATTAAAAATATGTGTTGACAAATGATTGTTGATATGCTAGCATATAATCATAAACAAAAACCACTACAAAATAAAAGAAAGAATGAGGTATCAACTATGAAGAAAACAACAAATATCAATGCAGTAATCAAGGAGATTAAAGAATACCAGGCTATGCAGAAAGATCTGGAGAAGCAGATCGACGAACTTAAAGCAGAAGCTATTGAATATCTCAATGAGAACGAGATTCAAGAATTTCTGTGTGATGACGGAAAAATCACATACCGCGAGGTAATCTCCAAGCGCTTTGCTTCCACAGAATTTAAGAAGCTTCATAAAGACCTTTACGAGGCATTCACCAAAGCGACCTCTTCAATGAGATTTACTTGTAACTGATACATTAAGATAAGGCGGTGGGGCGCAAGCTCCACTGCATAAAAAAGATACTGCGGAGGTAATGAAGAATAGCGACCCAACGCGTGAGCCGTTCCGATCAGTAAAAGTCTATCGACCATTTTGTAATGTTATTGTCTGTGGTACAATGGCATTAGAAAGGGGTTGATTAATATGTCAATTGGAGATAAAGGAGCAAAGCTTACAGATAGTGGAGCTTATAAGTCCCGGGCTGAGGCTTCGATCAGATACAATCAGAAGAAGAAGCGTATCATGGTGCGCATGAATGAAGAGGCTGGAAAGAAGCTAGACCAGTATGCTGCCGATCACAATGTTTCATTAAACGAGCTGATCTTGCAGTCCTTGGAAGAAAAGACAGGTATGGACTTACATTAATGTTCATGGTATAATTCTTATGTTAACACTTTATGTGTTGATACCTCAAGAAGGATGGATTGTAGTGGATCCATCCTTCTTTTTTTGTGATCAGAAAAATTAAACACTACGCTTCAATCTTTTCCAACCAGCTCCAGAAGCTTGTTATAACGTTCATTCAGATCTGCGTCCGTGTACTCTGGGACTTCATCCGGATTGCTGTCAAGCTCCTTCTCGATTTCTTTTGCCCTCTCGATCAGATAGTCTTCTGGAATTTCTGTCAGAAAGTCCTGGAACTGATCTCTGATCTCTTCAAGCTCTACTTCATATTCATCTTTTGTCATGCGTCTACTCCTCCCATCACTTATTATACTGCATAAATATCACAGAATCACATAAAGATACCAAAGACATTTATATAATGTTATCAATATATGGCTAATACTAATGTAAGCGGTTCATGGGTAAACTTACAGTCATAGGAGGGCTGTAGGATGATTGTGTATGATAAGTTGTGGCAGACAATGAAGAATAAGGGAATCACACAATATGCTTTGATAAATCAATACAATTTAACCGCTGTACAGCAGTCACGCCTCCGGAAGAACC
>ENA-ORLW01003339-ORLW01003339.1-human-gut-metagenome-genome-assembly--contig:-NODE-3339-length-12489-cov-4.255398_pt1 | contig 12489 bp, 10 predicted proteins | sample MGYA00243017_ERZ508829 | MGnify/ENA primary metagenome ERZ508829 (study PRJEB26277, sample SAMN04329776) | human gut metagenome | biome: human-associated habitat | host: Homo sapiens | place: USA...
TCAAATCGGCGGAGCCGGAAAAAACGGTTAAAAGATCTTCACGCCGAACAGGCGTGAATCTTCAGTTTTTTCCGGTGCAGCCCACCCCTTTGGGGTTAAAAGGGGCGAGCAGCCCCTTTTTCGTGGCTCCAGCGCGTCGAAATCGCTGTGACCTTGCTGTGCTGAACGCACAGCATTTGCTGCGCAAACCGGTCTGCGACTTGAAAGCCCCACTGGGGCTTTCATGCCTTGCAGGCACCGCCGCACTTTTCTTCTCTTTTGGTGTCAAAAGAGAACATCCCCGGGCAGCAGTGTTTTAGTTTTCCCTCTTTTTCAACCATTCGCGCAGTTTCGACCCCCATTCGTGCAGAATTTCTTTTGTTTTTGCCCAGTTTATGGTATATTTATGGTAACGACACCCCGTATAAAAACCACACGAAAGGAGCGAACCCCTATGAAAGCCAAACGCATTGTAAGCATCCTGCTGACCGGCAGTATGCTGCTGTCCCTGCTGCCGGTGTCTGCACTGGCAGCCGCCCCGGTGTTCGAAAACCGGGGCCTCATCTCCAGCGGCACCTACTCACAGCCGGTGCATAACTCCGGCATCATCTCCGGCGGTACCTTCCAAGCGGGTGTGAACAACTCCGGCAACATCTCCGGCGGACAGTTCAACGGGTCGGTGGCTAACAATTCCGGCGCCATCTCCGGCGGCACCTTCCTAGATGATGTGTCCAACTCCGACACCATCTCCGGCGGCACCTTCCAAGGGAAGGTGGACAACCAGGGCACCATCTCCGGTGGCACCTTCCAAGGGGAGGCGTACAACTGGGGCACCATCTCCGATGGTATCTTCCAACAGCCTGTGGACAACCACAAAACCATCTCCGGCGGCACCTTCCAAAGGGAGGTGGACAACTGCGGCACCATCTCCAACGGTACCTTCCAAAAGTCTGTGACCAACTCCAAAACCATCTCCGACGGTATCTTCCAAGGGAAGGTGGCCAACTTCCGAACCATCTCCGGCGGCACCTTTGAGGAAGTTGTCGAGATGAACGAGTCCACCGAAGTGGCCACAATTGAGGGTGGAACCTTTAAAAAGGATATAGAGCTCAATACGTACTCCCCCACCATCACCGACGGCCTGTTTGACGGAAAGGTTTCTGCCTCAGAAGATTACTCCGACATGCTTATGCTTAGCATCAGCGGCGGCCTGTTTACCAACGCTGCGGCTATAAGCACCATCAGCCCGTCCAATCTTTCCATCACCGGCGGCTACTTTGTGAACAAGCCCGCTCTGCGGGAAGGCAACGACATTGCCTTTACCTCTGTGAGCGGTCAGGATGGCAGAGCCTTCCAAGTGCCTGTAAACAAAGGCTGGTCTGAAGGCTACGAAACGCTTTATGTGCCCAGCGGATCACCTGCGCAGCCCAACACCATTACCGTAAAGACCGCTGCCCCACTGACCGACTGCCTTGCAGGCGACGTATCCATTATGGGAACCGATAAAGTACAGCTAAATAATGACGGCAGTTACACCATTGAGGTATACCAGCCGACGTCCATCGTGCTGGTGATCGCGGAGCCCGCGCCGGGCGAACCCGGCGGCGAGCTTGACCCGGAGTTCTCCTCCGGCGCAGCCGCGCTCGGCATCGTGCTGGGCACTGCAGGTCTGGGTTATGTCACCTATGTCTGCGGTTCTTCCCTGTACCTGCACTATGTTTTGCCGGACGGCTTTATCCCCTCCACCCGGCAGGAGCTGGCCACCGTCCTGTGGACGACTGCCGGTAAGCCCGACCCCGTAAGCACCGCCCTGTATACCGATATCCCCGCTGACGCTATCGAGCAGCAGAAAGCCGCCCGCTGGTGCGCAGAGCAGGGTCTGCTCTCCGACCACGGCGAAACCTTTGGCCCGGACACCAAGGTGACCAATGCACGCATCATCCGCGCATGGAACAGCCTGAAAAAAGTGCCCGTGACCATCAAATAATCATCCTCACATTCATCCTTTCATGTACACCGCCGCCCGGCTTGCTTCCACAGGCCGGGCGGCGGTGTTTTCACTCTTCCATCTGCCTTGCCAGAAATGCCGCTGCCACATTCACGGCCTTGAGCTGGGCGGCATCCGGCGTGGCCGTGCGGTCTTCGGTCAGCAGGGCCACCACGCCGGTCACATCGCCCGCCGCAATGATGGGTGCGGCGCACAGCACTGCCCGGGGCGAGCCCTCGCAGGGCAGGATGCACTTTTCGGCAATGCCCTCGCTCTGGTACAGCCTGCGGCCATCCATCAGCTTTTCCAGCGGCTGGCTGATGCTGCGGTCGGCCAGCTCCCGCCGGCCGGAGCCGCTCACCGTAAGGATGCGGTCACGGTCGGCCACCAGTGCGGTCAGCGCAAAGCTTTTGCTGAGCACCTCGGTATACTGGGCCGCTACTGCGTTCATCTCGCCAATGGGCGAATACTTTTTAAAGATCACCTCGCCGTCGCCCGTGGTGAAGATCTCCAGCGGGTCGCCGCGGCGGATGCGCTGGGTGCGGCGGATCTCCTTGGGGATCACCACCCGGCCCAGCTCGTCGATGCGGCGCACGATTCCTGTTGCTTTCATGTTTTTGCTCCTCCGTTTCCTTAAAAATGCCTGCAGCACTAGTATCTGTCAGGCCGGGCCATTTATACCTGCTGCCCCCGCGCAAAAAGACCTGCACGGAAAGCTGCCTCTTCGTTGCGTTTCCGGCAGGGTTCTGCTACAATGATACAAAAAGCCATTTTCATAAGCACAGCACCCCGCTTATGAAGACAGATCCTAAAATTCTGCTGAGAAAGGCAGGTGTCCGGATGCCGAACATCCTCATTCTGGGCGGCGGTGCCGCCGGTCTTGCAGCCGCGCTGGCGGCGGCACAAAGTGCCCCCGCTGCACAGGTCATTGTGCTGGAGCGCAACCCGAAGCCGGGCAAAAAGCTGCTTGCCACCGGCAATGGCCGCTGCAATCTGGACAACACCGGCATTGCACCGGAGCTGTATTTCACTGCCGACCCGGCAGCACTTCGTCCGCTGCTGGATGCCGTAAATACCGCCGACCCGCTGCGCTGGTTCCGTGCGCTGGGGCTTTACACCCGCACCGACGAAGCGGGCCGGGTGTATCCGTACTCCAATCAGGCGGCGGACGTGCTGGCCCTGCTGGAGCATCACCTTGCGCAGCACCATGTGCAGCTGCGCACCGGCTGCACCGTGCGCACCCTGAACCAGAGCCGCAGCGGCTACGCCGTGCAGTTCGAGACGGCAGAGGGCAGCACCGAGACCCTGCGCGCCGATGCCGTCATCTGCGCCATGGGCGGCGAGGCAGGGCCGCAGTTCGGCACCGACGGCTTTGGCACCCGGTTCGCCGCCCAGTGCGGCGGCAGGGTGGAGCCGCTGTACCCCTGCCTGACCGCCCTGCAGTGCGCAAAGCCCAGCAAAGCGCTGGCTGGCATCCGTGCCAAAGCAGCAGCATCCCTGCTGGACGGTGCCCGTGTGCTTGCCTGCGAGAACGGCGAGGTACAGTTCACCGATTACGGCCTTTCCGGCATCTGCATCATGCAGCTGTCCGGCCTGCTGGCCCCGGGCCGCGGCCCCAAGGCTCCTGCTGTGGAGCTGGACCTCTTCCCGGCAGTGGACGAAACCGCACTTGCCAGCCTGTTTGCGGCCCACGCAGCCCAGACGGCAGGGGGCAGCGCCGCTGACTTCTGGCTGGGCCTGCTGAACCAGAAGCTGGGCCGTACTGTGTGGTCTGCCGCCGGGCTGCAGGACAGCGACGCGCCTGCCGTGCTCACCGCCGCACAGTGGCAGAAGCTGGCCCACACCGCCAAGCACTGGCGCTTTGAAGGGCTGACCCCCTGCAGCTGGAAGCAGGCCCAGACCACCGGCGGCGGGCTGGCCCTGCGGGAGGTGGATCAGCACTTCCAGTTCAAGGGCTGTCCGGGCCTTTACTTTGTGGGCGAAACGCTGGACTGCGCAGGCAGCTGCGGCGGTTTTAACCTGCACTGGGCGTTCGGCTCCGGCCTTGTGGCCGGGCGCAGCGCTGCAGGCCATGCTGCAGCAGGCCGTGCTCTGCCAAAAGCCTCCGCGCCCGCAAAGAGCAGGAAAAAGCCGCACAGGTAAAAATGAGCTTTAAATTTTCAACAAAAGCTTGACATCTTGTGCAGATCGCATTATCATAAAGACAATAAAGGTTTGTTCAGAGGATCGAGCAGAACAAGCAAGGGGAGAGTCGAAAGGCCCTTTTGTTTGTCCTGCTCTTTTTCTTTTATTCGGCAAACGGAGCGATCAGGAGGTTTTTATGCTGGATGTAGCAATTATCGGCTGCGGTGTCATTGGTGCGGCAGCCGCCTATGAGCTGTCCCATTACCCGCTGCAGACCGCCATTTTCGAGGCTGAAAATGACGTGGCCGACTGCACCACCAAGGCCAACAGTGCCATTCTGCACGCTGGCTACGACCCCGAACCGGGCACCCGGATGGCGCGGCTCAACGTGGAGGGGTCCGCACTGGCCAAGGAGATCTGCGCCCGGCTGGATGTGCCGTACCTGCAGTGCGGCAGTCTGGTGCTGGCCCTCAGCCCGGAAGAGCTGCCCCACCTGCAGAAACTGTATGAGAACGGCATCGCCAACGGCGTGCCGGGCATCCGGCTGCTTTCCGCAGAGGAAACGCTTGCCATGGAACCGAATCTGGCCCCCACTGTCGTTGGCGCGCTGTATGCGCCCAGCGCCGCCATCGTCAGCCCGTGGGACTTTGCACTGGCCATGGCAGAAGTAGCTGTGCGCAACGGCGTGGAGCTGCACCGCAGCTGCCCTGTGACCCACATTGAAAAGACTGCCGACGGATGGGCACTGACAACGCCCGATGGCATCGTGGAGACCCGCTACATCATCAATGCGGCAGGCATCTCGGCACAGGCCGTGCACGATATGGCTGCGCCCCACAAATTTACCATCCAGCCCACCCGCGGCGAATACTACCTGCTGGACAAATCCGAGGGCAGCCGTGTGCACCACGTCATCTTCCAGTGCCCCAACGAAAACGGCAAGGGCGTTCTGGTGGCCCCCACCGTCCACGGCAACCTGATCGTCGGCCCGAACGCCGACCCCGTGGAAGGGGACGATACCGCCTGCACCGCCGCCGGGCTGGCCTTCGTCAGCGCCGCAGCGCGCCGCAGCGTGCCGAACATCCGCTTCGGCGAGTCCATCCGCAATTTTGCGGGTGTCCGTGCCAATGTGGACACGGGCGACTTCGTTATCGGCGAAGCAGAGGGCGCACCCGGCTTCATCGATCTGGCGGGTATGAAATCGCCCGGCCTTTCCAGTGCACCGGCCGTTGCCAGAGAAGCCGTCAAAATTCTGGAAGCTCACGGCGATCTGCCCGCCCCCAAGGCGGATTACAGGGATGGCCGCACCCGGGTGCGCTTCAAGGAGCTTCCGCCCGAAGAAAAAGCCCGGCTCATTGCAAAGGAACCCGCCTATGGCCGCGTGATCTGCCGCTGCGAGACGATCACCGAGGGCGAAATTCTGGACGCTCTGCACGAAGAGATCCCCGCCACCACCATTGACGGTGTCAAGCGCCGCTGCGGTGCCGGTATGGGCCGCTGTCAGGGCGGCTTTTGTGGGCCGCGGGTGCTGGAACTGATCAGCAAAACGCTGGGCATCAGTCCGCTGGACGTGCTGCAGGATAAGGCCGGCACCAACGTCTTACTGTGCGAAACCAAGCAGGAGGGAGAGCACCATGATTGATCTGGTCATCGTCGGCGGCGGCCCTGCAGGCCTTGCCGCAGCTTACAGCGCATGGCAGCATGGTCTGCGCGATATCCTTATCTTAGAGCGCGACAACGAGCTGGGCGGCATCCTGAACCAGTGCATCCACAACGGCTTCGGCCTGCACCGCTTTGGCGAGCAGCTCACCGGCCCGGAATACGCAGGCCGCTGCATTGAACTGCTGCGCTCCACCGGTGTCCGGGTGGAGCTGGGCACGATGGTGCTGGAGGTCACCCCGGACAAAAAGATCCACTGCGTCAGCCGGGAAAAGGGCTATCAGATTTTGGAAGCCAGAAGCATCATCCTCTGCATGGGCTGCCGGGAACGCACCCGCGGTGCCATCGGCATCCCGGGCACCCGCCCCGCCGGCATCTACACCGCCGGTGCTGCCCAGCGCTATGTCAACATGGAGGGCTATCTGGTAGGCAAGCGGGTGCTCATCCTCGGCAGCGGCGACATCGGCCTGATCATGGCCCGCCGCATGACGCTGGAAGGGGCCAAAGTGCTGGCCTGCGTGGAGGTCATGCCGTATTCCGGCGGCCTGACCCGCAACATCGTGCAGTGCCTGCAGGACTTCGACATCCCCCTGTATCTGTCCCACACCATCGTGGATATTCAGGGCAAGGCCCGCGTAGAAAAGGCCATCGTTGCCAAGGTGGACGAGAACCGCCGCCCCATCCCGGGCACCGAAATGGAATTTGATGTGGATACCATCCTGCTCAGCGTCGGCCTGATCCCGGAAAATGAGCTGACCCGGCAGGCGGGCATCCCCATGGACCCTCACACCAAGGGCGCTGTGGTCTACGAGAATATGGAGACCGGCATCCCCGGCGTGTTCGCCTGCGGCAACGTGGTGCACGTGCATGATCTGGTGGACTTCGTTTCGGGCGAGAGCGACCTTGCCGGTGCTTCTGCGGCGGCCTATGTTTTGAAGGGCGAAGCCGCCGATACGGTTGTGCTTGACCTTGTTCCGGGCAATGGCGTGGGCTACACCGTGCCGCAGCGGGTGCGCCCCGCCGATGTGGACAGGAGCGTGAATATCTCCTTCCGCGTGCGGCAGAACTACGGCCCCAGCCAGATCACAGTGGCCTGCGGCGGAAGACAGCTGGCCCGGTTCAAGCGCCAGCGCATGGCACCCGGTGAGATGGAGCACATCGCCCTGCCAAAAGTCCTGCTGGAAAAAGCGGACGGCCCTCTGACCGTCGCGGTAGAGGAGGTTATTGCAGAATGAGCCGTATCAAAGAAGTTATTTGCATCTGCTGTCCCTGCGGCTGCCACTTGCAGGTGGACCCGGAAAATGATTATAATGTAACGGGAAACGCCTGTCCCAACGGTGCCGCCTACGGCAGGGAGGAACTGACCCACCCCACCCGCATCCTCACTAGCACCGTGCGGGTGGAGGGCGGGCTGTATCCGCGCTGCCCGGTAAAGACTGCGCAGGCTGTGCCCAAAGAGAAGATGACCGAGGTCATGGCTGCGCTGGACCGCGTTACCCTGCACGCACCCGTCCGCACCGGGCAGGTGGTGCTGGCAGATGTGTGCGGCACCGGCGTGGACGTTGTGGCGACGCGAAATCTGTGATACACACTCCTGAAACGATACGGAGGGAGCAAAAGCATGAGTACAAAATATGTTCTGGCGCTGGATCAGGGAACCACCAGCAGCCGTGCCATCCTGTTCGACAATGAGCAGAACATCATTGCGGTGCAGCAGCGCGAGTTTGAGCAGATCTATCCGCAGCAGGGCTGGGTGGAGCACAACCCCATGGAGATCTGGTCCACCCAGTATGGAGTCATGAACGAGGTGGTGGCCCAGAGCGGTGTCGATGCCCACGATATCGCCGCCATTGGCATCACCAACCAGCGGGAGACCACCATCCTGTGGGAAAAGGCCACCGGCCGCCCCATCTATAACGCCATCGTCTGGCAGTGCCGCCGCACGGCACCGCTGGTGGATGAACTGCTGCAGCAGCCCGACATGGCAGACTACATCCGGGAGAACACCGGCCTGATGCCCGATGCCTATTTCTCCGCAACGAAGATCAAGTGGATCCTGGACAATGTGCCCGGTGCGCGGGAGCGGGCCGAGGCAGGGGAGATCCTGTTCGGCACCGTGGACACATGGCTGGTCTGGAAGCTGACCGGCGGCAGAGTGCATGTCACCGACCGCACCAACGCCAGCCGCACCATGCTGTATAACATCCGCACGCTGGACTGGGACGACACCCTGCTCAAAGCGCTGGATATCCCGCGCTGCATTCTGCCCCGCGTCACCGATTCCAGCGAGGTCTACGGCACCACCGACCTGTGCGGTGTGCAGATCCCGGTGGCCGGCATTGCCGGTGACCAGCAGGCTGCGCTGTTCGGACAGAGCTGCTTTCGCAAGGGCGAGGCCAAGAACACCTACGGCACCGGCTGCTTTTTGCTGATGAACACCGGCGACACCATCTGCCGCAGCCGGAACGGCCTGATCTCTACCATCGCCATCAGCCTGAACGGTAAGGTGGAGTACGCGCTGGAGGGCAGCGTCTTTGTGGGCGGTGCCGTCATCCAGTGGGTGCGCGACGGCCTGCGCATGATCCAGGAGAGCCGCGATGCGGAATACTATGCCCAGAAGGTACCGGATAACGGCGGCATTTACATTGTGCCGGCCTTTACTGGTCTGGGTGCACCGTACTGGGATATGTACGCCCGCGGTGCCATTGTGGGCATCACCCGCGGCACCACCCAGAACCATATCATCCGCGCGGCAGAGGAGTCCATTGCCTACCAGAGCGCAGACCTCGTGGCTGCTATGGAAAAGGACACCGGCGTACTCATCACCTCGCTGAAGGTGGATGGCGGCGCCTCCCGTGACCAGTTCCTGATGCAGTTCCAAGCCGACATCCTGAACAAGACCGTGCTGCGCCCGGCCATCCGGGAGACGACCGCTCTGGGCGCTGCCTATCTGGCGGGCCTTGCCACCGGCGTATGGAAGGACCGGGACGAGATCCGCAGCCTGTGGCATTGCAATATGACCTTTGCCCCGCAGATGGACGAGGCTGAGCGCACCCGTCTGCTCTCCGGCTGGCACAAGGCTGTGGGCCGCAGCTGCGACTGGGCAGAGCATTGATAGTTTTCGCCCGACTTTATGGTTCACGCACAAAATATTTTTTAATTGTTTATTTTCTATTGACATTTTGTTACAAAATGCTATACTAGAAGCATCCCAAGAGAAGTGAGATGGGGATGCACTGTATCGTCCAGATGCAGTGTGTCCCCATTTTTATTACGGAAAAATCAGATTCAAAAAGGAGGTCCCCCATATGAACGAGAAAAAACTTTCAAGGCCGCTGATCAGTCTCATCGTCAGCATCGCGCTCATCATCGTAGGCATTGCCGGTTCTTTCATTTTACAGACGAACTCCGGCAAAACGACCATCCGGAACGTTACCATTGAATCCGAATCCGGTCATACCCTTGCGATGGATGTTTATATTCCGGAAAACGCCACCGCTGAAACGCCTGCGCCCGCTATTTTTGTACAGCATGGCGGAAACAACAACAAAGAAGAAATGCAGCATTACTGCATTGAGCTCGCCCGCCGCGGCTATGTTGCGATCGGCGTGGATATGTACGGCATGGGCGAAAGCGAACCTCTGCCGGACTCCGAATGGCTCACCCAGGGCCGCGGTCTTTATGATGCGGTACGCTACGGCGTGACTCTGCCCTACGTTGATACCGACCGAGTTTCGCTGCTGGGCTACTCCCGCGGTGGCAAGGCAGCTGGCGAAGCACTGCAGTGCGATAACGACAGTCTGAATGTTGTCAAGGCCATTTTCCTGATCCACAGCGATCCCATCGTGCGTAACAGCGAGGGCTACACCGATGTTTACGGTGCCCGAGATGTCGCAGTTCTCGCAGACAAGAACGACGAGTTCTTCTTCTCGGAAAAAGCTAATGATAACGGTACCTATTCCAACGACGCCAACAAGTATGCAGCCAACCTTTCCAGCCCGGCAGAATATGTGATCAACAACAGTGCACAGTCCTTCCTGTATTTCGGTATCGACCCCGCAACCACCAGTGAACAGCGCGTGGCAGAGACCGTTTATGAGCAGGATTACGGCGGAAAGATCGGAAGCCGCCAGATCTTTGTTTCTAACGAGACGCATATGGCTGGTTGGTGGTCCCCGCTGGTCATGAACCGTGTGTTGACCTTCTTTAACCGTGTTATGCCCACTGGCACTGCTCTGAGCGCCAGCAGCTACACCTATACCATCTGGAACATCTTCAAGATCATCGCCCTGTCCGGTCTGCTGCTGTTTGCCGGGTCTCTGATGGTTTGGCTGGTCAGCTCCGTCAAGACATTCCAGTGTGCCGACAATGGCGAGCAGGACCTTCGCCCAGTTGGCGATAAGAACGCAGTTGCATGGTTCTGGGGCATCCAGATCATCAGTGCCGTCCTGTCCATCCTCATGATTCGATTCCTGAACAAGCAGGGACTGGCATCTTACCGTGATGCACTTTTCCACTCGGCCAACCCTGCGTACCACGGCCTGATCTCTCTGCTGTGCGGCGCACTGACTCTTGTTCTGTGCACGGTGTGGTACATGGCCTACGGCAAAAAACACGGTTTCTCCTTCCGGAATACCGGCATCGCTATTTCCGGGCATGCACTCCTCAAATCCATCGGCGCGGCCCTGCTTGCAGTCTTTGCCCTGATCCTGATGGTTTTTGCCGTCGACTATTTTGTGGATGTGAACTTCCTGATCGTTTACTGGGGCTTTATGAAGTTTGGAGCCAACCGCATCCCGGGTATGCTCCTTGTTGTACCCATGTATCTCGTGTACTACATTGTCATGTCCATCAGCGTCAACAGTTTTAACTTTAGCACGGCGCTCGGCAAAAACAAGCTGCTTTCTAACCTTCTGATCAGCTTTATCGCATCGGTTCCCACTCTGTTCATCCTCTGCTACGTTTACGGCATCTTCAAGGCTACCGGCTCGAACCCGATGTTCGGCGGTCTGGCTTCTGCCGCAACTGCAGTGTATGCGCTGCCCGGCTTCATCTTTGTTGCGATCCTGATTTGTCGTCTCCTGTACCAGCACACGGGCAATCCCTACCTTGGCGGCATCTTCTGCGGCGTTCTTGCAGCTGTCAGCGAGTGGGGCATCTGCGAGATTCGCGTGCACACCCCCGGAACACAGTACGCTGGCACTGCTCTGGTCTACGCGCTGATCGCGATCGGCTTTGTAGTTACCATAGCATGCGCTGTACTGCTGAAGAAAAATAATGCAGCCGTGCAGGCACATAAATAATGCCTCTTTAATCCTCTTTACAAACCCCTCAATTTTTTATAAACTTGGTTTGCGCATGGTGCGGCCCTTTTAGAGTTTTCTGAAAGGGCCGTATCTTCTGATTGCTCCCTATCTCTGTAAATCTGGCTCGAAAGGAGTCTTACCCAATGCATCCTCTTGCCGAAACCCTGCTGGACGAACCGGTGATCGCCGCTGTAAAAACGGACGAAGCCCTGACTGCTGCGCTGGCTTCGCCCTGCAGCGCCGTTTTTCTGCTGGCAAGCACCCTGCTCACCGTAGACGGGCTTGTGCACCGCATACATGATGCCGGAAAACTGGCCGTGGTTCACATCGACCTTGTGGACGGTCTTTCGTCGCGGGAGATCGCGGTGGACTCCCTCAACGCCCTGTGCCACCCGGACGGCATCATCTCCACCCGCCCGACCCTGATCCGCCGGGCGCGCCACCGCGGCCTGCTGACCGTCCAGCGGGCATTCATCCTGGATTCCCTCTCGCTGACCAGCCTGTCCGGTCAGCTGGAGCAGGGCAAGCCGGATTTTGTCGAGATCCTTCCCGGCATCATGCCTCGGGTCATCGCCGAGATCAGCGCCCGCACACAGGTGCCTGTCATTGCAGGCGGCCTGCTGCGGGACAAAGCCGACGTCATGGCCGCCATGCGCGCAGGTGCCGCCGCAGTTTCCACCTCTGCGCCCTCCCTGTGGGATATCTGAGCCAGAACAAGATCCCAGCTGAACTACGAAAAGCATAATAGTATCCTGGTGTTTTATTGGATATGCCCGCCCACCGATGGAGCCGGATCTCCACGGTGAGCGGGCATTTTTTCGTTTTTATTCGATTTGAGTGAATCCATTCAGCCTGCGGATTAACTCGATAATTTAAAGCAATCCTACAAGTCGCAATCCCCTTAAAGTCTTTCTGCTTCCTGCATCTTAGCATCATACTGGATGGCAGAGATCGGCACGAGGCCCTCAATCATATCCAGTTTGCTGTTGACAAGTTCATCATACACATCTTTGATGGGCGACGTAATAGAAGGCTCCAGCTGTTCATTTGCAATTACGCTTTCCACCAGTGCTTGTTTGTTTTTCAGTTTCTGCGCCATATCAGGCAGGAAGTGATAATTTTCAATCATGCGCAGAATAATGTTTGCCATAAAATTTCCGCGGATGCTGCTCAACTCGATATAAATCGCTCCGGCATCCTCCACGGAAATTTGTACGATGCTCATCAGGTAATCAGCCAGAGTCGTTTGCGTATCGTTCAAAATTCCCTGACTTGCCATCCTGCGTTGCAGGATATTCATTTTTCGATAGTCCTGAATTATACCGGTTTTTATCAGTACATTCCACTACTTTATGCCGTCACATGGGTGGCATTCTCTTTCACCGAATTGATCGTATCCATCAGTTCACTGCCTGTTTTGCCATCAAACAGGCG
>ENA-ORLW01003345-ORLW01003345.1-human-gut-metagenome-genome-assembly--contig:-NODE-3345-length-12455-cov-2.774035_pt1 | contig 12455 bp, 8 predicted proteins | sample MGYA00243017_ERZ508829 | MGnify/ENA primary metagenome ERZ508829 (study PRJEB26277, sample SAMN04329776) | human gut metagenome | biome: human-associated habitat | host: Homo sapiens | place: USA...
GATGTTTCAAAAGAAGAGATGATAGCCGCCAGTGTCAGATCGGCAAATGCCAGCAACGATATGCTGGAAAAACTTATAATAAATGCCATGGTGAAAAATATTTTTAAAAAACTATTGTAAGTTTATAACTTTTAATATATAATGCAATAGAGGGAGGTTATAGTTATGGAACAGGCTGTAATATGGATTTTGGGAATAATAGCGTTTATTATTCTTGAGGCAGTTACTTATCAGCTTGTCAGCATTTGGTTTGCAATCGGTGCGTTAGGCGGAATGATTGCGGCATTTTTGGGTACGAATTTCTATGTTCAAATGGCTGTGTTTATCGTGGTATCATTTATTTGTATACTGTGTTTAAGACCGTTGTCGATGAAGTTCTTCAAACCGAGAAATGTTGAAACAAATGCTCAAAGTTTGGTTGGTAAAGAAGTTTTGATAACAAGCGATGTCGATAATATCAGAGGCTTGGGAGAGGGCAAAGTTGACGGAAAAGTCTGGACTGTAAGAAGTATAGACAACTCTCATGTACTCAAAGGCGAAACGGCTGTTATCGAAAAAATTGAGGGTGTAAAACTTATTGTAAAGAGAAAGGATGATTAAAATGCCATTAGCAATTATACTTTTATTAATAATTATTTTGGTGATTATTGTAGCAAATATCAAAATAGTTCCACAGGCACATTCATACATTATTGAACGTCTTGGCGGTTACTACGCAACATGGGGTGTCGGACTTCATTTTAAAGTGCCGTTTATAGACAGAATTGCGAAGAAAGTTAATTTAAAGGAACACGTTGTTGACTTTCCGCCGCAACCTGTTATAACAAAGGATAACGTAACAATGCAGATTGATACGGTTGTTTATTATCAAATAACCGACCCGAAATTGTTTGCATACGGCGTTGAAAGACCTATGATGGCTATTGAAAATCTTACTGCAACAACTCTAAGAAACATTATCGGTGACCTTGAACTTGATGAAACATTGACATCTCGTGATACTGTAAATACAAAAATGCGTGCAATTCTTGACGAGGCAACTGACCCATGGGGTATTAAGATTAACAGAGTTGAACTTAAAAACATTATGCCTCCTGCTGAAATTCAAGACGCAATGGAACGTCAGATGAAAGCCGAAAGAGAAAGACGTGAATCAATACTTCGTGCAGAGGGTGAAAAGAAGTCTGCAATTCTTTTGGCAGAGGGTGAAAAAGAGTCTGCAATACTTCGTGCAGAGGCTAAAAAACAAGCCGCTATTAAAGAGGCAGAAGGTGAGGCTGAAGCAATTATCGCAGTACAGACAGCCGTTGCAGAAGGTATCAGAAGAATTAACGACTCAAAGCCAAGTGAACCGTATATTGCAATAAAGGCACTTGAAAGTTTTGAAAAAGCCGCTGACGGCAAGGCTACAAAGATAATTATACCGTCGGAAATACAAGGACTTGCAGGACTTGTAACGTCGATAAAAGAAATAGCAAAAAACGAAGATAAATAATTTAAAAAGCTCCCAAAATTTATTTTTGGGAGCTTTTAACGTTGTCTAAAATTATACACGAATTATCAGCGGACATTTTATGAAGAATCATACCTATTTCGTCATTCTCACTTTTATCGCTTATCAATATATCGCTTTCGGGATTTGCCGAAATAATCGAACGTATCTGACCTTCAATATCAATATCGGAATTATGTACTTCAAGAAGAATTTTCGTTTTAATTCGGTTTTTCAAAAGTGCCGATGTAATTTCTTTTACAAAGAAGTAAATTCCCATAGTACAAAACACGGTAAACAATGCAATAAAACATATATCCGACATATCTAAAACACCTCCGCTTTATAATATGCGGTTTTAAATAAAATGTGTGTATGACTTGACAAATACATAGGATTTGTATTAAAATAGTATAGAAAAATGAGTTTACGGAGGAAGTTGTTATGGGACAAACATTAACAGAAAAAATACTGTCTGCACATCTTGTTGAAGGTGAGATGGTAAAAGGCAGTGAAATCGGAATTAGAATTGACCAGACCCTTACACAGGACGCAACAGGTACAATGGCATATCTTGAGTTTGAGGCTATGGGTGTGCCAAGAGTAAAAACAGAGCGTTCTGTTGCATATATTGACCATAATACATTGCAGAATGGTTTTGAAAATGCTGATGACCATAGATTTATCGGCAGTGTCTGTAAAAAACACGGAATTTACTTCTCAAGACCGGGTAACGGTATTTGTCACCAAGTACATCTTGAGCGTTTCGGTATTCCGGGTAAAACACTTATCGGTTCTGACAGCCATACACCGACAGGCGGCGGTATAGGAATGATTGCTATAGGCGCAGGCGGTATGGACGTTGCTGTTGCAATGGGCGGAGGTACATATTACATTACTTGCCCGAAAGTCGTTAAGGTAAATCTTACAGGCAAACTTCAACCGTGGGTTGCCGCAAAAGATGTAATTTTGGAAGTTCTAAAGCGTCTTTCTGTTAAGGGCGGTGTAGGCAAAGTTATCGAATACTGCGGTGAAGGTGTTAAAACTTTGTCAGTTCCCGAAAGAGCAACTATTACAAATATGGGTGCGGAACTTGGTGCAACAACATCAATATTCCCATCAGACGAAATAACACATGAATTCTTGAAAGCACAAGGCAGAGAAGAGGCATATACACCTCTATGTGCAGACGCAGACGCTGTATACGACGAAGAAGTTAATATAGATCTTAGCAAACTTGAACCGCTTGCAGCTTGCCCTCATTCACCTGATAATGTTAAGTCGGTAAGCGAACTTAGCGGTATGAAGATTGACCAAGTTTGTATCGGTTCATGTACAAATTCATCACTTCTTGATATGATGAAAGTTGCACATATTCTAAAAGGTAAGACGGTTAATCCTGATGTTTCTCTTGCAATCGCTCCGGGTTCAAAGCAGGTTTTGAATATGCTTGCAAATAACGGTGCTTTGGCAATTATGATTGACGCTGGTGCAAGAATACTTGAAAGCGCTTGCGGTCCTTGTATAGGTATGGGACAGTCACCTAATTCAAAGGGTATTTCACTAAGAACGTTTAACAGAAACTTTGAAGGCAGAAGCGGTACAAAAGACGGTCAGATTTATCTTGTATCACCTGAAACAGCTGCTATTTCAGCTCTTACAGGTGTATTTACAGATCCGAGAACACTTGGTGACGCGGCGGATATAACATTACCTGAAAAGTTCACAATAAACGATAATATGATAGTTCCTCCGGCAGATGAAAAGGATATGGACAGTATTGAAGTGCTTAGAGGCCCTAATATTAAGCCTTTCCCTGTATCAGAGCCTTTGGCTGAAACAATAGACGCAAAATGCTCGCTAAAGGTCGGCGATAATATCACAACAGACCATATTATGCCTGCCGGTGCAAAGATTTTGCCGTTGCGTTCAAATATTCCTAAGATTTCGGAATTCTGTTTCGCTGTATGTGACGAAAAGTTCCACGACAGAGCACTTGAACTTGGTAAGAGTATAATTGTCGGCGGTTCAAACTACGGACAGGGTTCTTCAAGAGAACACGCTGCACTTGCACCGTTGTATTTGGGTGTTAAGGCAGTTATCGTTAAGTCATTCGCGAGAATTCATATGGATAATCTTATTAATGCCGGTATCGTGCCTCTAACATTTGCAAATGAATCGGATTACGATAAGATTGACCAAATGGACGAATTGAAGATTGAAAATATCGGTAAGCAAATTGCCAACGGTAAAGTTATTAAGGTGACAAACGTAACAAAAGGCTTTGATTTTGAGGTTAATGCAGATTTGTCAGACCGTCAAAAAGAAATGCTTTACGCAGGCGGACTTCTTAACTATACAAAACAAAATTCATAATGTAATTCAAAATGCGATGCTTTTAGGTGTCGCATTTTTTGTGTTATAAGGTATAAAATATGTGAATGTCAAGTGTAACTTTAGTAATATAGCACATTGACGGTACATATTTTTGATGATATAATACTAAAAAATGAATAATCACACAAAGTGTCGGCTATATTGTATGGGTATAGTCGGTGAAAAGGGAATCGGGTGAGAATCCCGAACGATAACAGTCGCTGTATGTATTGAAGTTTTTATATTTTTTGATGAAAGTCAGTCATTGGGAAACTGAGAAGGCGAATATAAAAATGTTAAGCTCGCTTTATATAATACGAGTCAGAAGACCTGCTTTGATACTGCTCCGTACTTATTGATGTTGTCAATATAGGAGCAGTAGTATCGTACGCTTATATAAATGTATTAAGCGTGTTGTTTGCGTGCCGATATGTGATATACACAGGAAAACTCTGCTGTGATAATTTGAAAAAATTATCACAGCTTTTTTTATTTGATTTTACAGAAACGGAGCGTATTAATGAAAAAAATAATATCTTTAATGTTATCGTTTGTTTTGATTTCATCTGCAAATGCTTTTGCGGTAAGTATTGACGATATAAACAGCGTCATAAGTGATACGGAAAAATATTTATATGATAATTCGAAAACTCCTACCGTATCATCGATAGGCGGTGAGTGGCTGATAATGGGACTGAGCAGAAATTACGGTGATATACCTGTCGGCTATTACGAGAATTATTACAACAATGTTGTCAATTATGTAAAAGAATGTGGCGGTGTATTGCATAACAAAAAATATACCGAATATTCAAGAGTTATAATTGCACTCACATCAATCGGAAAAGACCCTAAAAATGTCGGTGGATATAATTTATTACTTCCTTTAGGAGATTTTGAAAAAACTACTTGGCAAGGTATAAACGGTGCAATATGGGCATTGATTGCACTTGACTGCGGACAGTATGATATGCCGTACAATGCCGATGCACAAATTCATGCAACAAGAGAAATGTATGTTGAAAAGATTATAAACAGTCAGCTTGATGACGGTGGATGGTCACTTTTGGGCAGTGGAGAGAGTGATGTTGATGTTACGGCAATGGCTCTGCAAGCACTTTCAAATTATACGGATAATTCCGAAGTGTCAAATTGTGTGAACAAGGCAATTTCTTTTTTATCGGCAAGTCAAAATGAAAACGGAGGATATTCAAGTTGGGGTACGGAAAATTCCGAAAGCTGCGCACAAGTCATTGTTGCACTTTGTGAACTCGGAATATCGCCTCTTGATGAACGCTTTGAAAAGAATGGCAAGAATTTAGCGGATAATTTAATGTCGTACTATACAATAGGCGACGGTTTTAAACATACATACGACGGTGACGGTTCAAATCAAATGGCAACAGAACAATGTTTTTACAGTTTGGTGTCGCTAAAACGATTTATGAACGGCGATAATTCGCTTTATGATATGAGCGATATCAGAAATATATCACAAGATGAAATTAATGTGATAAAAAACAGTTTACAGTTTGTAATGATGAATTTGATTTTGCTTAGAAAGTAATAATTTTCAGGAGATATTGAATGAAAAAATATAAAAGACACATAATTATAGGAAGTATAATTATTGCTGTATTGGTATTTGCGTTTTGGTGGGGCGGAGATGCACCGTCACTGCGCGGTTGGAATGTTGAGTCGACGCCGAAAGCAACAGAAAAAGCTATAATTGATGAAGTATATGACAATGATGAAAGTCCTACACCGACTATAGAGCCAACAATTTCACCCACATCATCTCCGACAGCCGAAAACTCAGAAAAAATTCAAAACAAGCCTACAGCCGACAAACCAATGACGGCAGAGGAAAAAATAGAATTAGCCGAAGAAATTGCAGGGGAACCATACGAAGAAATATATACTCCCGATTTGGAATATTCCGAAAACAACGGAATGAATATTGACGAAACAACAGGGACAGACGAATATAAAACAGAACCTGTACCTGAGGGAAAACCTGTACCTGTCGAACCGCAAGATGCAGTAATAGAGAGCAAAGAACTGACGTGCACGTTGGCGGTACGATGTGATACGATACTCGACAATATGTCGTGGCTTGATAAAGAAAAGTGGGAATTAGTGCCGTCGGACGGAGTTATATTTAAAGAACAGACAGTTGAATTTTATGACGGCGAAAGTGTATTTGACCTATTGCAACGCGAAATGAAAAACAGCAAAATACAAATGGAATTTGAAAATACTCCTATGTATAACAGTGCATATATCGAGGGGATAGGCAATTTGTATGAGTTTGACTGCGGTGAATTATCGGGGTGGATGTATAAAGTAAATGACTGGTTCCCAAATTACGGCTGTTCGCGTTACCAGCTGAAACAAGGCGATAAAGTCGAATGGGTATATACTTGCAACTTAGGAATAGATGTCGGCGGATATTCCGCAACAGGCGGAGAATAGGAGATAAGACAGATAATGAATGAATTTGCAAAATATCATCCGTTAATTAATTTTATATATTTTACAGCCGTAATTGTGTTTTCAATGATATTCGTACATCCTATATGCCTTGTGACATCGCTTTTGTGCAGTGTGATGTATTCGATAATTTTAAACGGTAAAAAAGCGTTGAAATTTATTGCGATGTTATTACCGCTTATGTTGATTTCAGCACTGATAAATCCTGCGTTCAATCACGAGGGTGTAACTGTAATTGCATATTTACCGAGCGGAAATCCGTTGACGTTGGAATCCATACTATACGGAATTGTCGCGGCAAGTATGGTTGCAATGGTCATTTGTTGGTTTTCTTGTTTTAATAAAATTATGACAAGTGATAAGTTTATCTATCTTTTTGGACGAATAATTCCGTCACTTTCGCTGATATTGTCTATGACATTCAGATTTGTTCCGAAATTTAAAGAACAGGTACAAGAAGTTTCAAATGCACAGAAAAGTATGGGGAGAGATTCATCAGAGGGGTCTGTATTTGCAAGAGTTAAAAACAGTATAAGAATTTTGTCGGCGGTTATAACATGGAGTTTGGAAAATGCAATAGATACTTCCGACAGTATGAAAAGTCGCGGTTACGGTTTGACAGGCAGAACGGCTTACTCAAATTATGTATTTGACAAAAGAGATGTAACTGCTTTAATTTATTTGGCGGTTACGATTACATATTTTTTGATAGGTGCTTTGCTTGGGAAAATTAATTACAGATATTTTCCGTCTATGCGTGGTACGGATATGTCTTTTTACAGCACAAGCATTTTTATATCGTATATTATGATTTGTATAATGCCGATAATTATTGAGATATGGGAGGAATTAAAGTGGAGAAAATTAAAATCAAAAATTTAATATTTTCATATCCCAATAGCGAAAAAACGGCATTGAACGATATAAATTTAACGGTAAATCAAGGTGAATTTGTGACGATTTGCGGTAAATCCGGATGTGGGAAATCGACACTTCTACGACATTTAAAACCGATTCTTACACCGCACGGTAAAACAAGTGGGGAAATATACTTTAACGGAAAAAGTATATATGATTTGTCGGACAGAGAGCAAGCCGAAAATATCGGATTTGTAATGCAAAATCCTGATAATCAAATTGTTACGGATAAGGTTTGGCACGAACTTGTATTCGGATTGGAAAGTTTGGGTATTAATTCGGCTGAAATTCGATCGAAAGCCGCGGAGATGGCGTCATTTTTCGGAATACAAAATTGGTTTTACGAAAATGTAGCCAATCTGTCGGGCGGACAAAAACAAATTCTCAATTTAGCGTCGGTTATGGTAATGAATCCGACATTGTTGTTGCTTGACGAGCCGTCAAGTCAATTAGACCCAATATCGGCACATGACTTTTTTACAATGCTTGAGAGGATTAATACAGAACTTGGTGTGACGATAATATTGAGTGAACACAATTTGAGCGAAGTATTTCCTTTATCCGATAAGGTTGTGGTTATGGAAGACGGCAAGATTACAGCCGAAAACACACCATATAAAATAGGTGAGGAATTAAAGCAAAACAGTATGTTTGCAGCATTACCCACACCGACAAAAATATATTATTCCTTGGGAAATAATTCGGGTAATTGCCCTATAACAATTCGTGACGGTCATAAATGGTTGGAAAAACAACAGATTAACGAGCATTTTGAATTCAAGTCGGAAAAAAACAGAATTAATACCGAACCGATTTTAGAATTAAAAGATGTATGGTTTAGATATGAGAAAAATTCGGATGATATTTTAAAAGGCTTGTCATTTAAAGTTCACGAAAATGAATTTTATGCGATAGTAGGCGGTAACGGTGTCGGAAAGAGTACTGCGTTGTCTGTTATTTCAAAGATTAATAAGCCGTATAGAGGTAAGGTGTTTATAAATGATGATACCAAAGTGGCGGTGATGCCACAAAATCCACAGAGCTTATTTTTGAAAAAAAGTGTACTTGAGGAATTGTATGACGCGGTATTTGATGTGGAAAAAGAAAAAAGGAAAAATGAGATTGAGTATGTAATGAAACTTTGTGAACTTGATAATTTACTTGAAAATCACCTTTACGATTTGTCAGGTGGTGAACAGCAGAGAGTGGCACTTGCAAAAATGCTTTTGAGAAAACCTGATTTGTTGGTGCTTGATGAACCGACAAAGGGATTTGACGCTTGCTTTAAACGAAAACTTGCAATGATACTCAAAAGTTTGCAAAAGAACGGTATGACTGTGTTAATGGTAACACATGACATAGAATTTTGTGCTGAATATGCTGATATATGTGCGATGTTTTTTGACGGTAATATTGTCAGTGAAGCTCCTCCGAGAAAGTTCTTTGCGGAAAATAATTTTTATACCACTTCGGCAAAACGTATGGCTGACGGTATAATCGAAAATGCTGTATTAGACAAAGACGTAATAAGAGCATTGGGCGGTGAAGCAGAAGATTTAACTGAAACGAATGATGAACTGAATTATATACTGCCAAAGAAAACGGTTATAAAGCAGGGCAAAAAAGAGTATAAAAAACTTAATGTACACAATGTTGTATTAGGGATAGTATTTGTAATTTTATTTGTGATGACACAATGCCTGTTTTGCGGACGTTACGATAATTGGAAGAACTATGTTGCACAAACGATAAGTATATTATTTATTGCCGCAGCAATGTTTAATTTAATACCGCGAAAAAAACTCGGAAAAGAATTAATACAGAACGAAAAGAGCAAAAGAAAAATATCAAAAAGAACAAAAATAGCAACATTGTTAATATTATTTCTTATTCCGCTTACAATTTTTATTGGGATATATTATCTCGGCGATAAAAAATATTATTTTATAAGCTTGCTTATTATATTGGAAACAATGATTCCTTTTGGGTTTGCGTTTGAAAACCGCAAACCTAAAGCAAGGGAATTGGTTATAATAAGTGCATTGTGTGCAATAGGCGTAGCGGGACGTACTGTGTTTTTTATGCTGCCGCAGTTCAAGCCTGTTGCGGCAATAGTGATAATTTCGGGTGTGGCATTCGGCGGTGAAACAGGATTTCTTGTCGGAGCAATTACGGCATTTGTATCGAATTTCTTTTTCGGGCAAGGACCTTGGACACCGTGGCAAATGTTTTCATTCGGAATTATAGGTTTCTTAGCGGGAATAATGTTTCAAAAAGGCATTTTACGCAAGACAAAAACAGATATGTGCGTGTTTGGATTTTTGGCGACATTTGTTATATACGGAGGGATAATGAATCCTGCGTCTGTTATAATGTGGCAGTCGAATATAAATATAAATATGGTGCTGTCATCATACGTAATGGGAATGCCGTTTGATTTTATTCACGCAGTATCAACAGTGTTTTTTCTCTTTTGTGCCGCAGAGCCTATGCTCGAAAAGCTTGAGAGAATTAAAATAAAATACGGACTTATAGAATAAGTCGAAAATAAAATATGAGGTGAAAGACTAATGAAGAAAAAAATTTTAAGTTTAATTGTAGCAGTAGCGATGTTATTCAGTGTTGTAACGTTTGTTGTACAGGCTGATACAGACGGAGAGGGAGATTATTTCTATTTTGATATTGAACACTTTGCTGAAGACACTACAAAAGAGATATATATGACTCCGATTAAGATTTATACAAACGGATTTTATGATTACAGCGGAGAATTTAAAACTTTTGAAAGTGGATTTAAGAGTGCAGCAGACGCAATAGGATATGTACTTGATTATTATATGAATAACGGTGAGTGTATGAGTGATTGGACTCCTACAACTACACTATTGGAGTATACAAACAGCAGTGGATTTTTCAGTGATTTTAAAATAGATAATTCCGTCAAAGAAGTTTCGTTTGATTATCCGTCAGCATTATATAATGATGCTATGGGTAACGGATTGAGTTCATACACCTATGAGTCGGCTAGCCTCGTAAGAGGAGATGTTTTAAGATTAGTTTTTAATGAAGGCGGATGGAATTCAGATCTAACATCACCGGCTGAGGACGTGCTTGTAGGTGCGGTAGCAGATTATTATGAAACATTGGCAACTGATCCAAAGACCGCTAAAAAAGCAGAATCGGCATATCAAGCGGCTTTAGAGAATTTCTTTGATGAAAATATGCAAACAGAACTTGAAGATAATCTGATTAACGCATTGGTACCGAGCGAAGAACCGAAAACAACACCAACAGCAACACCAACAGCGACACCAACAGCGACACCAACAGCAACACCAACAGCGACACCAATGGCAACAGCAGAGCCAACAGTGACACCAAAAGTAACTTCAACACCTTTACCTGTACAATCTGCAACAGAACAAAACACATTAAAAGTTGAAAACGGAAAACTAACAGGTACATTAACGGTAAAACTTAACAGTAATCTTACAGAAGAAAAGAAAGTAAGTGTTATGGCTGCCGTATATGATTCAAACGGCAAATTGATAGGAATACAACCTAAAGAAATTTCTTTAAAGCCCGGTAATGAAAATCAAGTTGAATTTAAAGAAATATCTGCCGATTCAGCTGATGAATATACAATCAAGATTTTAACATGGAACGGAAATATATCATCATTGGCACCTATTTCAAATACTCTTGATTTAAGTATAAAATAGTATAAAGATTGGAGAAAAAAATGAGCGTAAAAAATAAATTTACAAGTATATTGTTGTCTTTATGTATGCTTGCGAGTTTTGTACCTGTAAATTTCACTGTATTTGCAAGCGATGAACCGGAACTTATAAACGGTGCTTATCAGATTGAAAGTGCGGAAGATTTGGTTTGGTTTGCCGAAAAAGTAAACGGTGGTGACAGAACAGCAGATGCAGTATTAAACAGTGATATTGACTTGGAAAACCAAAATTGGACACCAATTGGTAACGGATATAATTATATCAATAATAACGGTTACGGTATAGATGACGACACCGCATATAACGGTATATTTGACGGAAAAGGTCACAGCATTTCCGGACTTTTCATAGAAACCAAAAAGTACAATAAGCAAGGCGACAATCATTACGAAACTTATTGTCAAGGTCTTTTCGGAATTATAGGAAAAGAAGGAACTGTCAGAAATGTTACGGTAAACGGACAAATAAACGCACAGGCTGAGGGTAATGAATACATTAATGCGGCAAAATATATCGGCGGAATCGCCGGTATAAATGCCGGATTGATTATAAATTGTACAAACAACGCCGATATAACAGGTCTTGCTTATGTGGGCGGTATAACAGGTCAGCTTGGAGCTCAATTTAAGGAAAGTAACAGAGTAAGCGGAAATCTTATAAATGTTACAAATAACGGAACGGTTACAGCTACTTCCAAGAGCTTTGCAGAGGCAGGCGGAATTGTCGGTCAGCTTGCATACGGCGACATTACATATGCCGCAAACCGCGGAAATGTATCTGCACCTTTTAAAGATGACGATATGTACAGTTATTTAAGAGGAGTTGCGGTAGGTGGAATTGTCGGCAAGGATATAAGTGTAAGCGAATGCGGAAAGATTGACAGAGCATATAATGACGGTCAAATAGGTACTGAAGACGGTAATTATTTCGGCGGTATTATCGGTTGCAACTATGCGTGTGACATAACTAACGTATATAATACCGGTAAGGTAATCGGTTACAATTACAGTGGCGGATTAGTAGGCTACAAGCTTGGCGGTACGATAGAAAATGCGTACAACAGCGGTGAGGTGAATACTCATACGGAATATCAACTAATCGGTTCAATGAAAAATACGACAGTAAATAACTTGTATAACATAGGTGACAGCACTAAACTTGTGGCACTTGAAAACGGGGGTGATATAAGTACGGTATATGCCGTTGACACTGTTTCAGCAAGTGATTTGTCAGACGCATTTACAGACAGTGATAATCTTCCTGTTATTGATTGGAGCAATGCGCCGACAGGGGAAGACGAAACATTTGATATTGAAAGTATTAATATCGAAAACGGTAAGATAACTGTATTGTTAAACAAAAAACTTGTAGGAACAAATCCTACGTTAAATGATTTTGAAATAAAATCATTTGTTGATGATAAAGAAGTCGAACTT
>ENA-ORLW01003347-ORLW01003347.1-human-gut-metagenome-genome-assembly--contig:-NODE-3347-length-12452-cov-2.763717_pt1 | contig 12452 bp, 7 predicted proteins | sample MGYA00243017_ERZ508829 | MGnify/ENA primary metagenome ERZ508829 (study PRJEB26277, sample SAMN04329776) | human gut metagenome | biome: human-associated habitat | host: Homo sapiens | place: USA...
GAAATATTTATGACTATTTTATTCAGAATAAATTTTGCGAGGCTATTTTTCTAAGAAGTCTTTCTAATGGTCTATTTCGAACGTTTTGGATGACAAACTTTACTGCGAGCCAATATGCCGTCCAATGTCGTAACTCCTATTTTGTCTCGTCTCGCCCTGCTTATCTTCGGAGAGGGACATCGTCGTGCAAAGCGCGAGCCGCCGAATCAGGTCCAGTCTGTGGGCTGGACCTGATTACGATATGAAGATGTATGATCTCACTTCGTTTCATTCGGTTCGGCCGACTACCACGATACCTTTTGAGTATAGAGGTTTCCGAACCTGTCCGTAACACGCACCTCACCCTCGCGGATTCCTTCCGACGGTTTGATCCGGAACATGTGGAACGAATTGACGGGCTTGCAGTATTTGCGCGTCGTCTTGTTCGTCACGGTAGCGTAGAGGTCGACATAGTCGGGATCCAACGCATCGTGCGCCTCCATCTGGCCGACCTTCACTCCGTTCTCCCACCATTCGACAGCACCCCATTTGTTATCGTGCGCCCAAATGTTGGCCATCACGTATTCGCCGCCGGTGCGTGCCGGAGGATAGACCTTCATCTGGTAGTTGCGATCTTTGCCACAGCAGAGATAGTACCACGAAACCTCTTCGCCGTCGACATCGACGACGAAATAACCCTGCGGCGTGCCGTCATTGTTGAGCAAACGGTTCAAGCGCAATGCCCCCGTGGACTTGGTGACGGTGATCGAGGTGAGGTTGTCGATATCGTAGTTCCGCTCGGGTTCGCTCGTATAAAGATAAGTATGGTGGTTATGTCCCGCCCATGAATAGACATACTTGAAATCGAGCAGCGCCTTGCTATAAGCCGCAAAGTTCTTGTTGCGGCGCACCATGGTCGTCTTTTTGTTGAACATCTGGGCATGGGCGCAGATCATGATGATCTTGTCCTTGGGCACATATTTCAAATCCTCTATGAGCCAGTGCACGGTCTCGTCATAGAGGCCGTGGCGATACGATTCCTTGGCATCCTTACGGTCGTAGAGTATGTCGTCGATAAAAATGTAATGCACGCGACCGATATTGGCCGAATAACACGTAGGCCCCAGATGCATCTCGTAGTGCATCGTGCCGAGCGAATCTTTCAGCAACGTGGTCTGGTCGTGGTCGTGGTTGCCGATGACATTGAAAGTCACCATGTTCACACGGTCGGTATTGTGCAGATAGACAGGATAGACCGTCAGCTCGTTATAGATCACGTCGCCCAGTTCGATACCGTAACACGGCGTAGCGATACTCTTGCGCGTCTTGATGATGTCGGGAATCACCACATCGCGGTAGGCCTCCGCCGAGTTGTCCCAGAAGAAATCCTTGATCTGCGGGTCGCCCTGCACGATGAGCGTATGGTGATCGGACGACTCCTTGCGCGGTTCGAGTACGAAATCGGCCGTGAAGGTCTCGACGTAGCGGGGGATGCGTTTGAAAGGAATCGGCAGGCTGTGGCGAGCGGGAATTTCATACTCGGCAGGCACCGACAGCATGATGAAATGACGGTTTTCGAGATCGCTCGTCAGCGTATAACGGCCGTCGGAATCGGTCTGCGTGCAGTTCAGTCCGTCGCTGACGACGGCTCCAGCGACAGGGCTTCCGTCGGTCGAGGTAACCCGTCCCGACACGTTGGGGATTTGCGCGTACACGGCACATGCCGCTACGAGCATTGCGAATAATAGGGTGAATCGTTTCATCTATGTATGAATATTATTTCGTTCCGTTCCAATAGTAACAAGGTCTTACTTCGCCGACCTCGGCATTGTTGCGCTCGGTATTGCGTCCGAGTATGAACATCCCGTAGTTTTCGGCCGTCACACGCGGAGCCTCACGCCCCTGCGACGGCGTACCGACGGCGCCGCCGACACCGCAACCGTCCACCCTGTCGGTGTCGTTGCGACTCTCGGCCAATATCGATGCCGTGAAGCCGAAGCGGCCGCAGATCACGCCGCCGTTGCGGCAGTCGGTGATGGCTGTATACCGTTTTGGGGTCTGCGTCGTACCCACGATACCTCCGGCATTGCCGCTTCCTTTGAGGAGCACATCGCCGACATTCACGCAACCGTACATGTCGCCCGCCTCGAACAGACCGCTTATGCCGCCTGCCACCGCAGCCGAGCCGTCAACCGTACCTTCGTTCACGCACTCCTGCACATCACAGAACGACGCCAGCGCCATAATGCCTCCGATGCGGCCCGATTCGCTGTGGACAGCTCCCGTATTGGAACTGAAACGCACGACGGCATTGACGGTTTCATCGCAACCGAACCGCACGCCGCCACCGACGCTCCCCCTGCCTGCGATAAACCCCCACACCCCGCCCACAGGACCGCCGCGGGCGCGGCCGAAGGCGCCGCCGGCATAGCCGCACGACACGTCGCCTTCGTTACGGCACTCGACCACGGCAACGGCCCACTTGGCATCGCCCTTGGCTAAAGCGTTGCCGATGATCCCGCCCACGGCAGTGCGTACTTTGGGGCTTTCGCCGGCGAACTTCACGGCGGCCTTGTTCAGACACTGCACCGCCACGATCGGACGTGCCGCCTGACCGACGATGCCGCCGACCGATCCGCCGGCAAATCCCGAAGCCGTGACCGCGGCATAGTTGACGCAATCGCCGACAGTCAGCGCGGAGTGCGTCGAACCGGCGATGCCGCCCGCCATCGTGAAGATGTCGCAGCGGGCGATGATCTCGCCGAAGTTGTCGCTGCAAACGATGTCTCCCTTGGTCAGACCGCAGATGCCTCCGACCTGCAATCCCTGCGGGACATCGGATTCGGAGATCGATTTGGCCGCCACCGTAACGTTACCTCGATTGGTGCAGAACTTGACCTTGACATACGTGTGACTCCCTGCGATGCCGCCGATATAGTTGTTGGGAAAAGCTCCGCTATAAGTTATCGTACCGTGATTGTCGCAATAGCCGATAAAAGCGCAGGAGAGGGGACGGGTGGGGCTGCCTCCGACCACGCCACCCAGATAAATGCCGGCACTGCGATTGTCGAGATTGCCACCGAAATTACCCGACGACGAAACATTGCCGTAATTGTCGCAATTGATGACAATATATTTATTCATTCCGCAAATTCCTCCCACGTAGTTGGACATCAATGATTTGCCCGACCGGTGCGAAATCTGGCCGCGGTTGATGCACCCCTCCAGCGTCCCGTGGTTCACGTCAGCGATGAATCCTGCGTAGAACTCCTCCTCGCCGTTGTCCGTACATTTCATCGAACACGAGGCGTCGATCGTAAGGTTCCGTACGACGGCCTTTTCCGAAACGATATGGAAAAGCCCTGCCGTCGTTTTCCAGTTGGAGATCGTGTGGCAGCCGCCGTCAAAAATACCGTCGAAAACAGCTATCGGTACAAAGTCCTTCACCTTGGCCATGTCGATGTCAGCCGTAAGACTTATTACCCCCTCGCGGTCGGCCCATGGGGTAATATCCTCGCCGGCATTGGCCGCGGTTGCGAACGCCACCAATTCCCTGGCCGAAGATATGCCCTCGGCCATAGTCGTCCCGACCGACAGCAACATCGAGACGAACGATAACAGAATGATTCTCTTCATTTGCATTATATAAGTTTAAAAGTTTTGCGATTTACAGGGCCATATCCGACGTTGACGCGGAATCCCAGTCGAGCGAAGCGGAGTAGCGGCGGCCGAAACGGTCGGTAACCTCGACCGTGCAAGAGGTCGCTCCGTCCGACGGCTTGATGCGAAACAGGTGCTTGACATTGGTGTCCGGCTTGAACTCCTCTTTGGCGAGGTTGCCGGGTTTCGAGTTGCTCCGGTCGCAGCACTCCTTGTATGCCTTGTCGTAACTCTCGATACGGGCCATCGGTCGGCCCGCCACGGCATTTGGGCCGTTGTCGGTATAGAGTACGCTGCCCCATAGGGCGTCCCACGCCCAGACGTTGGCATAGACATAGCCGTCGCCGTAGTCGGACGGAGAGTAGACGCGCATCTGGTAATCGTCGCCCAGTCCGTTGGATACGCCCAACTGGTTGCCGCACGGATGGTAATGCCATTCGATCTTCTCGCCGTCGACATCGACGACATAGTACCCGCGCGGCGTCCCGTCGGAGCAGACCCACTCGTTGAGCCATAAGGCTCCCGTAGCACGCGCAACGATATGCCCTTCGATATTGCTCAGCCGGTTTTCGCCGTTTTTGGAGTAGACTTTGTTGAAGTTGATATGCGAATGTCCGGCCCACGAATGCACGTATTTGTACTCCGAAAGCTTCTGCGCATAGAGCCGGCCGTTCTTGTCCACGTCGACGGGATCTTTCCCGGGCTTGCCGAACATCGAAGAGTGCGAGCAGATCATTATCATCTTCTCCTTCGGGACGTATTTCAGATCGTTGCACAACCATGTATAGACCTCGTCCGAAAGACCGTCGCTGTATCCTCCCGCGCCGTCGCCCTTCATGACGATGTTGTCCAGACAGATGAAATGGAGCCTGCCCAGATCGAACGAATAGTTCGTGGGACCAATATTCTCCTCGTAGGGACGTATGGCCTCGCCGTCCGTCGGCGCTTTGGTATCATGGTCGTGATTGCCGATGACGCCGAATATCGGGAACGAGAGCGTCTTGACCCCCGATCGATAGATCTCCCACATGTTTGCATCCTCGTGGATCAGATCGCCCAATCCGATGCCATAGACCGGACGGTCGGTCATCGTCGCACACAACTTGTTCATATCGCGGCACATGTCCTCGAACATGTCGATGGAGTGATAGGCGAACTTGTCATAACCTCTGTCGCGGGCGCGTATCTGCGGGTCGCCTACCATGAAGACCGTAAAGCGGTTGCTATTGCCGCGCCGGCTGCGCAGTCGGAATTCGGTGCTGAACGAGGTCGAACCCTCTGGAATGCGGTCGAAGAACTGCGGCAGCCCCTCCTTGGATTCGATTTCGTAACCCGACGGAACGGTAACCGTCACGAAACGCCGTTTCGACAGGTCGCTGCTGAGCCAAAAATGACCGTTGCGGTCGGTCTGGGTCGTTTGCAGGCCGTCGCTTACGACAATTCCTTCGAGCGGGGTTCCGTAATCGTCGAAGACGGTTCCCTTGACGTTACAGCCCTCCTTGTCGGGGATGCTGAACGGATCTTTCGAACCCAGTTCGTTATTACCGTCGGTACATGCCGCAAGCAGCAGCAGGGCAACGAGTGTATGGAAGAATCGTTTCATCTCACAATCGTTTCATTGTGGGGCAGGGAGGCATCACCCTCGCCTGCCCCTGTGCCTAACGGCGTGAAGTCCCTACTTCTCGCCGTTCCAGTAATAGCAGCCGCCGACCGTTGCGGTCTTCCCGCTGCCGATAATGCCCTTCGCATAGCTATCGGCGTCGAGCGTCAGGATCAACTCTTGCGGTTTCTCGCTGGCACCCAGATAGAACGATCCTCCGACGCCGCAGTTCGTAACGGTAGTCGTTCCGGCGTCTATGCCCACGATCATACCCATACCGAAGAGGTTGTCAGGCGTGACAGATGCATCCTCCGTACCTAAAACCGTACTGTTTCGAATAAGCGTGGCGTAGGCCTTGCAATCCGAAACGGACGACACACCCACAACGTATGCCGCAATGCCGCTGACCCCGATCAACGAGGGGCTCGACGCATTGTGGCCATAGATATTCTTGGCTTTGACCGTACAGCCCGCAATCGTCGAGTTCGCCAGCGTTCCGGCGATACCGCCTGCGAAGTGGGGGCCGCTTCCCTCGATTCCGCCCGTGAAACCGCAGTCGGAGATATCCGAGAAACGGGCATAGCCCACGATGCCCGCAGCCCCCGAGCGCTTGCTTTCGACCATGCCCGAGCACGAGCAGCCCGTAATCGCGATGCGGTTGGCCTCATCGGCGCCCAATGCACAGCCCACGATGCCACCGCCGTTGGCAGCCGACAACGGATCGTCCCACGTATTGTTGTACTGATAGTGGCGCATGTCGGCCGTCACATGACACTTCTCGATAAGGGCCGCAGTCCCTTTGACAGCACCGACGATACCGCCCGTTGCCGTGAAGATCCCGTTCTCCTTGGCATTGGCATTGTTCACGTTGATATAGGCCGCACCCTCGCAGTTCCGCACCTCGACGGGGTGTTCCGTATAGCCGAGAATCCCGCCCGTGAACGACGGCAGAACTTTGAATGCGTTATCGGTGGTTGCGAAGCCTATTTCGGCGCGATTGGCGCAATCCTCATAGATGTGGGGTCCGTCGTCGGTCGGCCGGTAGTTGATTCCGACAATCCCTCCCACGAAAATCTTGCACATGCCTTTGGTCAGCAGTTGGTTGTTATTCAATCTCAGGCTGCCTTCATTGACACACGACGAAGCGCCGCACTCCACCGAACCGGCGATGCCGCCGACGGCGTAGTAACTGAACTTCGATTGCAGATCGACCGTCATATCGCCGGCATTGGTCAGATTCGAGAGCACGGTTCCGGGATAGGCGAACCCGACGATACCGCCAAGACGCAAATACGCCCCTTCGATGCTTTCGATACCGCTGACCGTGACGCCGCCGCGGTTGGTCGTCGCCGCATCGGCAACCGTCTGTGCCTTGCCGAACGAACCGTAAACGCCGCCGACCGTGGCGAGCGTAACCGCACCGCCGATACGGACCTCTCCTTCGTTCGCGTTGCCCGAGAGCGACTCGGCAGCATTTCGTACGAATCCGCAAATGCCGCCGGCATTGACGGTACGCGGATCGGAAGCCTGATCGACCGTACCCCTGTTCGTGCAGTCGACGATGCTGCCCTCGCATTGGCCGATCACGCCGCCCAGATGCTCCTGATCGACGACAGCGGCGTTTTCGGAGTTGAACTTGCGCTCATACTTGGTAGTAACCGTGGCTTCGGTCTCGTTGGTGCAGCCGCTGATGCGCTGGCCGCCGAAAACCGTTCCGGCTACACCGCCGATACGCGTCTCCCAGTAGTACGACGTCGAGCTGACGTCGCCATGGTTGGTACAACCCGAGATCGAACCGCTGTTCTGCCCCGACACGCCGCCGACGAAATTCGAACGGTTGGCCTGGACTTTGTTCACAGCCGTGCTGTTGGAGACGACCGTGCCCTTGTTGATGCAGTCCCTGATTACACAGGTGCCGTTCGATGAACGGCCCACGACGCCGCCGACGCAGAGGGTCTTGACGTCCGAAGAGTTGGTAACCGTACCGTTGTTGGTATTCGAGTGAACTTCGGCGGTATCCCCCGCATCATCGCTGCGATCGAACGTACCGAGAACTCCGCCGGCGCATACGACCTTCCCGGACGCCTGAGCGGCAGCCGACACATCGCCGTTGTTCACGCAGCCGCTGATACGTCCCGTGCGGTAGATACGACCTACCAGTCCACCGACATAGATGTCGAAGCCGCTCGTACCCGCATAAGATACTTTGGCATTGTTCACGCAATCCTCGACCACACCGCGCCCCATGCCGACCAATGCACCGAGACTTATTTTGTCGTCGGGCGACAGGGTATTCGCAAACTCGCACGAAGAGTCGATCGTGACATTCTTGATCACCGATTCGCCGAGCGTGAAGTTGAAGAGAGGCCATGCCGATTTGAGGTTCTTGATCGAGAATCCGCGCCCGTCGAACGTGCCGTTGAACGCATTGTTAAGATCCCCGACTCCGATACCTTTCCAGTCCGAAACCTCAGCCATATCGATGTCTCCCGCCAGATAGTACGAACCACCGAGGATGCCGTTGCGGACATTTTCAGCGAGTGCGAGCATGTCGGCGGCACTGCGAATCTCAGTCTCGGCCACCGTTTCGGTCGGAGCGAACGCCACGGCAGGCATCGCCAGCATCTTGCCGGCAGAGACGACCTGCTCCTTGTCACTCCTCATACGCATGAGGTGACCTTCGGGATTGACGATCTCGACCGTGAAACCCGCAGCGAAGGTCTGCGCCGGAACCGCCACGACGAACGCTTCGGCATCGGCATCGAGGGTTATCCCTTCGCCGCACGCGAGTATCACGCTCTGGCGGGACTCCTCGACCTCCGCATCGGGGATCACCAGTGCCGACGCGGTATAATCGATATCGAACTCGCCGCACAGGGGCTCGTGCGAATTGCCGTAGAACCGGATGCGATCCACGGCATCGCAGCCCTCGGTACCCTTCGTCAACCGGATCTTGACGAAACCGCATGCGTTTTACAGCACGACCGACGGCGTCTGGCCGCGTCCCACCAACACGGCCGCCCCTTCGGCAAACGACGCTCCGTTGCGGTTCTGCACCGCAGGCAGTACGACCTTGCCATCGACATACGCCGAGGCGGGATAGATCACGTCATAGGGAGGATTAATAGCCTCGTTCACAAAGAACGCCGCGGAAGCCGTACCTTCCTCGACATTCGAGAGCGCGTCGCTCTGACGACCGTTGACGGCGATGCAGTCGCCGTTGGACCAGTAGACCTTGTACAGGCCCGTATTTCCGTCTTTGTCACCGAGATGAGTACGTGTACCTTCGAGGGCGGCGGTCAGTTCGGTCGTTCCGCGGGCATTCGTAACATCTTCCGAAATATCGGTGGTGCACGAACCCATCGTCACGGCCGCCAAGCCCAATACCGCAAAAATCTTTTTCATGACACTCAGTTCATTTGTAGTTCGACTTCCGATTACCATTCGCTCTCTATCTCTTCGATCTCCTGCAACTCCTCGGGCGAAAGTTCCCACTCTCCTTCGCTCGCGGCGAATCCAGCCTCGATGGACACCGACCACCATTCGATTTCGGGAGAATGGTATCCCTTCTTGATTTTGTTCATCATATAAAGTTTTGGTTAGTAGAATCTGTTTCTTGCATTTCCAGCATCCGTTTACTCCTGTCCGTTCCAGTAGTAACACCCGCTCGGCGTGACATTGCCGTCGCCGACGATGCAATTGCCGAAATTGTCAGACGTAACCGTCATGATCACATTCTGAACCTTGCCTGCCGACCCCGTATTGAGCGTTCCGCCCACACCGCAGTCGCTGATGGTCGAACCTGCCGTCGAAATGCCCGCGATCAGTCCCATACCCACATGCATCTGTTCGTTGGCAGTCGAACCTACATTCTGGATCAAGGTGGCGAAAGCCTTGCACCTCGAAACCGATGACTTGCCGTATAGGTATCCGACGATTCCCGCTGCCGGAAAATGGTTGATGCTGTTGAAGCCCAAACTACTGTGACTGTAAATATCCGGCGATTTCACGATGCAGTCGGTCACCGAGGCATCACTCAGGCAGCCTGCTATACCCGCCGCAAAGTGGGGACCGCTGCCAACCACGCTGCCGGTGAAACGGCAATCCGACACGGCCGCATACTTGGCGAAACCGACGATGCCCGCTGCAGTCGAACGCTTGTTTTCAAGCGCACCCGAGTTCGAGCAGTTCGAAATCTTCACGATGTTCGACTGGCTTTCGCCTACGGCACAGCCGACGATACCGCCGCAGTGGCACATCTTAAACGGATCCATATCGATGTTGCGGTTGTAGGCATAGTTGCGGATATCGACCGAGACGATGCAATCGGCCACCTCAGCTACCGTCTCGACAATGGCGCCGACGATGCCACCTGCTGCCGAAAACAGGCCGTCGTATTTGTTATTGGCGCCCGAGGAGTTCACATAACCGTTGTTTTCACAGCCTTTCACCGCTACGGGCATCTCGGTATAGCCCAGAATGCCTCCCGTGAATGCGGGAAGGATGTTGAAGTCGTTCGATTTGGTGCTGATTCCCACCTCGCCGTCGTTCACGCAGCCCGAGTAGGTGTTGAGGTCGCCGGCTACATTGCGGCCGGCGATACCGCCGAAGCAGATCCTGCTCGACGTGTTTTTGAGCAGGATGCCGTTATTGATCATCAGGGTTCCCGAGTTTTTCGAGTCGGAGATTCCGCACTCGGTCGAACCCGCGATGCCGCCGATGGCGAACGCGGTGAAGTTCGCTACCAGATCGGCTGTGACGGCGCCCGTATTGGTGAGCGACGACAACGGTGATTCGGAATCGATATAGCCGGCGACTCCGCCGAGATTCAGGGTAGTCGAATTGTCGGCAGCCGTCTCGACATTAAGAACCGTAATAGGGCCGCAGTTCGAACTGTTCTTGTCGGAGTCGCTCTGCACGGCACCGAACCGACCGTAAAGACCGCCGACCGATGCGTATCTCACACCCTTGACGGCCGACGTGGCGTCGCCCTGCAAATCGAGTTTAGCGACATTGACATTGTTTTCGGCCTCGCCCTCGGCAAAATCGCCCGCGATACCGCCCATATAGAGATATTGCTGGTTCGATGACGAAATCATTGAGCCGCGATTGGTACAACTCTTGATACTGCCCGACGCCTGATAACCGACCACACCGCCGGTATACTCATTGTAAACGGCATCACCGCTACGATAGAGCGTAGTGGACACGGGCTGTGCATTCACGCAGTCCGATACCGCCGCCGTAGAGTATCCTGCTACGCCGCCGCAATAGACCGTACGCGAAGCGTCGGTGCTGACGATCAACATTTTTTCACCAGTCGAACAGCCGCTCACCACTCCCGCAGCTTCGCCTGCGATGCCGCCGATGCGCAATGCCGACGAGACCTCCGAAATACGGGCATAAACGTTCATGCTGCCATCGTTCGAGCATGAAACGATCGACGAACTCTCGCCGTGACTCTTGCCCGCAATGCCACCGGTATTGAGGCTCGCATTCGAGACGACGCTCTCGGCCACAGTGAACGAAGCCTTGTTCTTGCAGTTGCGCACGGTGCCGTTGTCGCACAGGCCGACAATGCCACCGAAACCTGTTTCGGCCGAGGCGTCCAGATTTTCGACCGCTACGGCAGCCCGGTTCTCGCAGTTTTCGATCACGCCGTACGATACGCCGGCGATCACACCGAACCAGCTTTCGGAAGTTACGCTGCCCGAGAAGGTCATCGAGCAATCCTCGTCGACGATGATGTCCTGAACCGTGGCGCCGGCACCTACATGTCCGAAGAGCGACGCATCGCCTTTCCACGCCTTGACAAGCCAGCCGTTACCGCGGAACACACCATCGAACGGACGTGCGGCGGTGCCGATCGGCGTCCAGGTCTCGACTTCGCTCATATTGATGTCCGAGAGCACGTTCACGAGCACGCCGCCTTCGTTTTCAGTGGTCCAGTAGGAGATATCTTCGCCGGCGTTCCATGCCTCGGCGAACATCTTGAATCCGGGTCCCGTAACGATGCCGCCTGCGGGCACGAAGTCCTGCGTGATGGCTGGCAACGCGATGGACCGGCCGCTGTCCTTGACCGTGAACTCGACAACGCATTCGCGTCCGGCCTTCGTGTCACTGAGGTTTTTGCCTATCCAGAATTCGAAAACCGAGTTGAGGCCATCCTCTGCCGGCGTTTCGGTACACTGAACCCAGTAGGGAACCTCGACCTTCTCGATGATACCGAACGGAGCCGTGACCTCGAACGAGACATTGCCCTCGGCTGCCACGGCGATCTTGCCGTCGTCAGTCATGTTCACTTCGCTGCCAAATTGGAAAACAGTGAACTCGCCGTTATAGCCTTCCGTCGGAATCAGCTGCACGGCTCCGTAACGCGACTGCTCGCCGGGATTGGCGTCGATGCTGACGTGCATGACGGTCATAGTCTGGCCGAACTCGTCGACTGTCGGGGTACCGACCTTCTCGGCCTCGATCCAGTCGGGGGCTTCGATCGTCCACTCCGAAGTGGTACGCACCTCGACGTCGTATGAAAGCGCCTCATTGGACCCCAGAATCTTATAGACATCGCTCATGACGAAGACATTGCCCGCCTGATCGATCTCGACCTTCCTGGTGTAGCGCCCCGCTGTGACGGTCAGCACGGCATTGCGCTTGTCGAACGAGTCATTGGATTCCACCACGAGTTCGACTTCGTCGCTGCCCGTATGGATCAGGTCGGAATCGACCTTGCACCACTCGCTGTCGGACGAAACCTGCCAGTGGATCGTCTGCACATTGAGATTAACCGTCAATTTCACCGTCTGACTCGCGCTGGTAATGCCGCGTGTTATGTCCCACGCGGGTACGATCTCTATATCGAGCGATGAAGGGCCGTTCTCGATGTTGTCCGTCGAACATGACATGACCGCCAACACTACTGCTGTCAATATCAAAATATATTTTTTCATAGCTGCAATCGATTATTCTTTCTTTCTCTTCTGGTTGTGGTCAGCCCACCAAACCTCGGTTTTCATGTTGTTCACCCCGCCCAGCCAGCCGTTGACGGCCTCGTCGTAGTTGACGGGATTGCGGAACTCTTCGTCGGCAGGATAGAGCAGGCGAGTCGGCAGCACGCCGTCGTTGCCCGCAAGCGACTTGACCGGCATCTCGGGATATCCCGTACGGCGGTAGTCGCACCATGCCTCGATACCGACCAGAACGGTCGATATCC
>ENA-ORLW01003348-ORLW01003348.1-human-gut-metagenome-genome-assembly--contig:-NODE-3348-length-12450-cov-20.314637_pt1 | contig 12450 bp, 8 predicted proteins | sample MGYA00243017_ERZ508829 | MGnify/ENA primary metagenome ERZ508829 (study PRJEB26277, sample SAMN04329776) | human gut metagenome | biome: human-associated habitat | host: Homo sapiens | place: USA...
GCTTCAATAGCTCAGTCGGTTAGAGCATCTGACTGTTAATCAGAGGGTCGTTGGTTCGAGTCCATCTTGAAGCGCTTGGCGGATCGGTTTTCGTAAATCGGTCCGCTTTTTTTATCGTTATGCCCAACCTTTCGCGCCAGCCGGCGTTTATCCATAGCAACAACGATAACAACAGGGTTCCCGGACCCCAAGCCGCCTTCCGGCGGTGCCCGATCTGAGAATCTCCTAAAAAGTACTACTAACTATGGATAACGTAAAGAAATCCTATTACTTCAACGTAATAGAAGCTAAAGACGGAGAAATGGCCGAAGTGATGAACTTCAACTTCGGCGGACATCACGATCTGGCAGCGCTGGTTGAGCGCGCCAAAGCCGCAAACGTAGTCAGCGAAGACAAGTATGCTAAAGAGCTCGTGCTTGGCATACGCCTCCTCCACCATGCTCTGAAGAAAAACCAGCAGACGGCTCTCTTCCAGAACTTCCTTACTCAGCTCAACGCTTTCAAGGACGAACTCAAAAAGCTCTCCTAAACTAAGCTGACCTGACACCATAAAACACCGAGCGCCTCCGCCGCAGCTGCATGCTTGCCACGGAGGCGCTTGGCGTACTCCGGCCCTTAAAATGGCCCTTTCGAACTGTTTTTGCAAAAAAAACAATTCGGCATCGAAAAAAATTTGGCTGAATAAGAAAAGTTTATTAATTTTGCCGCGCTAAAGTGGTCGCAAATGGTGCCCGCATACATTGCGCCTCCGGTTTTGGACCTCTCGGCAAAGTAAACACGCAAATACAATCATTCACATACAATATGATCATCGTACAAGTTAAAGAAGGCGAACAGATTGAGCGCGCTCTCAAGAAATTCAAGCGCAAATTTGAAAAAACCGGCATCGTAAAAGAACTCCGCAGCCGTCAGGCTTTCCAGAAGCCCTCCGTCACCAACCGCAAGAAGATGATGAAGGCAGTCTATGTTCAGCAGCTCCGCTGCGTAGAGGACTAAGCCCCGCCTCCTAAGCTCAAAAAATAGAATAACCGGATGGATGCATTTTCCACCCGGTTGATTCTGTGTACATACCCCAGACGGGGCGCTCCCAAGGAGGGCGAGCTTCCAGCTCGCAAGCCGCGAAAGGTCCCGCAAACGTATGGACCGAGGGCTTCAGCCCTCGCCCCATCCCAAAGGGATTCCGGCCGCAAAGGCGCCTCAAGCCGCGAAAGGTCCCGCAAACGTATGGACCGAGGGCTTCAGCCCTCGCCTCATCCCGAAGGGATTCCGGCCGCAAAGGCGCCCGCCTCCCCTTCGCCTATCCTGATGAATCGCGATATATCCCGATTCACCGGGATTCATCGCCCACCCCCAGAAAAAAGGCGAATCACCATTGCCGGCGCTGCCAGCCGGTGTTGGCCGCGTGCGCGGCCACCGCGCTGCGCGGTGGCAACCCATGCAGGGCATGCAAGGCCATGGCGCGCGTCATCAGCATATCGTCGTGACAACCCGGCCGCGCGCCGTACGACCCGTTCCGGCGCCGCTCGTAGGTGAGCAACTCGTCGCAGGCATCGTTGTCGCGCTCGATAAAAGCCCCCGTGCGCACCGCCTCCACCAGCCCGGCAATCAACATTCCCTTGGTAGCCGTATTGGTGTGGAAACCAACGCGCGAAGTGCGCTGCCGCGTCACCGTGTCGAAATTCTCCCGTCGGTAGAGATTCGGATAGCGCTCCGCGAGGCGGTTGAGCACAAAGAGATTGCCGTCGCCGCCGGCCTCAACGCCGCCGTAGGCTTCAGTCTCCAGTGTGTTGCTTTCTATAATAAGGAGGGCGTTGCGGTAGTAGCGGCCGATGTCCTCGGCATGCCGGACCAACACATCGTGGTCGCAATGCCCGCGCCACTGGGCCACAACGCGATGCGGAGCCCCGTCCTCACCCTGACGCATAACCAGCACCACCGACCAGTCGGCCTTGTCCGACCGGCCGCCAACGTCGACTGCCGCAACATAGCTCGCTCCGACTTCCGGTCGCTCCCAGACCTTGAGCCGGCCGCAAGCATCCGGCGCGAAGACACCCGGAGCATGCGCCTCGCCCATCTCGGCGGCTTCCCGACAGTTGCGCCGAACCTCCTCCACAGTCGCCGCAGAGAAAATGCCGTCGCCAGTAGAAGCAAATGCCTCAATGTCGGAAGTCGGATATTCCGCCTGGAAGCTCTCCATCGACGGGTATTCGCGAAGCTTCATCCTGAACCAGTAGATCTGCTCAAGGTCAAGACCAAGATCCCATAGTCGACGCTCGTACTCCGTCAGCGACCCCGCCAAAGCCGCCGGGTCGTCCGGCCGAAGGGCGTACATCTCGATGCGGTACCACGGCACAAAGACGGCCTCCTTGTCGCCCCGGCCCTCCTTGCAGCGAAGCCATTCGCGGTGGAAGTAGTTCCCCACGCCGTTTGCCGTCGATTCCATAATTATCAGTGAATCCGGTATATAGGCAACAGCTCCGCAAACTGCGCGCACACATTGCTCCGGCGAACGCTGTGGTGTCGCCGACCAGAACGCCGTCTCGCTCAAGTGCGCCATAGCGTAGTCCGCGCCGCGGAATGAGTCCTGCGTCTCGCTCGACCCTATGGTGACCCGGCAGTCCCGACCCTTGATCATGCGGATGTTCTGTGCTCGCTCGTAGGGCCGGAATTCCGGCTCCTCGTCGCCTTCCCAGTATGCCTTGGGGTAGTTCTCCAGCAGCTTGGTGTAGGCCCCGCGTATGGCCGAGGCTGCGTCCTTGACGTGCGCGCAAATCAGCGAATTCCAGTTGCGGTGCACGCATATCTGCATCCACGCCATATAAGCCTGAATGAGCGTACTCGCTCCCCACTGCCTCGCTTTAAGAACTATAAGACGCAACGGCCGACCTGCCGCACGCTGCCGCTCCAGTGCGTCGACGACATCGCGCTGCGCCGCGTTCAGAACCAAAGGTGTGTCTTCGTCGCGTGTCTTGTGCTTGATTTTCACGCACCTAACGCACCAGTACTCGAAGTCATGACGGCAGCGCAGCAACCGCCAGAGTGTGGCGTCTGTCCGCGCCTTTTCGTAGTCAGCGTCGGCAACCATGCTCTTGGGGAGGTAGGCAAGCGGGACGTCAGGCTCTGGGGTCGCAACGCGGTTTCCCGTGCGCAAGGCCATTCGCCGGCCCTTAAGCGGGTCGTAGGCGCCTCGTGCGCGACGGCGCTCAACCCGCCGGCGGTGCTCGGCAAGTATTTCGGCTATCTTCGCTTCCATCACTGCACCTTCACTGAGGTTATACGAAGGTCGTCGCTCGAGCACTCCAGGCGGAAGGTCAGGCCTTGAACACGCCGATGGAGCAGGCGGGCCACCAGAGGATGGCGCACATTGCCCGAAAGGCTCAGCTCGCACACACGGCCACCACCGGCGCTCAGCGACACCTTGCCTTCTTCCAGAAAGCCCGACAGGTGCACGCACACCCGGCGCGGACTGAAGTCACGGCCACCGCTTTCGTAGATGCTCTCCAGTGCCACCGTCGAGGTGCACGCCGAATCCTCCTCGTGCACCGGGTGAAGTCCGTTCAGGCTTACAAAATGAACCCCGCCGGCATTCATGGCCGAACCTCCGGCCAGTTCCGGTCGATTGTACTTTGTTCCGCTGTCGACGCACAGGGCCGTGCTCCCCTCGGCATTGATTGCCAGCAACTCGCGGTGTTGGCCGTCCCATGCCAGTGCCGTGTACTCCCCCTCCAGCACGCGCTGCACCTTGCGCGAGGTCGCCCCTACGGCAAGCACCTCCCCCGCCACAGCAGCGTAGACACAGCCCGCGCCACCGCACAGCGCATGAGGCTCCCGCTCATCGATAGTCTTGGCGCTCAGGCTTTTGAAGCCATTGTCGACGGTAAGTGAAATCAACCCGGAGGCTCCGCGGCCCACGAAGCGGCTCCGCCCGTACTCCCACGCCGTGTCCGAGCCAACGGCGCCTGCAATTTCGGCCAACGGCGCCGACATCTCCTTGGTGGCCAGCACCTCCAGAGGAGAACCCACCGCCGATGCCGCAACCAAGGTGTCGAAATCGTCGGATGGTTCGGCCACATCGCTGACCAGCGCAGCCGATACCGTCGGCAGCTCTATCGCCCCCAACCCCGCCTGAATGTAGACCGAGCGACATCCCGAGGGGTCCGGACTCAGCGCGAAAGCACCCGACCGCGTGGCGTTTCCGTCGAAAATGGTGATGCGCATGCTCGTGGCATCCGGCGAGGGGTAGCTCAGCACCGGCCCAAGCTTCGTCGGAACCTTGCCCTTAAATTCGTGGGAACACACCACACCGCGCCGACCGGTGCCCGAAAAAGTCACCGTCACCATCGCGCGAGCGCCGCTGCCCGAAGCCGTCGTGGTCTCGGACGCGAAAAAGAGCGGCTGGAAGCCACGGCTGCGAACGCTGTGTATGCCTGCAAACACAACCGCCGAGGCATCCGAGGCCACAACATCCGCGCCGAAGGTATGCGGCGACTCCATAAGCACACGCCCGGCATCCGGAACGGCATACCCTCGCCCAAGTGCCGTATCGACGGCGGCTCCGTCGGCGCCCGGACTCCCTGTGGCCACGTTGTGCACCCGCATCGTCGTCGTTGTGCCGCCGAAGGGTCGCTCTACGCGCATAACAAGGCGTCCCATGCGCGGCGATGCTCCGACGATGCGGCGAAGTGCGCATACTGCCCCCGAACTGCTGCCCGTCACGTCGTGCTCGAACCCCGGAAGACTGATACGCAGCCCCGTGCTCCGGGTAATGGCTACGCTCCCGGTCCGTCCGCTGCGGTAAGGATGCAGCTCGGGGGTGGCGTAGATTTCGACGGCGGCAACATCCGGGCAACTCTCGGCGTCGAATTCGGCCTCTATGCCGTAGCACGGCACGCTCAATGTGTAGCCCTTGACGGTTTTGAGATTCTCCACCGTCGTTTCCACCCACGGCGAGAAGGTCCCCGTTGCCCTCACCGCAACCGGTGGCGTCGTAAGCAGCAGGCGGTTGCGGCTGTCCAGATAGCGCGCCCATACAAGCACCGGAGCCGTGAAAACTCCGTCGGCCGCTGCCCCGGCGCACGCATTTTCGTAGGCCCCGGCAAGGTCCGAGCATACAGCCTGCCGAGTTGCCGGCGACAACGTGGTGCCTCCGGTAAATTCTTGACTCATTGTGCGGTCGCCGACAACCACGCTGCGGGAAGCCTCTGTCGTGGCGCGGAAGCTCACCGCCGGATAGGTCCGGCTGGTGGCCCGGCAGCTCCACACGCCGCCTGCCACGCTAACCTCAACGCTGCCACGACGGCATATCACCAGTGCGGTGCTCGTCCCGGTGGCAACAGCGCCGCTTACTTCGCCCGGCGTGCCGTTTTCGAAGGGCAGAGGGGTGCTCCCCTCGCCGAGTTCGCCTCCCGCGAGTGTACTGCCCTTGCAGAAGAGCCACACTTCCCGGCCGCCGTCGGCAAGCCGCACAAGAGGTCGCCAGCCCGTCCACGCCGCCAGTCGCTTCTTGGGAGCCGCTACTTCCAGCCCCCACTCCCCGCACCGCTCAACAGGGCGCAGGTTGGTGAGGCGGCTTTCTTTCAGTTTGAATGTGTGTACCATAGTTTTTGGGTTTTTCGCTGCAAAAATACCCTCGCGCCACCGCCTCGCTGTCATTCTTTCCATAACCCCAGTCCCGTTTAACAAAACTTACATCGCCTTGGCCGCGTTTTACAAATTTATTATATCTTTGCACTACCAACACAAAACACCATGCCTGAACAACGAAAACTTTTCCTGCTCGACGCATATGCCCTTATATACCGCGCATACTATGCGCTGATGCGCACCCCGCGCACCACTTCCGCCGGGCTTAACACTTCCGCCATCTTCGGTTTCGTCAATACCCTCGACGACGTCCTCCGGAAGGAAAATCCGGGATATATCGCCGTGTGCTTCGACCCGCCCGGTGGCCATACTTTCAGGCATGAGAAATTCGCCGAATACAAGGCCGGCCGCGACAAGCAGCCCGAGGACATTACCCTCGCAATTCCATATATCAAGCGTCTGCTGGAGGCTTTCCGAATCCCCGTTATCGAATGTGAGGGTTACGAGGCCGACGACGTTATCGGTACTCTCTCCCGACGCGCCGAGCGCCAGGGTTTTGTTACGTACATGATGACGCCCGACAAGGACTATGGTCAGCTCGTAACCGAAAACGTCCTCCAGTACCGCCCCGCTATCAAGGGTCAGGGATTCGAGGTGCGCGGCCCCGCCCAGGTCTGCGAGCGTCACGGCATTTCGCGACCCGAACAAGTCATTGACTTGCTGGCTCTTGAAGGCGATGCTTCCGACAATGTGCCCGGTTGTCCCGGCGTCGGGGAGAAGACGGCAGCAAAACTGATTGCCGAGTTTGGCTCTGTAGAAAACCTCCTCGACCACGCCCACGATCTCAAAGGCGCCCTTAGGGCCAAAATTGAGGCCAACGCCGACCAAATTCGCCTCTCTAAATGGCTCGTCACCATCAACACCGACGTTCCTCTCGATGTCCAACCCGACGACCTTCTCCGCCGCGAACCCGACTCGGCCGCTTTGCAGGCGCTTTTCAAGGAGCTGGAATTCAAATCCTTCATGGTGAAATTCGGCCTCACCACCGCCGAAGTCGCCGCGCAAGCGCCCGCACCGGCGCCCGCGCGCGAGGCTTCCCTATTCGACATCGCCGACGCCGAAGAGGCCGAGGCCGAGGCCGTCGTCGCTCCCGAACTGAATGTGCCCTGCCTGTCAGAACCCGCCGAGGTGGCCGACTTCATCGCTGACGCTGTCAAAGCCCGGCGCGTCGGAATCACCGTGGTTGCTAACGGCGACGCTGCTCTCTCCGCAAATATTATTGGTATGGCGTTGGCTTTCATTCCCGATGCCGCCGAAGCGGACCCCGCGGCCGGTGAGCTTTCATTCAACATCCCCTCGCCCGTGGCCGCATTCATTCCCCTCAACGGCATGCCCGACCGGGTCACCACGCTCGCCGAGCTTATCCAACCTCTGGTCAGCGACTCCAAGGTGACCCTCGTCGGAGGCGACATCAAGCGCGACATGCTCCTGCTGCGACGTCTCGGTGTCGAATTTGCCGGCGCGAACTATTTCGACACGGCCGTGGCTCACTATATTTGCTCCCCGGAGGCTCGTCACGACATCGAAGACCTCGCCATGACTTACCTCGGCGAACGTATGGCCCTTTATCACCATGCCGCAAACCGCCGCGACGCCGCTATGATGGCTGAACCCGCCCTCCTGCCGCGGTATGCCGCCCAGCGTGCCGCCGCAGCACTTCGCCTTAGGCCCCTGCTGATGGCCGAAGCAGCTCGGAAGGACCAAACCAAGCTCCTCGAGGACATTGAGCTTCCTATGGTCGAGGTGCTTGCCGACATGGAGTGGCAGGGTGCCCGAATAAATCCCGCCGAGCTCCACGCCCTGGCTCGGGAGCTGTCATCGCGCCTCGAAGCCCTCGAAAAAGAGGCATTCGCTATCGCCGGTCACCCCTTCAACGTCGGCTCCCCTTCGCAGGTCGGACAGGTTCTCTTCGGCGAGCTCCAAATCGACCCTAAAGCTCGCAAAACAAAGGGCGGCTCCTGGAGCACCGCAGAAGATGTGCTCGAAAAATATGCCGCCGATGTCCCCCTGGTGCGTCTCATCCTCGATATTCGCGGCCTCCGAAAACTGCTCGCAACCTACGTCGAGGCTCTTCCCAAATTGATAAACCCAACAACCGGTAAGCTCCACACTACTTATCGCCAGACCGTTACGGCAACCGGTCGAATATCCTCCACAAACCCCAACCTGCAGAACATTCCCGTTCGCTCCGCCGACGGCCGCGAAATTCGCCGTGCTTTCATCGCCGAACCCGGCGACCTGCTCCTATCGGCCGACTACTCCCAGATTGAACTCCGCCTTATGGCCGACCTCAGCGGTGACCCCGCTATGACTCAGGCTTTTATCGACGGCGAAGACATCCACCGCGCAACGGCCGCTAAAATCTACCACGTCGACCCCGACGACGTGTCGGCCGACCAGCGCCGAAACGCCAAAACGGCAAACTTCGGCATTATATACGGCATCAGCGCTTTCGGACTCAGCGAACGCCTCGGCATACCTCGTAGCGAAGCCAAGGAGCTCATCGAAGGCTATTTGCGCACCTACCCCGGTGTGGCTCAGTACATGGAGAAATCTATCGCCCTGGCTCGCGAAAACGGTTTCGTGACTACCGTGATGGGACGGCGCAGATACCTCCCCGACATCAACAGCCGCAGCAACACCGTCCGCGCATACGCCGAACGAAATGCAATCAACGCTCCGCTCCAAGGTTCCGCCGCCGACATCATCAAACTCGCCATGATTCGGATCTACAGCGAAATACGTCGCCGAGGCCTCCACTCTCGCATGATTCTCCAGGTTCACGACGAACTCATTTTCAACGTCAAGCCCGACGAAGCCGCCGAGCTCCAGCAGCTCGTGACGCGCCAAATGGAAGAAGCATACTCCGGACGAGTACCCATGGAAGTCGCCTCCGGACTCGCTCAAAACTGGCTCGACGCCCACTGACAGTTGGAAATGTAGAATGTAAAATGTAAAATTGAAAATTCCCTCCCCAATTCTACATTTTAAATTTTAAATTCTACATTTAGCTTTCCCCCTCGTCGCCCGCATGAAGTAGACGAAGTAGAGCCCCGCCGCAAGAAACAGCGACGCCGAGAAGCTCAGCACGATGCCGTAGAGCCCCAAGCCGCCCCAAATAGCCAGGGCATATGTGGTCGGCAGGCCGATGAGCACATAGCTCACAAAGGCTATGTAGAGCATCGGCGTCACGTGAGAGGTGCCCCGAAGGGCATTCGCAAACGATATCTGCGTCGCATCCCCAAGCTGGTAGAGCACAAGCGGCACGATAACCCCGACGGCAGCTCCTCGTACCGCCGCATCCTCTGTGAACCACCCGATAATCTCCGGGCCGCCCAAGACGAACAGAGCCGACGCAGCTACCATGGCAACTATGGTGATGTGGTAGCCCGCCCGGGCGCATCGCCGCATCTCCCTATTGTCGCCGCGGCCCGCGGCGTGGCTAAGGTCGATGGCCATGGCTCCTCCGATGCTGTAGTAGATGCAGAAGCCGAACATGCCGATCGTAACTATTATCTGAAGGGCCGCCAGCGGCACCGTGCCCAGAAGGCCGGCCATGACGGCCGAACCCGAAAAGGCCGCCGTCTCGAAAAACATTTGCATCGACACCGGGAAACCCGTGTGGAGGACCCGCCGTCCTATGCCCGGCGTAGGCCCAGGACGCCGGAAGCTCGTACGATAGTCCGCGCCAAGACGTGTGCCCATGAATACCAGCACCATGGCGAACATCACGGCCACGCGTGTTCCAAGCGTGCTCAGGCCCGCGCCCAGAAGGCCAAGCTCCGGGGCACCCCATTGGCCGTAGACCAGCGCGTAGTTGCCCGCTATGTTGACAACATTTCCTGCAAGGAGTATCACCGTGGGCAGAAGCGTGTTGCCGATGCCGAAACTCCACTGGGCGAAGACGTTGAACACGCTCACCGGTATCATCCCCGCAAGCACGACAAGGTAGTACGGCCGGATGAAGGGCAGCAGCTCCTCAGGTTGACCCATCCGGTCTAAAAAGAAATAAACGCCAAGCATAATGGCGCTCACGACCAGGGTAAACAGTATGTTCACCCTAAGCCCTATGCGCACATAGCGCCCGGCCTGAGCCTTTTCGCCCCGCGCAAAGAGTGCGCCCACCAGAGGTGTTAGCCCATAGGCAAACCCCACGCAAGCCAGCAGCGCTACGTTGAAGAAATTATTCACAAACGACGCCGCGGCAAGCTCAGCCGTGCTGTGACGACCAACCATGATATTGTCGGCGAATCCCACGGCGATGTTGCCCAGCTGCCCGACAAGCAGCGGTAGCGCCAGAAGCACTATCGATCGGTAGAGACCCTTCATACTCCCCGCTCAACTGCCTCGTAGAGCCCCGAGCAGGCGTTCTCCAGCAGGTCCAGCACCAGCTCGAAGCCCTCAGCGCCCTCGTAGTATGGATCCGGAACTGCCGTGTGGCGTGTTGCAAGCGTGCAGAACTCCATCATCGGCACTACCTTGGCGGCTGCCTCAACTGTCGGTGCAAGCTCCCGCAGGTCGGCGGCGTTGGCCGCGTCCATAGCCACTATGATGTCGAAGTCGTCGAAGTCCGCAGCCCGAACCTGCCGGGCATGGTGCGTAAGCTCGTAGCCCCGGCGCAGGGCGTGCACCCGCATGCGCCGGTCCGGTAGGTCGCCGATATGCCAGCCCCCCGTGCCCGCCGAGTCTATCTCCCAGGCGTGGGTGCCCGATGCCGTCGCCACTATATTTTCCATAACGCCCTGGGCTGCCGGACTACGGCATATGTTGCCCAGGCAAACAAAGAGCACCCGCACTCTCTCCAGAGAATGCAGATGCTCGATTATCTTTTGGGTCTTCTTATCCATAACTTTTTTGCAAAGTTACGGATTTATTCCCAATTACAGCGCCAGTTTGCGAGCCTTGCCGCCAACCAGGGCGATGTAGAGGCCGTGGGAGGGTGCGGTCACCACGGTGCCTTCGCCGATGCATACGCCGGCGATGGTGTAGAGGCGCAGGGGCTGCGCAGAGGCTACGCTGAGGCCGTCGACGCTCAGTGCGACTTCGGCGGCAACGTTCTCTATGCCCGAAACGTTCTGGCCCGTGTAGCCCGCGCGCGTGTAGATGCCTCGGTTGATGAGCTCAAGGTCGGCGGTCTGGTCGGAGCCGTTGTTGAAGATGCACATCAGTTTCGGTGCGGCGGCCTCGCAGGTGAAGGAGTAGAACCAGTAGCCCGTTTCGGCGTCGAGGGTCATGTCGGCGCCCGGCCAGGTGCCCCCCGTGAAGTTGCGGTTGCCATCGGCGGCGTCCCAAATCCATGTTTTGACAACATTCCAGCCCGTGGAGGCATTGTCGAAGTAGACAACATAGTTGCCGTCCTCGGGAGTGGGGTCAGGTCCGGGGTTGGGATCCGGGTTCGGATTCGGGTTCGGGTTGGGCAGAGGGCCCACTTCGCCGGTGCGCATCTTGCCTACCGAGGCAAGGGCGTAGGTTATGATGTCGATGTCGTCCTTCTCATGCGAGGTGGAGTTGTCCGCACCGTATTCGCCGAATACATTGTCGACCATCGACGGGTCGAACGGGCAGCAGTCCAGACCGCTCTCGCCGCGGGTGGCCACTACGCGCACACCGATGCCGTTGGCCTCAAGCCATTCCCGGTCGATGCCCAGCAGGCTCAGAGGGATGCTCATTTCGTAGAACGAGTCGTACGAGTAGTCGTGCTGCTTGAGCCCTTCCGGCAGGCCGGCCTTGAGGTTGTCGTAGTTGGCCGCGTCGTATATGTTGTTGATGATTTCGGGGTCGCTCAGCAGCGTCGTCGGGTCAGCCCAGTCGGCCGTGGTGCGCTGACGCCACAGGTGCGAAGGTGCGAAGCCCTCGGCCATGGCATAGCGGATGCCGTTGCTGGCGAAGGGGTGGCAGCCGGAGCCATAGTTGGTGTTGCCGGACGCATCCACTGCAGTAAACATAGCCGGTTCGCCAAGACCTACCTTGCCGCTCATAAAGAACAGGTGGTCTACGTGCGAGCTGAACTCTACGCCGTTCGACGACTTAGAGCTCCAGATAAAGTTGCCGTTGTCCAGCTTGCCCGTCATACCCGGGGCCGACGGATCGACCGACAGAGCAACAATCAGAGGCACATCGCCGATGCGGCCGCTGTCGGTAAGCGGGCCGTCGCCGGGGCGAGCCCACGTGTCGCCCGTGTTGCACATCTGCCAGGCAAGGTAGAGATTGCTGTCGTCCCACGACGCATACACCGCGTAGAGATCCAGTACGCAGTTCTCGTGGCTCCCCTTGAAGGCGTTGGCAACATCGTTGGCACCGCAGGTCGCAACGATCATATCATCTGTCCACTCGTTGAGTTTGCCGTCGATGGTGATGGCGGATGCTTTGCCGACCGCCTCAGAGGCATTGGTGCTGTAGTAGGCGCGAGTCTCAACGGGATAGCCCGTGGCGTTTTCTGCCTGTGCGCCAACAGCGCCCAGCGTGGCCGCACCGCACAGTGCAAGTGTGCGTAGTGTCTTTAAGTTCATGTGTTTTTTAGTAAGGTATTAAATAAGTATGATATATGGAAGGCGCCCCCAGGCGCTCTCACCGCAAAATTAGCAAAAAATCCCCGCCCCCGCAACAAACCCGCCCAAAACCCTTCGTTTTGAACAAACCACCGCCCCCATTCGCACAAATCATTATCAATTCTCAATTTTCCACTCCCCCCTCCCGGCCCCCTGAAAAGAACCCTGTAAGGGTTCAATATAGTAGCTTTACCTTTGCAGCGTCGGACGACAGACTATCAAAAAGTCAGAGTTCGACGCTGGAAAATTATATGGTTGT
>ENA-ORLW01003363-ORLW01003363.1-human-gut-metagenome-genome-assembly--contig:-NODE-3363-length-12383-cov-8.100926_pt1 | contig 12383 bp, 8 predicted proteins | sample MGYA00243017_ERZ508829 | MGnify/ENA primary metagenome ERZ508829 (study PRJEB26277, sample SAMN04329776) | human gut metagenome | biome: human-associated habitat | host: Homo sapiens | place: USA...
GTCAGTGTGCGAAAGTAATCTTTTTCAAATTCCGGCTGTAAGTGTGTTTTCCAGCTTTCTTCTATTTGTACGTTCATAGCTATTATATAAGGTGTATATCAAGTTCTTCACATTCTTTACGCATATCTTCGGGCCAGATACTGGCTTGTATTTCTCCGATATGAGCTTTGCGAAGGTAAAACATACACAAACGGGATTGACCGATACCGCCACCGATAGATAGTGGAAGTGTGTCATCCATTAATCGTTTGTGGAAATAAAGTTTCAGTCTCTCTTCTTCGTTTTCTTCTTTGAGCTGGCGTTGCAGCGCTTCTTTGTCTACACGAACACCCATAGAGGACAGTTCGATGGAGCGTTGCAGTACATCATCCCAAAGTAAAAGGTCACCGTTCAGTCCGGGCAGGTTGTTCAGGCCGGTGGATGTGTAGTCATCATAGTCCGGTGCACGTCCGTCATGTTTTTTGCCGTCGCTTAGTTTGCAACCGATACCGATGATAAATACGGCACCGTATTTTTGGCAGATGGCATGCTCACGGCATTTGGGTTCCAGGTTCGGATAGAGTTGGCGTAGTTCTTCCGAATGGATAAAATGTAATTTCTGAGGCAGACAAGGTTTGATCTGCGGATACATTTCATATACCATGTATTCTGTACGGATCATGGCAGCGTAGATACGATTTACGATCTCTTTCAGGAAATCTACGTTTCTGTCCTCGTTGGTGATGACACGTTCCCAGTCCCATTGGTCTACATAGAGCGAATGGAGGTTTCCGAGTTCTTCATCAGAACGGATGGCGTTCATGTCGGTATAGATACCGTATCCCGGTTCGATATTGTAATCGGCGAGAGTTAATCTTTTCCATTTGGCTAATGAATGAACGACTTCTGCTTGTGCGTCACCTAAATCCTTGATAGGGAATGAAACAGGACGTTCTATACCATTCAAGTCGTCATTGATACCCATTCCTTTCAGTACGAAAAGAGGGGCTGTCACGCGTCTGAGGCGTAATTCGGATGACAAGTTTAACTGGAAGAACTCTTTTATTTGTTTGATTCCCAACTCTGTTTGTTTTAAGTCGAGTAACGGTTTATAGTTCTTTGGTTTTATCAAGTAACTCATAGGATTGTTGATTGTTAATTGTCGGCAAAGATAGGAATAATATTAATATCTGTATTGGATATTCTCTAAAAGATTGTCAAATTGATAAAGTATATGCTCTAAAGCATTTCAAAATAACAGAATGTTAAGGGGCAATACTGACTTAAGAACTATAAAAAAAGATGAATCATTAGGAAGATGAGAAGATTTTTTATACTTTTGTCATCGCATTTAGGAAATGGCCCCGTAGCTTAGTGAATAGAGCGTCAGATTCCGGTTCTGAAGGTCGTGCGTTTGAATCGCACCGGGGTCACATGAAAATCCCTTGATAATCAGCAGTTATCAAGGGATTATTGTTTTTATATGACTTTTATCCTAGCTTCTCGATACCTGCAATCCTTTATCGGAAAGCGTCATTTCAACAAAGCGTGCACGCGGATTAGGAGCCTGTTCGGTCAATATCCGACGGATGCATCCAGCCGCTTGCGGATCTTTAGCCACCATATATAAGTAACCGCCACCTCCTGCACCGGGTAATTTATATCCCAGCGTATAATCTTTGATTTGTTCGATAATGGCTGCTACTGCCGGTGGATTCGTGCCACTGTCCAATGCTTGGTTTTGTATCCAGCTTTTGCCGACAAGATTGCCGAAAGTTTCGAAATTACCTCGCAGGATAGCTTCGCTCATATCCATCGCATGGGCTTTCATCTCTGCTAATAAACTAAGATGCACTCCGGAGTTAAGGAACATGGAACTGACAATTTCAGCCAAGATTCCTTTGGCTGTACGGGTGATTCCAGTATAATAAAGCAGATGGCAATCCCGATATTCCGGCTGCACAAAGAGCTGGTCGGGTAACCACCGTACTAATGGATGTTGTTCGAAGCCGGATTCGGATTGCAGCAGTTTTACGCCGGGGAATACGCCGCCGTATTGATCCTGCCATCCGCCGCCGGTGGTGAGCAATTGTTCCAATACCAGTGTATAATTGCAGATGTCGTTCCTATCCCATGCCAGTCCGCAAAAATCATTGATAGCTCCGAGTACGGTAGATGCAAGGATAGAACTGGTACCTAGTCCCGAACCTGCCGGAATGGCGGCCAGTAAAGTGATTTCCAGTCCTGAACCGAACGCTTTCAGATGTTCTTCCAATGACGCATGAGATTCCGCCGCAAATAATGGGGCAAATCCTGCCAGGGTAAGTGCTGCCTTCGGTATGGAGAAAGGCGAACCGACTTTCTTGTAATCCTGCAATTCCTCATAACTTCGGATAACCTCCACAGCTCCCATATCAATGGAACGAAGTACGATATGGAACTCGTGACATGGTTTGACGTATACCTGTAGCGGCGGCTGCCCATTCAACTCAATCGCCAGATTGACTACACTTCCTCCCGAATAGAGAGAGTAGGGAGGTGTATCTGTCCATCCTCCTGCAACGTCAATGCGCACCGGACTACGCCCCCATACGATCTGATCCGAATAAACATTGAGTTTCGGATAGTTCTTTTTTCCGGCAACGGCTTCCAGTAATCCGTCACGGAGTAGCTGGAACGCGGCTTGTTCTTCTTTGCAGCCTTCATTGCCTTGCAGCTTCAGGATACGTGCCCGAAGCATACGGTTATGTATACGCACCATGGGTGCGGCATCCTCTTTCAAGACAGCGGGAACCTCCAGATTGAGCCGGACAAATTCATTGGCTGCGTCTTGCAAGTCAAGCTGATAGAATACACTCTTCTCATAATTGGCGGACAATCCTTTCCAGTTATCCCTGCGGAAAGCGCTGCGCTGTGCGTAAAGACGTTCCAGGTTCGCTTGTGCCGATATCTCGTCAGCGGATAGTTTTTCAGCTCTCAGCCATAACTCTTTTCCTTGTTTTAGTTGTGGCTCAGCTGTCATCCAGCGTATTAAAATACCCAGTTCTTCGATGGAAGTCGTTACGGGGAAAACAGGAGCAGCTTGCAGATCATCTGTACGTCCTTTTATGTCTTCCAGTCCAATCTCTCTTTCCTTCATCCACTGTGTGAAAGAGTTCCCCAAGTAGGTGGTCGAGTCATTTCTTAAATCACCTTTGAAAACATCATCCAGCCCATAAGGCCGTGCGACAAAGGCTGCGTCTCCCATAGGAACGATGTCGATGCAGACTCCGTCCGGCAGGTTTATATTCCAATGGTTTTCGGGAACTCCTGTAATAATCTGTCGTGAACCTAATTTCCATCCTTCTCCTACGTGGCTGTTCTCAATCCATAAATTGGCGTTCTCTGCAGATAACTTCACTTGGGTAAACGAGTTTTGTATAAAGATGGCAGGATTCGGTTTTACTTTCCGGTGCATGATACGCCTTTGGTCACGCACTTTATCCTGTATGGCGAGTGTGGAAGAAATCAGTTCCCGACTCGTTCCGAAATGATAAAACTCTCCGCCGGGTAAAGGCAGGATTGCTACCGAAAGTTTGTTTACTTCGTCGTCTGTCGTTTGGGGATGCTCTCCCAGTGCCAGGCCATAATCCGAATATAAATCGTAGTAGCTGATATCATTCGTGCCTTCTTTCAATGACCGTTTCATCAATACCTCAACGGCACGGTCACTTAATATCCATATACCGATATCCATCAGGAAAAGATGGGTCTTTGATAATCCTTCCAATTCCTCTAAAGAAGGTTTCTGCAACATGAAGTCGAGCACTTCCGGCTTCTTGCGGTCCGATACGAATACTCCGTGGTGAGTAGCCAGTGAAGGATTCACCCATAAACCATAACATACGACATCTACTTCAGGAATGTCTTGCAGCGGTTTTTCCGAACGGATATATACGTCTCCGCTGGCTATCAGCGTGTTCAAGCCTTTCGGAGCCTGCTTCATGATTCTTTCGTATAGCGGAAGTTGCAGCGACAGCAGATTCTGTCCCAGCTTTTGTCCTCTCTCCCAACTGAAAACCGGTATGGGAGTCAGTATTTTGCCCGAAGGAGCATAGCCGGGCAAGCGGCGGCTTTGTCCTCCCGCATGCAGCAAAATCTTTTTTTCGTTTCCAATCCATTTGCTGAAAGTCTCTTCCGGTGCAAAAGCCTGATGGCAGGCCTGCAACAGCCAGGTCGTTCCTCCTCCGGAGCCTAACTTGCTGCCTACAGGGTCTGATGTACAAAACCAGTCAGTATGATTCACTTCTTCCAGTTGATGAAAACTGTCAATTAAGTTGGGAGGTAAGGATAATAACTTTTGCATAGTAGAATCGGTATTTATAGGTTTATAACATGATTGTATCCCAGCTATCGCAGAGTGCCTGCATAGAAGGAAACAGCAGATCGGCTCCGGCATCCAGCAACACCTGTCCGTCCAACGGACCAGTATTGACCGCGATTGTGAAAATTCCGGCTTTATGTCCTGCTTCCACGCCCAATGGGGCATTTTCGATAACGATTGCTTCGTCAGCTTTGAACCCTCCTTTTCTTAATGCCATCAGATAAGGTTCTGGATTAGGTTTGCCATATTTCACGTCAAAAGCGGTCACCATCAGCTCTTTATGAAACATTCCCGGAAAATTGTGTTCCAGACGTTCCAACAAAGAGAGCTGTCCCGAACCAGTGACTACCATAGGAGTCAGCCCTTCACTCTTTACTTTCTGCAAAAGTTCCCATGCGCCGGGCATACGTTCTGCTTCCGGATAAGAATTGAACAGGATACTTTTTTCGTGATATATACTTTCTATTTCCTCTTGTGTGGCCTCTTTTCCTAATTCACGTTGAAATATGATATTGATAGTCGATGCCCCCGTGCGTCCTTCGTGCATATATGCTTCTTCCCGGCTCAGATCAAGGCCGTGAGTTTTCATGACTTGATGCCATGCTTCGGAGTGATAGGGCATGGAGTTAAAGAGCACGCCGTCCATATCGAACAGGACGGCTTTCAGTTTCTTTCTCATAATTGGGTTAGATGGAATCTGTTTGATATTTATTCTTTTTTCAGCATATCTTTCAGTTCAGGCACGGTGATCACTACATCATGCTGAGCTTCCGATTGTTTGCCGATATATCTGTAGACTATATTTCTGTCACAATTCACACAACTTTTGATAAACAGTTGGGTAGCAAGATCGGTCTGATTGCCTAATGTTTCGATAATACCTTGTTTCACCTCTGCGGCATTTGCTTTAATCTGGTTCATATCACACAGATCTTCGTCAACACGACAGATATAAATCACTGCTTCATCGCTGAGTTCGATTTTCTCGATCAGAACGTCCTCACTTGCCTGTATCGGGAACTGTAAGTTTGCCATCTGTACCTGCGTTTCCAGTTTAGCCAGGTCGCTTTCGGTGGTGTCGACATCCTTATTGAGAATTTCCTTAATTTCATCTGTTGTCAGTTCGCAGACTACCTGCTCTCCCGAATCTTTACCTATATATATCATTTGCAGGCCCGCTTTACATTTTACAACAAGGTCCAGCAATGACTTTACTTCTTTATTCGGATTCTGGAACATGATTTTCAGGGAAGTCTTCATGCTTTCCGGATTTTTCTGCAGAGTCTTGATGTTGGCAGCCTCTTCGTTCAGATAAAAGGTATACACTACGTTCTCTCCATCATAGACGATGCTGGTGATTTTTCCGGTCTCTCCCATGTCTATCGGACATTGTTTGTTGGCAGCCTCGATGCCTGCTTTGAGTTTGATTTCCTGACAACCGGTGGTTAACATCATCAGTAGTGACAAGCTGATAAACAATATCACTGCATTCGGTCTTCTTACTAATTTTTCCATTGTTCTTTTATTTAGAATTCATTTATTCTTGGGATAAAAAGAGATATACGAAGCAAAGATAGTCATAAAAAATGAGAGATATAACAGAATGGAGGAGATAGTTGCTGGTTGTGTTTTGGATGATAAATCGTATGATAATTTGTCGTTTAGAAGATAATATGTATTTTTGTAGCATGATAAAACTAGTCAATAGCATGAAAAAGAAAGTATTGTTTCTGCTGCCATTGTTTCTGGGTGCTTGTTCGGATAGCGGAGAAAGCCCTGTTATCACGATAGAAAAGCTATATGTGAAAGTAGATCAAGGCGATGGAGAAACCATCCGCGAAGACTATGCAAACCGGATGAGTGAAATGCCTGCTTTGAAAGTGGGAGATAAGGTGGATGCGTTTTTGATCTTGGACGGCAATGGAGCCGAACTGAAATCTTTCCAGCTTCAGAATGGGGAAGAGATGAAGACTGAGCTCCGTTATGAAAAGACAGAAGTCACTACCGAAGGAAATCTGACAGACGAAGAAAAAGGGCAGTTGCGCTTCAAAGATGGCGTGACAAAGACTAAGGTGCTGGTTCATGCCACTATTGAGCATGTAGATAAAAATGGTGATGTACAATTATCTTTTTATCTCTCTTCAAAAGCGGAGTGTGAAGGAGCGCAGGAAGTGATTGACTTGAAAACAGAAGTCGTTGAGAATGAATGAATCCTGAAAGGGAGTGAGTCACTTTAACGTAACGAAGGAAATATAATAAAAAGAAGCGGTCTCCGGAGAGGCCGCTTCTTTTTATTGTCAGTTATTGGATATTACAGTTTAGCCTGAATAGCCTTTGATTCTTCTTCATATCCCGGTTTGTTCAGCAAAGCAAACATATTTTTCTTGTATGCTTCCACGCCCGGTTGGTTGAAAGGATTCACGCCCAACAGATAGCCGCTAATGCCGCAAGCCTTTTCGAAGAAGTACAGCAGACCGCCGATGTTGTATTCGCTCAGTTCTGGAAGAACGATGCGCATGTTGGGTACACCGCCGTCTACGTGAGCCAGCTGAGTTCCCAGTTCGGCCATTTTGTTCACTTCGTCCACCCGTTTGCCGGCAAGGAAGTTCAGGCCGTCCAGATTAGCTTCATCGAAAGGAACTTCCAGTTTATGGTCTACTTTATCCAGTGAGATCACAGTTTCGAAGATCGAGCGTTCGCCTTCCTGAATCCATTGTCCCATAGAGTGCAGGTCGGTAGAAAAGTCAACAGATGCGGGGAAAATACCCTTGTTGTCTTTACCTTCGGATTCTCCGTAAAGCTGTTTCCACCATTCACTTACGTAGTGCAGTTTCGGGCAGAAGTTGACAAGGATTTCAATCTTCTTGCCTTGTCTGTACAGTTCGTTGCGGGTAGCAGCGTAGATAGCCGCAGGGTTTTCTGCAAACGGAACGTCAGAACCGCATGCCTTTTCCATATCGGCAGCACCGGCAACCAGTTTGTCGATGTCGAATCCGGCAACTGCGATCGGCAGCAAACCAACCGGAGTGAGCACAGAGAAACGTCCGCCTACGTTGTCCGGAATGATAAATGTCTTGTATCCTTCTTTGTCGGCAGTCACACGTGCAGCACCTTTCTTGGCGTCTGTCACGGCAACGATGACTTTCTTGGCGGTTTCTTTGCCGCGTTGGTCTTCACATTGCTTTTTCAGCAGACGGAAAGCAAGAGCGGTTTCGGTAGTCGTTCCCGATTTGGAGATATTGATAACGCCGAATTTCTTGTCTTTCAGATATTCGGTCAGTTCATACAGATAGTCTTCGCTGATGTTATGTCCGGCATAGATCATGACAGGAGCAGTTTTCTTGTCCTGCAACCATGTGAAACTGTTAGACAGCGCTTCGATTACGGCACGTGCGCCCAGATAGCTGCCACCGATACCTGCTACGATCACTACTTCGCAGTTGTCTCTTAATACTTTTGCAGTAGCGTTCAGGTCAGCCAGATGCTCTTTGCTGATGGACGAAGGCAGGTGTAACCATCCCAGGAAGTCGTTACCTTCTCCTGTTCCTTTTTCCAGCATTTCCTGTGCAGCTTTTACCTCGGCTTCATAAGCAGAAACCTTTTCTTTGGAGATGAATCCAAATGTTTTTTCAATGTTCAAGCTAATCATATCTATCAATTTTAAGTAATATGTAATAGGTAATAAGTAATAGGTATTAAGTAATAAGTATTATGCATGAGACGTAAAGCTTAGGTGGCTACGGTTAATACCTAATACTTATTACTTATTACCTATTTTTCTCATCTAAAAGAATCAGTCAGCAATTTGATCTCTATCATGGGTGAGATGCGTTCATACAAGATATTGTATACGGCATCCAGTATCGGCATGTTGACGTGGTGATGCTTGTTGATCTCTTTGATGCACTTCGTGCCGTAGTATCCTTCCGCGATCATTTCCATTTCAATCTGCGCACTTTTAACGGAATATCCCTTGCCTATCATCGAACCGAACGTGCGGTTACGGCTGAAGTTGGAGTATCCTGTCACCAATAAGTCTCCTAAATAAACAGAATCATCTACATTTCTGTTCAGGGGATGTACTGTATTCAGGAAGCGGTTCATTTCCTGAATCGCATTGGATATCAGTACTGCCTGGAAGTTATCGCCGTATTTCAGTCCGCTGCAGATGCCGGCGGCAATGGCGTATACATTTTTAAGCACCGAACTGTATTCGATGCCGGCTACGTCGTCGCTGACGGAAGTCTTGATGAAGCTGCTTCCCAAACGGCGGGCGAAGATGCGCGCTTTGTCCTTGTCCGGGCAGGCGATGGTCAGATAAGAGAGGCGTTCCAGCGCTACTTCTTCTGCGTGGCAGGGACCTGCCAGTACTGCGATGTTTTCGGGTGGTACGCCATATTCTTTTGTGAAATATTCCGATACAATCACGTTGTCATCGGGTACGATTCCTTTGATAGCAGTGATAATAAACTTATCCTTAATCTTTGTTTTCAGCTTTTTCAGATGAGCTTTCAGATAAGGAGAGGGGGTGACGAAAATCAGTGTATCCGATTCCTTCACGACATCGTTGATGTTAGAACTGAAAGTGATACGCTTCGTGTCGAATTTCACCCCTGTCAGATAGGCGGGATTATGTCCAAGTCTCTTAAAATCAGCGATGCGGTCATCTCGTCGCATGTACCAATTAATAGAGTCTTCCTGAGCCAGACACATCTTTGCGATGGCTGTAGCCCAACTTCCTCCGCCCATTATCGCTATCTTACCGGGTAGTTTCATATTTAGTTGAAAGTTGAAAGTTGAAAGTTGAGAGTTGGTCGTTAAAAAGGTTGTTCAAGTAACAACTTTCAATTCTCAACTCTCAACTCTCAACTTATTTAAGTTTATTTATCCACTCGGTCACGTCGTTCACGCTTGGATTGGTCAGTTCTAATTTGTATTTCTTATTGATTCCGCAGATGTCCTGGTGCAACTTTTGCGGATTAACATCCTGCATATCAGCTACTGTGTTGTAGCCGGCTTTCTGGATGACCGGCACCCAGTCTTCTGCAATACCCAGTTCCATGTATTTGGCGGCAGGGTCTTTCTTGATTACTTTCTCCGGACGCATTTGCGGGAAGAACAGTACTTCCTGAATGGTGGTCTGTCCTGTCATCAGCATCACCAGACGGTCGATACCGATACCGATGCCGGATGTAGGAGGCATACCATATTGCAAAGCACGCAGGAAATCCTGGTCGATAATCATTGCCTCGTCGTCACCCTTGTCGGCAAGACGCATCTGTTCTTTGAAGCGTTCTTCCTGATCCAGCGGATCGTTCAATTCCGAGTAGGCATTGGCCAGTTCCTTGCCGTTTACCATCAGTTCGAAACGTTCGGTCAGTCCAGGTTTGGAACGGTGCATCTTTGTCAGAGGCGACATTTCCACCGGATAATCGGTGATGAAAGTCGGCTGGATGTAGCTGCCTTCACAGAATTCACCGAAGATTTCATCAATCAGTTTGCCTTTGCCCATGGTGTCGTCGATTTCTTCCATCTTCAGTTCTTTGCAGATCTGGCGGATTTCTTCTTCGCTCTTGCCGTTGAGGTCATATCCTGTCTTTTCTTTGATGGCGTCGAGGATAGGCAGACGGCGGTAAGGAGCTTTAAAGCTGATTGTCTTTCCGTCTACAACGGTTTCGGTGCTTCCGTTTACGGCGATACAGATGCGTTCCAGCAACTTTTCGGTGAAGCTCATCATCCAGTTGTAATCCTTGTACTGTACATAAAGTTCCATACAAGTGAATTCGGGGTTGTGGGTTCTGTCCATTCCCTCGTTACGGAAGTTTTTTCCTATTTCGTATACACCTTCAAAACCACCTACGATGAGTCGTTTCAGATAAAGTTCCGTTGCGATGCGCAGGTAGAGGTCTATATCCAGCGAGTTGTGGTGAGTGATGAACGGACGTGCGCTTGCTCCGCCTGCGATGGATTGCAGGATCGGTGTTTCTACTTCCGTATATCCGGCTTCGTCGAGGGCGTTGCGCAGTGTTCTCACTACGGTGGCACGCTTTTCGAATGTCTCTTTGATGCCTTCGTTTACTACCAGGTCCACATAACGTTGGCGATAACGGAGTTCGGGATCTTCAAAAGAGTCGTAAGCTACGCCGTCTTTATATTTTACGATAGGCAGCGGTTTGATAGACTTGGCAAGTACGGTCAGTTTCTTGGCATGGATACTGATTTCGCCCATTTGTGTACGGAACACGAAACCTTCGATACCTACGAAGTCACCTAAGTCGAGCAGGCGTTTGAATACAGAGTTGTACAATTCCTTGTCTTCTCCCGGACAGATGTCATCACGTGTGATGTATACCTGTATACGACCTTTAGAGTCCTGCAGTTCGATGAACGAAGCCTTGCCCATCACGCGGCGGCTCATAATACGGCCCGCTACAGAAACTTGACGCGGTTCGTCTTCATCTTTGAATTCTGCTTTTATATCAGTAGAGAAAGCATTGGTTACATACTCTGCAGCGGGGTACGGATCGATACCCATTGCACGAAGCTCATTCAGACTATTGCGCCGAATAATTTCCTGTTCACTTAGTTCTAATATATTCATTTCGTTATGTATTAACTCAATTTTGGAGGCAAAAATACGAAACTTTTCTCATATATCCTGTAATCCGTCTCTTTTTTGTATCTTTGCGCCCTCAAAACAATAGGTATGACAGGACAAAAGACACCCACTGCGCTGGGTACGGAAAAGATCGGGAAGCTTTTAATGCAGTACGCCATTCCGGCAATTATCGCCATGACGGCATCTTCTCTTTATAATATGGTAGATAGTATTTTCATCGGTCACGGGGTGGGGGCAATGGCTATTTCGGGGCTGGCACTTACGTTTCCGCTGATGAACCTTGCGGCGGCTTTCGGTTCGCTGGTAGGTGTGGGAGCGGCTACACTGGTATCGGTGAAGCTGGGACAGAAAGATTATGATACGGCACAACGGGTACTTGGCAATGTGCTGGTATTAAATATTATCATCGGACTGGCTTTTACGGTTCTTACCCTGATCTTCCTCGATCCGATTCTTTACTTCTTCGGGGGAAGTGAGGCGACTGTCGGCTATGCCCGCGACTATATGGTGGTTATCCTCTGGGGAAATGTCATCACCCATCTTTACCTGGGCCTGAATGCGGTACTTCGTTCCGCAGGGCATCCACAGAAGGCGATGTATGCTACGATTGCTACCGTGGTCATTAATACGATACTCGATCCTATTTTTATTTACGGCTTTGGCTGGGGAATACAGGGTGCGGCTATCGCTACGATTACCGCACAGGTCATCGCACTTCTCTGGCAGTTCAAGCTGTTTAGTAATAAGGACGAACTCCTGCATTTTCATAAAGGCATTTTCCGTCTGAAGAAGAAGATTGTTTTTGATTCTCTGGCCATTGGTATGGCTCCCTTCCTGATGAATCTTGCCGCCTGCTTTATCGTCATCCTTATTAATAAGGGGCTGAAACAGCACGGAGGGGATCTGGCTATCGGAGCTTTCGGCATTGTCAACCGCCTGGTATTCCTTTTCGTTATGATTGTGATGGGTTTGAATCAGGGAATGCAGCCCATTGCCGGCTATAACTTCGGCGCCAAACAGTATCCGCGCGTGACGCAAGTGCTGAAAATAACGATTTATGCTGCGACCATTGTTACAACCATCGGTTTTCTGATGGGAATGTTTATTCCGCAACTGGCTGTTTCTATCTTTACGACGCACGAAGAATTGGTGAATATCTCGGCAAAGGGCTTACGGATTGTTGTGATGTTTTTCCCGATTGTCGGTTTTCAGATGGTGACTTCCAACTTCTTCCAGAGTATCGGCATGGCGAGCAAGGCTATCTTTCTCTCTATTTCCCGTCAGGTGCTTGTACTGATTCCTTGCCTGTTGATTCTTCCCCGGTTTTACGGGCAGCTCGGCGTGTGGATCAGTATGCCTATCTCTGATTTGATAGCCAGTCTGATTGCAGGAGGGATGCTTTGGTGGCAGTTCCGTCAGTTC
>ENA-ORLW01003367-ORLW01003367.1-human-gut-metagenome-genome-assembly--contig:-NODE-3367-length-12369-cov-4.808168_pt1 | contig 12369 bp, 11 predicted proteins | sample MGYA00243017_ERZ508829 | MGnify/ENA primary metagenome ERZ508829 (study PRJEB26277, sample SAMN04329776) | human gut metagenome | biome: human-associated habitat | host: Homo sapiens | place: USA...
TATTGTAATTCATAAAAAAATACTGTCAAGGGTAAATTTCACGCTTTCGCGCCCTTGACAGTATTTTTTTATGAATTGTTTCGCTATTAGCAAAGTTAAGTAATATTCTTCCTTAAAATCAACAAAATTTATGCTACAAAACCGTTTGTTTTTATCTATTTTTTCGTATGTTGCTTATACGAGATTGTAGCAATGGTAAGGCAAGTCCTATTTTTTGTGTCGGCAAACCCAATAAATACGGCACTTTTCAGACTTGTAGCCTTTAACTGATAGTACCATCTGCTATTTCGTGTGATATTTTACCCGCTTTTTCTAATATATCTCTATCATCTGATAATAAATATTTATCAATTCTATTTGCCCAATCTTCCATTGTCATTGGAATATTTCTTCTTGCTCTTGCTTCTGCTAAATCAAGAAAAGCTGAAACAATAAGTTCTAAATCTTCCAATTCTTTTTTAGTTAAATAATTCTTTGCTATCGTTACATCTGTTTCTAATATTTTCCCATCTGGTGAATTCTTCCATGTAGTTAAATTCATATGCTCTTTAGTATGATCTGCTCTATTATAAATTATTTCCGCTGCCGTTTGATGAGTTACTGCAAAGTGCATTTTGTTCTGAACTTTTTTAAAGAATTTTATTGTTGTAGGAGATTTTCTATCATAATCAATAGAAGTAGCATATATATCTGTTATCTTTTGATAAAATCTCCTTTCAGATAATCTTATTTCTCTAATTTCAGCTAGTAGTGATTCAAAATAGTCTTCATCAAAAAATATTCCGTTTTCCATTCTTTTTTTATCTATAATATATCCTTTTTTTGAAAATTCCTTTAATACATTAGTTGCCCATCTTCTAAATTGAATTGCTCTATCTGTACTAACTCTATATCCTACTGCAATTATGACATCCAAGTTATAATATGTAGATTGTCTTTTTACTTCTCTATTTCCTTCTTGTTGAACTGTCAAAAATTCTTTGACAGTTGAAATTTGATTTAGTTCTAAATCATCATAAATATTTTTTATGTGATAACTTATGTCTTGTTTTGATGTATTATATAATTCACCCAATGCCTTTTGAGTTAACCATAGATCTCCATCTTCAAATCTTACTTCAATTCCTTTTTCTTTCTTTTGTTGTTCAAATATTAAAAATTCCGCTGAACTACTTCTTATATATAAACCTCTATTGTTCATTCTTTATCTTCACCTCGTCTATTCAAATTCATTCTTTCTATTTTTGAAAAATTTATAAAAATATCTTACATTTTCTAATTCATTCCATTTTTGTACTTCATAATATTTTGTATCTAAATTATATATTTTAGCATTTAAAATTCCTGGACAGAGGGACGGTTCTCTTGTCCATTTTTTTACTTTTTTCCATTTTTTACTCTTGCACATATAAAAAATGGACAAGAGAACCGTCCCTCTGTCCACCTTTGTCTATTATCTAAAAATTGCTTCGAATTCATCTCCATCAATTTTTTCTTTTTCTAATAAAACTCCTGCTACTGCATGTAGTTTATCAATATTTGCTTGTAAAATCTCAGCAGCTGCTCTATATCCAAAGTCTATTATCTTTTTTACTTCTTCATCTATAATTGCTGCTGTTTCTTCTGAGTATTCTTTGCTTTGAGCAAAATCTCTTCCTAAAAATACTTCTTCTTGATTTTGACCAAGTGTAATAGTTCCTATTCTATCACTCATTCCATATTTAGTAACCATATCTCTAGCAATTTTAGTTGCTCTTTCTATATCATTACTTGCACCTGTTGATATATCATCTAATACTAATTTTTCTGCAACTCTTCCTCCTAGTAAAGAAATAATATTTTCTTGCATTTCAGATTTTGACATAAATGATTTATCTTCTGTTGGTCTATACATAGTATATCCACCAGCCATTCCTCTTGGAACAATTGATATTTGGTGTACTGCATCTTGTGTTGGTAAAAATCTACTTACTACTGCGTGACCTGCTTCATGATATGCAACTAATTTATTTTCTTTATCACTTCTTACTCTTGTTCTTTTTTCTGGTCCCATTGTTACTTTTACCATTGCGTCTTCAATTTCTTTCATTCCTATCTCTGGCAAGTTTCTTCTAGCTGAAAGAAGTGCTGCCTCATTTAATACATTTTCTAAATCTGCTCCTGAAAATCCTGATGTATTTTTAGCAATTATTTTTAAATCAACATCATCTGCTAGTTTCTTTTTTCTACTATGAACTTCTAATATCTGCTCTCTTGCTTTAACATCTGGGCTTGAAACTACAATTTGTCTATCAAATCTTCCTGGTCTTAATAAAGCTCTATCTAATACATCTGGTCTATTTGTTGCAGCTAGTACTATAACACCTTCGTTTGCAGCAAATCCATCCATTTCTACTAATAACTGGTTTAGAGTTTGTTCTCTTTCATCATGTCCGCCACCAAGACCTGCACCTCTTTGACGTCCTACTGCATCAATTTCGTCAATAAATATTATACATGGAGCATTTTTCTTAGCTTGCTCAAATAAATCTCTAACACGTGAAGCACCAACACCTACAAACATTTCAACAAAATCTGAACCACTTATTATGAAAAATGGAACTCCAGCTTCTCCTGCTACTGCTTTTGCAAGAAGTGTTTTTCCTGTACCAGGATGACCAACAAGTAAAACACCTTTTGGTATTCTTGCACCCATGTCTGTAAATTTTTTAGGATTTTTTAAAAATTCTACAATTTCTTGTAATTCTTCTTTTTCTTCATCTACACCTGCAACATCATTAAAAGTAATTCTATTTTTTTCAATCGCATTTATTAATTTTGCCTTACTTTTTCCAAATGACATTGTTTTACTTCCACCTTGGTTATTATTCATTAATAAAAACCAGAAAATAAAGAATATAATTAAAATTCCAAAAGGAGTTAATAAACTAAGTAAAATCATAAAAATTGATTCAGATTTTTCTGTAACTTTCACATTACCAGCCTTCATCGGTTCTTGCAAAGTATTCATTAAACTATCTATACTTGGTATATTGACTTCTTTTGTTATATTGTCATTTTTTAATTTGACATTTGCTGATTCACCACCGAGAATCTATCTCTATCTCTTTTACTTCTCCAGACTCTATTTTAGCAACTAGTTCTGAATAAGCAAGTTTTGTATCACTATTACCTACTATTGATGTTAATAATACAATGAATATAATTCCTATAATTAGCCAGACAGCTAATGTTTTTATACTATTTTTCAAAATTAAATTTCCTCCTTTTATGCTTTTCACGTTATTTAAATCATAAATATTATTCAATATACCACATTATACTGCTCATTTCAAGCATTTTTAATAAAGAAAATATTCTTATTTTTTAGTAAAATTTTGATATTTTTATTTGGAATTAAGTATTTATTTCCAATGTTATTATCACACAATTTAATTATATCTTCTATATTAATTTTTTCTATTCCCTGTGAGTTTCCCAAAAGATTATTAATAGTATACAAAATTACTCTAGATTTTATTACTCTTTTTAGTAAATTAAATGATTTTAAATCAAGTACTATTTTAGTTTCATCACTTTCTAATAATACTTTCTTATATTTTTCTTTTGTAACTTCGTCAAGATAATCATTTTCTTGTTTTAAAAGTTCTGATAAACGGTTTATAGTTTCTATGATATTGGGATTAAAATTTTCTTTTAAGTATGGCAACAATAAATTTCTAACTTTATTTCTTGTATAAATATTTTCTTTATTACTTTTGTCAAATTTAGGATTTAATTTTAGAATTTCACAATAACTTTCAATTTCATCTCTCTTACACTTAATTATTGGTCTAATTAAATCGTTTCTTATTGGCTCTATGCCTTTTAGTCCTGCACTTCCACTACCTCTTATTATATTCATTAAGACTGTCTCGGCATTATCATTTGAATTATGAGCTGTTGCAATTTTATTTGAATTTGTTTTTTTCTTAATTTCTCTAAAGAAATCGTAACGTATTTTTCTACCTGTTTCTTCTGTTCCCAGTTTACTTTCTTTAGATAATTGAAGTACATTAACTTTTTTTATAAAACACTCTACTCCTATATTTTCACAAAATTCTTTTACATATTCTGTTTCCAAATCAGCTTCTTCTCTAATCATATGATTAATATGTGCTACAACAATTTCAAAGTTCAATTTCTTTTTTAATTTATTTAATATGCTTAATAAACAAATAGAATCTGGTCCACCAGACACCCCTATTACAATTCTATCTCCATCTTCAATTAATTTATATTCTTTTATTGTATTTAACACCTTTTTTTCTAACAATTTTCTACTCCTTTTTTCAATAAGAACGGGGGATTTTGGCAAAACTTAATGCGATGTTTTTATCGAATCTAATTATTCTTTCCATCAAATTTACCAAAATACCCCGTGTTTTTATTTACTTCTTACATCTTAATTTAATCTCTATATTTTTCTATATTAGCAAATTTCGTGTAATTTCCAAGCCATAATAATTCTACTGTTCCAGTTGAACCAGCTCTATGTTTTGCAATAATTACTTCTGCTATATTTTTCTTTTCAGATTCTTCATTATAATAATCATCACGATATAAAAACATAACAATATCAGCATCTTGCTCTATAGCTCCAGATTCACGAAGGTCTGAAAGCATAGGTCTATGGTCTGGTCTTTGCTCTGGTGCACGAGATAACTGTGATAGTGCAATTACTGGAACATTAATTTCTTTTGCAAGTATTTTTAAAGACCTACTAATTTCTGAAATTTCTTGTTCACGACTTCCGCTTTTTTTATTACTTCCTTGAACTAACTGTAAATAGTCTATTACAACTAACCCAATATTTTTTTCTAATTTCATTTTTCTACACTTTGCACGAATTTCCATAATAGAAATACCTGGTGTATCATCTATAAAAATTTGTGACTCTGAAAGTTCTCCTGATGCCATAGCAAGCTTGGTCCAATCTTCATCTTCTATTTTACCAGTTCTAACTTTATTACTATCTACCATCGCTTCACTACACAAAATTCTGTTGCCCATTTGTTCTTTAGACATCTCAAGACTAAATATAGCAACAGGCACATTAGCTCTTACAGCAGCATTTGATGCAATATTTAATGCAAAAGCAGATTTTCCCATAGCAGGTCTTGCTGCAACTAATATTAGATCTGAATTATGAAGTCCAGCTGTTTTATAATCTAAGTCTGCAAATCCTGTTGGTACTCCTGTAATATGTTGTTTTCTATTATATAATTCTTCTAACTGTGTGAAAGATTCAACTAAAATGTCTTTCATAGATGAATAGCCTTTTTGATTTTTTCTTTGCATAACATTAAAAATCTTTTTTTCTGCAACATCCATTATATCTTCTACTTCTTGCGTTTGGTCATACCCTAAAACAATAAGCTCATTTGCAGTTTTTATTAATGTTCTAAGCATAGATTTTTCTTCTACTATTTTTATATATTTCTCTACATTTGCAGTTGTTGGAACTTTTTCCGGAAGCTCAGCTAGATACTCTAATCCTCCAACAGATTCAAATTTTCCTAAAGAAACAAGTTCATCTTTAAGAGTAATAATATCTACTGGCTCTCCTCTATTGTATAAATTCATTATTGCACTATAGATTACTTTATTATCTTCTCTATAAAAATCTTCTTCTTTTAGTACTTCTACAGCAGAGATAACAGAATCTTTATCTGTTAACATACTTCCTATAACTGCTTGCTCTGCTTCTATATCGTGTGGTGGTACTTTACCTAAATCCATTATTTTTCGCTCCTTTGATTGCAAAATAACTCGTGCCATTTGACAATTTTGACTATTTTTAAGCAAGAGTATTCACTTTTAAATTTGCTATAACTCCTTCATATAGTTTTATATCTACATTTACTGTTCCCAAAACTTTTATAGTTTCTTTTAAGACTATTTTCTTTTTATCTATATCAATATTATATTGTGATTTTAAATTTTCTGCAATTTCCTTTGAAGTAACTCCTCCAAAAATTTTTCCATTATCTCCTGCTTTTACTTGTATTTTTAAAACTATATCTTTTAATTTATTTGCTGTTTCTATTGCTTTCGCTTTTTCTAAATCTTTTTTATGCTGATTTGAATCTTGTTTTGCCTTTAACTTTACTAAATTATCTTTAGTTGCTTCTATAGCCAATTTTTTAGGAAATAAATAGTTCCTTGCATATCCATCACTTGCATTTATAACTTCATCTTTTTTTCCTACACCTTTTATATTATCAAGTAATATTACTTTCATACTTAAATCCTCCAAGTCTTTCAATTTCCTATATTTTATAACAAATCAAGCATTTTTTCAATACCTTAATATCATTTTACAAACTACATATTATTATATAAAAAAAGAACCTATATCTTAAAAAGATATAAATTCTTTATAATTATCCTTCTATTTGTTTTCCAAATATAGATTTAGCTATATTTCCTATTACAGGCAATTCTGGATTTTCCCCATTATTTGCTTTTACTATTCCTAATATAATAAATACAATATAAGCAATATAAGGAAGTGTTGATAGTAATCCAATTCCTGTTAATCCAGCTAAAAATCCTAGAATAAAACTTAGTATTATATAGGCTATAAATATAACAATTGATTGAGCGCAGTGAAATTTAACATCTCTGCTACTTTCTTTTTGAAATAAAAATATTAATGCACATATAAATACTATGTATCCTACTATTGATTTTGTCTTTTCATTATTCATTATTAGGTTCCTCCTTTTTAATATATTTATGCCATGTATAAGCATATATAATTACTGTATATGGAAAAACAATTATTACTTTCCAATTATAATTTATTGCATCTTGAAAATTCAGATGCAATATAGATAAGAATGCTCTTGTCATTCCACAATTAAAGCATTCTTTCCCTGTAATTCTTTTATATATACATATACTTTCCATAGAATTCTCTATTGGTATATTATATAAAATTATTAGTAGAATAAAATTAATTACTATAAAAAAAATAATTTTTTTATTCATTAACGATAGCATTTCCATCTTTATCTGTAAATTTACCTGTTATTATCATGATTAAGTCTACTAATGTCCAAATTCCGCATCCACCACATGTTATAAGCATTAATATACCTGTTCCTATTTTACCTGCATAAAAACGGTGTACACCTATAGATCCTAAAAATATACATAATAATAATGTAGTTAACCAATTTTTCTCACTTTTCATTTAAATTTCCCCCCTTATTTTACATTTTTTCTTTTAGCATCACATTTTAATATTACTATTACTTTTTAATTCTGTCAATTACTTATTAAAAAAATTTAAAATCGGAAGAAATGGACAAAGGGAGTCTTGGACAGAGAACCGTCCCTTTGTCCAACCGTCCCTCTGTCCACCTTTTACAATCTTAGCTTGATATTTCGCTAAAATATTCATTTATTCTATTTATTAATTCATTCTTAACATCTTCTATATCCATTCCTTCAACTTGTGCTCCGGCTAAGGTAATATGTCCTCCGCCACCAAGTTTTTCTAATATAACCTGAACATTAATGTCACCTATTGATCTACCACTAATACAAACTTTTTCTCCTAAATATCCTATTACAAAAGATGCAGTTATATCACTTATTGTTAGTAATTCATCTGCAGCTTTTGCACAAATTATATTTGCATTTTTATCTTCTTTATAATAAATTGAAATTGCAATTGTACCATTTACTATTTCTGCATCAGAAACAATTTCTGATATAGTATTATATGTTTTTATATCACTTTGGAACCATTTTTTTACTTTTATTATATCTACACCACATTTTCTTAAATATGCGGCTGCTTCAAATGTTCTTACACCAGTTTTAAATGTAAAGTTTTTTGTATCCATCATAATACCTGCATATAATCCTTCAGCTTCTAATTCTGATAAAGTAAGTGGTTTTCCGAGAGTATTCTATTAGCTCTGTTACTAGTTCACATGCTGATGAAGCATAGACTTCTTGGAATGTTAATGTTGCATTTTCTATATAATCTGTGCTTCTTCTATGATGATCTATTACAACAATTTTACTTGTTTTTTCTAACAATTCTGGTACTTCTACATATGTTTTTTTATGTGTATCAACAATAATTAATAATGTATCTTGACTAATTTTTGAAAGTGCTTCATTTTTGTTAATAATAATATCTTGATACTCTTTTTGGCTTTTTGCTACTTGTATAAAATTGTCCAAACTTATTCCTGAAGTTTCATTTACTATATAGCTTTCTTTCTCTAAAGATTTAGCAATTCTATATATACCAAGACTTGCTCCCATGCAATCTATGTCTCCATTTGTATGTCCCATTATTAAAACATCTTTTGCTTCTCCTATTAATTCTTCTAATGCATGTGCTACAATTCTTGCTTTTACTCTTGTTCTTTTTTCTACTTCTTGTGCTCTTCCTCCAAAGAATAAATATTTACCATTTTCTCTCACAACAGCTTGGTCTCCACCACGACCTAAAGCTATATCCATTGCTGCCTTAGCAGATTTATATTTATCATAATTAGATTCTCCCTCGTTAGAAACAGCTATACTTAATGTCGATTGGATTCTTCCAGGTACTTCTAGCTCTTTTATTGTATCTAATATATTAAATTTTTTCTCCTCTATTTCTTTTAAATATTTTTGCTCAAAGATACATACAAAATTATCTCTTTCTTGTTTTAAAACTAAACCTTTAAAAGATGTCGCCCAATCATATATTGTTTTCTCTATTTTTGCAGTCATTTCTGGCTTATCTTCACTAGAGATTCTTTGCATAATCTCTTCATAATTATCAATCATTATAATTCCAACACATATCTTAGAATTATTAAAGTTTTCTTGTAACTTTATATGTTCTGTTTCATCAATGAAATACAATGTAGCCATATATTCTTTTTGTTTTTTCTTATCGTTCTGTTTTGATTTTACATACTCACCTAATATTTTATATTCTCTTTTTCCAATAGTAACATGGTTATTAATTGTATTATTTTTATCCTTCTCATTAGAATTTTCTATTTCTAATTTTAATTCTTTTATTATTGTATTTAAATGTGTGTTTATATCTATATTTGCAAACTCCTGTACAAACTTTGTACTTTTCCAAATTATATTTCCGTTCGTTTCTATAATTATTAAAGGAAAAGGTGAATTAATTAAAGATCTTTTTGACACTTTATCTACATTAATTGTAAGTTCTTTAATATGTTCTGATAATTCTGCTGTTCGTTTTTTATTTGTCCAACTAGTATAAACTAAAATTAAAGAATATATTATAATTGCTGGTATTATTAATCTTACTTCATAACAACACAATGCAATTAGTAATATTGCAATAATTACTAAATATGCTTTTGTTTTTGAGACAAGACCATCAAATAGTTTTACATTATTATTATTTGACATAACAATCTCCTTTTATCATAATATATTAATTTTACTATTTTTCTATATATTTGTCAAGTAACGAAAAAAGAGCAAATGCTTACAGCTAACGCTTTTTACTTGATATCTAATTTAAACATATAAATCGAGATTGATATTAATAAATCTTTTGCTTATACTCTTTAGCACACCCCAAAAAAGATTTATTGCAATTTTGTTACAATAAATCTTTTTTTATAACTATTTATTCCGTAAATGTTTTAGACTTTTCATTAGCTTTTTGTATATAAAATGCCTTAAATAAATTATCTAATATATTTAAAGAACGTGTTAAATTGGTCAATTTAACACGCCCCTTTTTGCAAAATAAATCTTTTTATTTTTAAGCTTCTTGCTTACTATCTTGTTGTCCTTCAAGCTCTTCTACATCTTCAGTATTTATATGCGTATTTTTGTAAACCTGCATACCTGTACCTGCTGGAATTAATTTTCCTATAATTACATTTTCCTTTAATCCAATTAGGTCATCTACTTTTCCTTTAATTGCTGCTTCTGTAAGAACTCTTGTTGTTTCTTGGAAAGAAGCTGCAGATAGGAAGCTTTCTGTTGCAAGAGAAGCTTTTGTAATTCCAAGAAGTACTCTTCTTCCAGTTGCTGGCACTTTTCCTTCAGCTATCACTCTATTATTTTCGTCTTCGAATTCATACATATCTACTAGTGATCCTGCAAACAATCCAGTATCTCCATTATCTTCAACTTTTACTTTCTTAAGCATCTGTCTAGCAATAACTTCAATATGCTTATCATTAATATCAACACCTTGATTACGATATACTTTTTGTACTTCTTGTACTAAATATTCAAATACTCCTTCTGGTCCTTTGATTGTTAAGATTTCATTTGGATTTATAGACCCTTCTGTAATAGGATCTCCAGCTTTTATAACATCTCCTTCTTTAACATGAAGTTTTGCTCCAAAAGGTATTGTGTATTTCTTAGCATCATCATCAGATATAACTGTTACTTCTTTTCTTGATTTATCATCAGAAATTCTAACAGTACCATCTATTTCTGTTATTATAGCTAATCCTTTTGGTTTCCTTGCTTCAAATAACTCTTCAACCCTTGGAAGACCTTGAGTAATATCTGCAACACCAGCAACACCACCAGAGTGAATAGTTCTCATTGTAAGCTGTGTACCTGGTTCACCAATTGATTGAGCTGCAATAATACCTACTGCTTCTCCTATTTGTGCTTCTTCACGAGTAGCTAAGCCCATACCATAGCATTTAGCGCATACACCATGTTTAGTTCTACATCCTATAACAGAACGCACTTTTACACTCTCTATTCCGCTACTTATTATTTTATCAATTATTTTTTCTGTAAGCATTGTATTAGTATTTGCTAGTAGCTCATTACTGTTTGGATCAATAATATCTTCTAATGGATATCTACCAATTAATCTTTCTTCTAATTTTTCAACTACTTGATTTCCATCTTTTATGTCATATACTTCGATTCCTTCATGTGTTCCACAATCATGTTCTTTTACAATTATATCTTGTGATACATCAACTAATCTTCTTGTTAAATATCCTGAATCTGCTGTTCTTAAAGCTGTATCTGAAAGACCTTTTCTCGCACCATGTGCTGCAATAAAGTACTCTATTGCATCTAATCCCTCTCTAAAACATGATTTAATAGGAATCTCAACAACTTTACCAGTTGTACTTGCCATAAGTCCACGCATACCTGCAATTTGTTTTAATTGGTCAAGATTTCCGTCTTGCTCCAGATTCAGCCATCATATAAACTGGATTTAAACTATCAAAATTATCTTTCATAGCTATTTTTACATCATCTGTTGCTTTACTCCAGATTTTAATAACAGCATTATATCTTTCATCATCTGTTATTAAACCACGTTTATATTGTTTTAATACTGTATCTACTTGGTTTCCGAGCCTCTTCTAATATTGTTTTTTTAGCTTCTGGTACTTTTACATCACTAACAGATACTGTAATAGCACCAATTGTAGAATATTTGTATCCTGTTGATTTAATATAGTCTAGTAATTCTGCTGTATCACTTAATCCGTGTGTATTAATTGATTTTGCAATAATTTTTCCTAGATTCTTTTTGATTACAGGGAAATTAATTTCTAAATTAAATTCCTCCTCTGGATTTTCTCTATCTACAAATCCTAGATCTTGTGGTATACCCTTATTAAATATAATTCTACCAACTGTTGTTTCTATTATTTTGTGTTTTTCTTCATCATTTACGATTTTAGACATTCTAACCTTTATTTTAGCATGCATTCCTAAATCATGGTTTTCGTATGCTATAACTGCTTCTTCTGGAGAACTAAAGTATTTTCCTTCTCCTGGTTCTCCTTCTACTTCCATTGTTAAATAATAACTTCCTAAAATCATATCTTGTGTTGGAACTGTAACTGGTTTACCATCTTGTGGTTTTAAAAGGTTATTAACTGAAAGCATTAAAAATCTTGCTTCTGCTTGTGCCTCTGGTGATAATGGTACGTGAATAGCCATTTGGTCACCATCAAAATCTGCATTAAATGCTGTACAAACTAATGGATGTAATTTTATTGCTCTACCTTCAACAAGTACTGGTTCGAAAGCTTGTATACCAAGTCTATGAAGTGTTGGAGCACGGTTTAACATTACAGGATGATCTTTAATAACATCTTCTAATATATCCCATACTTCTGGTCTTAATCTTTCTACCATTCTTTTTGCATTTTTTATATTGTGTGCAATTCCACGACCTACTAATTCTTTCATTACAAAAGGTTTAAATAGTTCAACTGCCATTTCTTTTGGAAGTCCACATTGATAAATTTTTAATTCTGGTCCTACTACGATTACTGAACGTCCTGAATAGTCAACACGTTTTCCTAATAAGTTTTGACGGAA
>ENA-ORLW01003376-ORLW01003376.1-human-gut-metagenome-genome-assembly--contig:-NODE-3376-length-12334-cov-3.113241_pt1 | contig 12334 bp, 8 predicted proteins | sample MGYA00243017_ERZ508829 | MGnify/ENA primary metagenome ERZ508829 (study PRJEB26277, sample SAMN04329776) | human gut metagenome | biome: human-associated habitat | host: Homo sapiens | place: USA...
CAACACAGAATGTTACAGATATAACTCTTGCATCGTATGTTGATGCATTGGAAGCTTTGTTTGTAGTCAAAGATATTGATGCATGGACGCCACATCTTCGTTCGAAAACAGCAATTAGATCTGCCAAAAAGCATATATTTATTGACCCTTCAATCGGTCTTGCAGCATTAGGAATCAATCCGAATTATTTTATAAATGATTTGGATTTGTTTGGACACGTATTTGAAAATATGGTGCTTAGAGATTTATTGGTCTATGCTGAAAAACACAATGCACGTCTTTTACATTATACGGATGATACAGGTCTGGAAGCAGATGCAGTATATCAGATGGCTGATGGAAAATATGCACTTGTTGAGATAAAAATAGGGGCAAATAAAATACCGGAAGCTGAGAAATCGCTATTGAAATTCAAGGATGTTATTCAAAAATACAATCAAAAGGCTTTGGCAAGTGAAAAACATCCACGAGATGTATATAGAGAACCTTCAGCGTTAATTGTAATTTGTGCAAATGCGAATATGGCGTATACAACAGATTCAGGGGTAAAGATTATACCTGTTGGTTGTTTAAAAGACTAAAAAACAGTCGCTTTGATTTTAAGCAAGGCGACTGTTTTTTAACATGGTGATATTTTTGACCTGTGTATAAATTTATTTGCATGGGAAAGCCCGTTTCATTAAATTATACAATCCGTGCAGATAAACGACATTTTGGTGGCCGCCACCTCCGCGGTTTACAGCATCTCCGCCCATGGTTTCATAATAAATGTGCGGAACATTATTTTTTTCCAAGGCCTTATGGTAAAGGATAGGATTGTTACCTACCGTTGTGTCATTTTTCCCTTTTACAATCATAACTAACGTGTTTTCTTTATAAGCATCCGGCAGTGTGAAAGTATCTTCGGTAAAAATCCCTTTTTCTGCACTATATGGGAGAACGCCCGGAGCGGGACAAAAGGCACCGATATAACCAAATTTATCCGGATGTTTAAATCCTGCATTCAAAGCTTCTCTGCCACCCATTGAGAATCCCCAGACGGCTGTATTGAGACGTCCGGTTTTGACGCTGTAATGTTTGTTAATAGCAGGCATTAAGCAGTTTACGATATCGTTCACACAATTGTCATAGGCGTCATAAGTTTCTTGATTGTATCCTGCTCCCTGACCGGATTCATTGGCACAGATATTAGGGAAAACCATAATTACTTCTTCCATAACATCATTGGCATAGCCGTTCCAAACAACATCTGTGGCACCATCTTGAGCAAGATTATAGATGCCCCAGCCATAACCGTGTAAACCGTAGACAACCGGATATTTTTTCTTTGGATTGTATCCATCCGGAAGTCCAACTAAGGCTTTTCTGGTCACTGTTTTTCCTTCTGCTACAGCAGTGGACTCGTATTCGAATTCCTCCGTTGTTCCTTTTACTCCATCTTTTCTTAATGCACCTGCCGGAACGGTTACATTTGGTTTGAAAATATTTTTCATAAAATTGTAGAAACCATGCTGGTAAACTGCTTCGTAGTAAACATGAGGTGTGTTTGTTTTTTGCAGAGCCTGATGATACAAAAGTGGGTGCTGTTTTACAACATCATCTTTAAATCCTTTTGTTATCTGTACATAAGTGTCATTTAAATATTCGCTTGGCAGCGTAAATGTGGAATCCGTATAAAATCCGGGTTCAGTAACTCCATTCATCGTGTAAGGCAAAAGACCCGGAGCCGGACAAAAAGCACCAATGTAACCAAATAAATCCGGTCGTTCAAATCCAATTTGCAAACTCACACGTCCGCCCATGGAAAATCCGCATACAGCAGTATTTTCACGGCCTGTCAGTGTGGAATATTTTTTGTTGATAGCAGGCATAAGGCACTTTGTCAAGTCATTGATAAAGTTGTCATAGGCTTTGTAATGCTCCAAACTAAAGCCGGTTCCTTTTCCTTCTTTGTTTGCACAAACATTAGCAAAAACAACAATGGCATCTTTCATATCATCATTTGCCATAGCGTTCCAGGCAACATATTGTGTATTGTCTCCGGTAAGAGAATATTCGTTACCGAAAATACCGTGCTGCATATAGATGACCGGATATTTTTTTGACTCGGTATATCCTTTTGGCAGTGCAACGCGTGCATGACGTTTTACGGTTTCGCCCTCTGACACTTCTGTAGAATCGTAGTAGAATTCTTCCACAGTGCCACTGTTAGACTCGTTTTTATTCATGAATCCGAATGGCAGATCAGAATAATCCGGATTTTCTTTTGGACGCGGGGTGGCAGTAGGCTCCGGAGAGGCGGTTTGAGGAGGGGTCCGTGTTGGTGTGGCTGATGCTGTTGGTGCAGTCGTTGGTTTTTTACCGGTATTTCCGGAATTTGTGGCTGCCGGCTGCGCACTTGCGATCGACTTTTTATTTGATACTTTGCTCTTTATTATAATTGTAACGACCCCAATCTTCTTAGTTTTTTTCTTAAGTTTTTCCTTTACGGTAATTTTTGTTTTTCCGGCTTTTTTTGCGGTAACAACTCCTTTTTTGTTTACCGAAACTTTTTTGTTAGAAGCCTTAAATGTGTACTTCGCTTTTTTCTTTTTTCCCTTTATTGTAATCTTTTTCTTTTGTCCTACGGTTAATGTGATTTTTGTTTTTGCTAGTTTTGCCTTTGCAAAAACATCTGCCGAGAACGATGGGCTCAGGGCAGATGCTAAAAGTGCAAAGGACAAACTGAAGCAGAGAAATGTTTTTTTCATGTTTCAGAATCCCCCTTCTTTTTTACTTGAAAATACGTTTTAAGAAATTATACAAACCGTGCTGATATACAGTTGCCCAGTGACCACCGTTTCCTTTGCCTGCAGGGTCGCCGCCCATTGTTTCATAGTAAGAACATGGGATGCCGGCAGCCTTTAGTGCATTGTAATAATTGGTTGGATTACTGTTAACAACTGTGTCGGTAGCACCTTTTGTAATCTGAATATAAGTGCTGTTTATGTACTCATCGGCAAGTTTTAAATCCGCTTTTGTAAGCATGTCACCGCCATCTAAAGCACCCGGTGCCGGGTTAAATAATCCGATACCGCTAAATAAATCAGGACGTCTTATACCAATGTTCAATGTCTCGCGTCCGCCCATAGAAAATCCACAAACCGCCGTGTTTTCTCGTCCGGTCAGTGTGGAATATTCTTTATTAATGGCAGGCATTAATACTTTTGTTAAGTCATTAATGATGTAGTCATAATAAGAGGCTGTTTTTGCATCTGTATTAAAACTGCTTTTTCCTTCTTCGTTACAGCATACACATGGGTAAACGACGATACATTCTTTGACATCACCATTGGCAATGGCATTCCATACCACATACTGTGTACCTGCACCATCATTAAGAATTCCGTTTCCAACCATGGATTCCGGCGTGTCGCTTAATCCGTGGAGCATATAAACAACCGGATATTTTTTCGTTTTTGAATAGTCTTTTGGAAGAACAACCATAGCATAGCGGTCAATTGGTGTCTTTTTTGCAGATTCATCGTCACTGATGTATTCTGTTGATTCATATTCAAAGCGTTCTACTTCTCCTTTGTTAGCCTGATTTTTTGCGGTATAACCATTTGGAATATTTGAAAATTCAGGGTTCTCAGGAAATGGAGTAGGGGTGGCTTTAGGAGCCGGTATTGCAGTAGCGGTAGTGGTCGGTTCGGCAGTTGGTTCATTGCTCGGAGACGCTGCTGGGGTAGCTGTAACGACGGGTGTTGGCGTATTAAGTGCCGGAACTGTCGTGTTTTGTGCTGTTTTCTTTTTGATAGTAACCGTAATGGTTCCCACCTTTCTTGTTTTTTTCTTCAACTTCTCTTTTACGGTAATTTTAACTTTGCCGGCTTTTTTTGCCGTGATAACACCGGATTTACTTACGGAAGCTTTTTTGTTGGAAGCTTTGAAAGAATATTTTGCTTTTTTCTTTTTTGATTTTATCGCAATCTTTTTCTTTTGTCCAACGGTTAATGTAAGTTTCTTTTTGACCAGTTTTGCTTTTGCAGCCGCTGTTGCCGGAGTAAAGGCACTAAATGTCGATACGGCAAGCGCAAAGCATAAACCGATACTGATGGTTTGTTTTTTTAATATGTTCATGGTAACCCTCCTCATATAATCTTATGGTTATACTTTAGCATAATGTGATTAGTATGAACATGATTTATCATGTCCAAAATATGAATTATTCACGCTTTTTGTAGAGGATGATTTGACTACTGTTTACTATTATGCAACAAATACGGAATTAACTCCGATTGATAAATGGATTGTAAAGATTCAATTGGAAGATTTATAAAAACTTTGAGCGTAGAACGCCCCTCCCATTGGCGGTGTCGTTTTACGCTCTTTTTATATGCCGAAATTTGGTTTGTTTGGTACGATTTAAGGTTCTTTTTGAGGGGCGTAAGTCGCCTGACGATTGTAAGCAAATATATTGACTTTGCACTTTGATTGTGCTAGTATATATACAAACAAGGGTGGGGCGCAGCAGATGTTCTCCTTGTAGTGATAGAAATAAAAGAATTTAGGTAATTAAGGAGGATACTGTTTGGGAGCAAAAGATTTAGCAGAGAAAAATTTATTACAATACAGAGATGTATTTTCAGACATTGTAAACGTAAACTTATTTGGTGGCAGATGTTATGTGTCGGCGGAAGAGTTGTCGAGAGAACCTGGCGAGTTGATTACGAAAGCCGTATCGGATGATAAACTTCGGCAGTTACAGATGGATGTGCCGATGAAGTGTAAGAAGCACAATAGAAGTTTTTTCTTATGTCTGGAAAATCAGAGTGACAAAAACAACGTTATGCCGGTGCGCGATATGGGATACCAGCACGCCAAATATATGGAGCAGATAAAGGAAGTGAAGGAAAGTAATCGGAAAACCGGCAATTATCCAAACCCGATGACAAAAGAACTTAACGATTCACAGAAATTAAGTCCGGTCATCACTCTGGTTTTGAATTACAGTCAGAATGAATGGGGAAAGCCAAGATGTCTGAATGATATGCTGGAGTTTCCGGAAGATATTGGTGAAGAACTTACAAAATGGATTCCTGAGCATCCCATTTGTATTATTAACCTTGCCAGTCAGCCGGAAACGACAATTCGCCAGTATCAATCGGATTTTAAATACATAGTCCGTTACCTGTCCTGCGGAAATGACAGAAGAAAACTGGATGAATATTTCCAAACAACGGAGTTTCAATTAGACCACCCGGAAGCATTTTTAGATTGGCTGTCTGCGGTGACAAATGACAGGAGATATCGGAAAGCAAAAGAATTAATTGAGACAACAGAAGGAAAAGGAGGAAAAATCGATATGTGTGTATTGTTAGATATGTATGAAGAACGTGGAGAAGCGCGAGGAATAGAGAAAGGGATTGCTCAAGGAGAGGCACGTGGAATAGAGAAAGGGATTGCTCAAGGAGAGGCGCGTGGAATGGCAAAGGGGATTTCGCAAGGGATTTTACAAGGAATTTCACAGGGAATCGAGGAAATTAACGCATTATACCAATGCTTGTTGGCGGATAACCGAATGGAAGATATACAAAAAGCAATCATGGATACAGACTACCAAAAAGAATTGTTACAGGAGTATAGGATTGGAGAGTAAGAGGAGGAAACAGCCATAGAACAAAAACCTTCTTCATTTTTCCTTGCCAAATTTTTTGTTCCGTCATATAATGGAGAAAAGAAAGGCCGGAGGATAGAGAATGACACCACAAGAAATTTTTGCAAAGAGTTTGGTTACTTACGATAAAACCAGTCGCTCGAATGATTCTTTTTATTATCATTTGCCATATCACAAGGATTATGATTTGTGCAACTGGAATCCGATGCGTATGTATAGTGGTAATGTAATTAAATATTATCAATATCATTTGTCCAAACCGGTAATCCTTTTTACGGATACTGATGAATGAGATAGTTTATGGCATCCTGTCTTCCTGAGGGGGTGCCATTTTGTTGCATAGAAAAAGGTGAAAGGGTAATATTATATTTATGAACGCACAGAAGTTATTTTCAAAAAAATGGATTGTGTTTGCAACGGCGGTGTTGTGTACCCTGCTTTGGGGAAGTGCATTTCCCGGTATAAAAACCGGATACCGTATGTTTCGGATTGCTAGTCAGGACACCGCAGACCAGCTTATGTTTGCCGGTGCGAGATTTTTGATTGCAGGTATTTTGACTCTTTTGATTTCTTTTTTTGTGGAGAAAAAGGAGCATAAAAAGGAACGGAGAAAGCAGTGGCCGAAAGGACAGATTGTACTTGTGGCATTTGTCCAGACTGCTTTGCAGTACGTTTTTTATTATATTGGTATGGCGCACGTGACAGGAGTAAAAGGTGCAATTTTGAATGGGAGTACAGCGTTTTTTTGTGTGGTGACGGCATGCATTTTTTATCATGAATCAATTAATGGAAGAAAAATTGCGGGGTGTCTTTTGGGTCTTCTTGGCGTGTTTGTGGTAAATCTCGGAAAAGGGAGTATTGGCGGTTCGTTTTCCTTTTTAGGAGAAGGTTTTATGCTTTGTTCTGCTGTGTCATCGGCACTTGGCTCGCTGTGTAACAAAGAGGCGGCAAAGAAAATGGGACCGGTTACTCTTTGTGGGTGGCAGCTTATTCTGGGTGCGGTTTTGTTGATTGGTGTGGGTTTTTTATTTGGAGGGAGAATTTCGATTTTGGAAGTACCTGCCACCGGCTGGCTGCTGCTTTTGTATTTAGCGTTCTTATCGGCAGTAGCCTTTTCCCTATGGACTGTTTTGTTAAAATATAATCCGATGGGTAGAGTGACAGTTTTTAATTTCTTAATTCCGGTATTTGGAAGCCTCTTATCAGTTATTTTTCTGAAAGACAGCCTATGGAATGTAAATACGCTTTTTGCACTTTTGCTTGTATGTGCAGGAATTTATTTAGTCAACCGTGAACCAAAAAATATTTCTAAATAAGAATATCGCCGCCACATGCATCCAGTGTAATTTCAATTGAACCATTCTGCACCATATAATCTTTGCCGGATAGTGCACCTTTAAACTGTGTTTTTGGTCCCTGATACGGAATATGGAGAGTTGTCGACTGCTCATCGTTATTGACGGCTGTAATCACGTCTTCATTTTCATAACAGCGTGCAAAAGCATATTGGCGGTTCGTAAGAAGAAGTTCTTTGTATTCACCATAACACAATGCTTTTTGCGCTTGATGGATAGAACCGAGTTTGGCAATCAGCGCAGTCAGCGGATTGTCAGTCATTGCATCGGCATAGTCACTAAGTTCTAAGTGTGGTCGGAGTGAAGCATCGGAACCTTGTTCTTTTTTTCCTTCGATACCGAATTCGGAGCCGTAGTAAATAGACGGAATCCCCGGAAGTGTGTACATCAAAGTGTAGATTACGCCGAGATGGTCTTTGTTTATTATCTTACTTGCAATTCGCTCAACATCATGGTTGTCGGCGAAACTGTACAATTCCAAGTTCCGGTAATGGCATCCACCCATGTCATAAAGACGCTTTACTGTGTGTGCAATTTCAAAAAAGTTATGCTCGTTGCAGCCGGACCAAAGAGCTTTATTCAGGTTATAATTGGTTACAGAATGCAAAGTTTCCGAATTAACCCAGCGTGTATATTCGCCATGAATGACTTCGCCCATCAGCCAGAAATCCGGTTTTACTTCATTGGCAACCTGACGCATTCCCTTCATAAAATCAAAATCAAGAACATCTGCTGCGTCAAGCCGGATGCCATCAATGTCAAATTCAGAAACCCAGAAGCGGATTACATCGTAAATATAATCTTTTACCTGTGGATTCCACTGGTTCAGTTTTACTAACAGATTATAACCGCCCCAGTTATCATAGGAAAATCCATCGTTGTATTCATTATTTCCACCAAAATTCACATTGCAGTACCAGTCTTTGTATTGTGAATTCTCACGGTTTTTCTGCAGGTCTTTGAAAGCAAAAAAATCTCTTCCTGTGTGATTGAAAACACCGTCAAAGATAACCCGCACTCCTTTTTCGTGACATGTGCGGACAAATTCTTTTAAATCGTCATTGTCGCCGAGACGTCTGTCGAGTGTTCGGTAATCCGTTGTTTCATAGCCATGTCCTACGGATTCAAAAAGCGGTCCGATGTAAATTGCATTGCATCCGATTTCTTTTATATGGTCAATCCATGGGAGCAGCTTAGGAAGCCTGTGGACAACCTCGCCATAATCATTCTGCGCCGGTGCGCCCGTTAATCCCAAAGGGTAAATATGATAAAATACTGATTCGTCATACCAAGCCATGTTTATTCCTCTTTTCTTTGTGAAGTATTTTTACTAAATTATTATAACATAAAATGCTACTGTAAAGAAGTCGTTTCGCGACTTTTTGTGGCGCGAAACGATGCTTGACATGACACATGCAACAATATATAATGTAAATATCTAGAAAAGCAATGGTTCAGACTTAGTATCCAGATTCTATGATTATTTTATAAAAGACTCTTGCTTTATTCCGGAAAAAAGAATAGGGCAGGATTGTATATAAATGTTCCTGCCTTTTGTGACAACATCACAGGAAAGGAGGAAATGATTTTATGAATCAGACAATATTTGAAAACCTGCCTCAGAAGATGAATCTTATCAGTGATTTGTTTTCAAGAGTAGTGTTCCGTGACAAGGAGGCCTGCCAAGACTTAGTGAAGATTATTCTGGGAGAGGGGTATGAGGTTACAGGGGTGACGTCGCAGTATGATATTACCAATCTGCAATTTCGCAGTGTGGTACTGGATATTCTAGCAGAGACGGCGGGAGAGGAGCCGATTCATGTAGAGTTTCAGATATCCGATGACGACGACCATATGCGGCGTGTGAGGTACTGCAACGGAAGTATTGATACACACCTTTTACAGAAAGGGAAAGCGTATAAGGAACTGCCTGATGTGTACCATATTTATATTACAATGAACGATTTTATTGGAGGCGGTCAGACAGTGTATGAAATTTTTCGTGCAGTGCGTGACAGGGAAGGAACATACAGCACGCAGTATCCGGTGGAAAACGGAGTGCATGAGTTGTATATCAATTTGGAAATTCCATTGGATGATGGCAGTGAATTAGACCATTTACTGCGTTACATAAAAGAAACAACGGAAGAAAATGAAGATGCATGTTTTGGACATATCGTGAAAAGTGTGAAGGAATGCAGGGAAGGAGAAGATGAGATTATGAAATACTACAGTTCACATGAATTTTTTGAAGAAGGGAAGAAAGAAGGAAGAGAGGAAGGAGAAAAAAGAATACAGAATAGCATTATCAAAAAGATGCTGTCTATGGGGCAGCCATTAGAATTTATCAGCGAGTGTACCGACAAACCGGTAGAATATATCCGTGAGATAGCGACTGAGGAACCAATGCTTGTGAGAGAAGAGAATACCTATGGTAGATATAATAAAAAAAAGAGTGTGGAGTGATGGGAGACAATTGTTCGCGCCGGTTTCTACGGAATTACAGAAAACAAAAAACATTTGTCACAACCCAAATCACCAACAAACCTTGACTTTTTATCAAAATTCTCGTATGATATTGAAAGAAATGTAGTGCAGGAGAGGAGTACACAGGTGGCACTGACAGAGAAGGAAATTCATTGGCTGTAAGATTTCCCCGGAAAAAACTTGTGGAAGGTAGCTCTGAAACAGCGGTTCTGAATGTGGCAGATACGGCCAGTAGGAACTGACGGCTTGTCCCGTTATAGACAAAATGAGGAACATGGCAGTTATGCTGTGTTTGAAAAAAGGTGGTACCACGGCTGTTAGGTCGTCCTTTATGATGCCGTGGACAATGAGGATTTTGATGACTTGTCGAAAACGGCAGGTCTTTTTTGATGTTGGTTGGCAGATGCCCCTGGCATCTAGTTTGATGAATGGAGGTTATGAAACAGAATGAAAAAGGAACTGGAAAAGACATATAATCCGGCGGATATCGAAGACCGGTTATATGCAAAATGGGTAAACAAAAAATATTTTCATGCAGAAGTTAATGCAAACAAAAAACCTTATACGATTGTGATTCCACCACCGAATATTACCGGTCAGCTTCACATGGGACATGCGCTTGATAATACGCTGCAGGATATCATTATTCGTTCTAAACGTATGCAGGGATATGAAACTTTGTGGATGCCTGGAACAGACCACGCATCAATTGCAACCGAAGCCAAAATTGTTGAGGCAATGAAAGAAGAAGGACTCACAAAAGACGATATTGGCAGAGAAAAGTTTTTGGAGCGTGCATGGGCATGGAAAGATAAATTCGGCGGACGAATTGTATCGCAGCTTAAGAAAATGGGCTCTTCCTGTGATTGGGACAGAGAGCGTTTTACGATGGATGAGGGCTGCAATAAAGCAGTTAAGGAAGTTTTTGTAAATCTTTATAATAAAGGTTTGATTTACCGTGGGGAGCGAATCATCAACTGGTGTCCACACTGCCTGACTTCGATTTCTGATGCGGAAGTAGAGTATGAAGATCAGAAAGGACATTTTTGGCATCTGCGCTATGCGTTTGCGGATGGAAGCGGTTATATTAATCTGGCTACAACACGTCCGGAGACACTTCTTGGTGATACAGCAGTAGCCGTGAATCCGAATGATGAGCGGTATAAAGATTTGGTTGGCAAAAAACTGAATCTGCCTCTGGTACACCGTGAAATTCCGTTGATTGCTGATGATTATGTAGATATGGAATTTGGTACCGGTGTCGTAAAAATCACGCCGGCACATGACCCAAATGACTTTGAGGTTGGACTGCGCCATGACCTGCCGATTATTAATGTGATGACAGACGATGCTAAAATCGTGGATGAATATGAGAAGTATGCGGGCATGGATCGATATGAAGCAAGAAAAGCCATCGTAGAAGATTTGGAAAAAGAGGGCGCTCTTGTAAAAATTGAGGACCACGATCATAACGTAGGAACTTGTTACCGTTGTGGAACAACAGTAGAGCCGCGTGTATCCAAACAGTGGTTTGTAAAAATGAAACCACTTGCCGGTCCGGCGATTGATGCAGTAAAAGAAGGAAAAACAAAATTTGTTCCGGAGCATTTTAATAAAACGTATTTCCACTGGCTTGAGAATATCCGCGACTGGTGTATTTCCCGTCAGCTCTGGTGGGGACATCAGATTCCGGCATTTTACTGTGATGACTGCGGTGAATTGGTAGTAACCAAAGAAAATAGTGCAGTATGTCCGAAATGTGGCAAGCCGATGCGTCAGGATCCGGATACACTGGATACGTGGTTTAGTTCAGCCCTTTGGCCATTCTCAACACTTGGATGGCCGGATAAGACGGAGGAGATGGATTATTTCTATCCGACGAACACATTGGTAACCGGTTACGATATCATTCCGTTCTGGGTTATGCGAATGATGTTCAGCGGACTTGAGCATACAGGACAGGTTCCGTTTGATACGGTACTGATTCATGGACTTGTGCGTGATTCCCAAGGTAGAAAAATGAGTAAATCACTTGGCAACGGAATTGACCCGCTTGAGGTGATTGATAAATATGGTGCCGATGCGCTGCGTCTGACACTGGTAACCGGAAATGCACCGGGAAATGATATGCGTTTTTATTGGGAGCGTGTTGAGGCGAGCCGTAATTTTGCCAATAAAGTATGGAATGCTTCCCGTTTCATTATGATGAATTTTGACCAGAATGAAGATGTCGATTATGAAAATGTAACCGCAGATGAGCTGACTCAGGCAGATAAGTGGATTCTTTCCAAGGTGAATACACTTGCCAAGGATGTTACTGTATTGATGGATTCCTTTGACTTGGGAATTGCCGTTCAGAAAATTTATGATTTTATTTGGGAAGAATTCTGCGACTGGTATATTGAAATGGTAAAACCACGTTTGTACAACGATGCGGATGAAACAAAAGCAGCAGCTTTGTACACATTGAAAACTGTTTTAATTGATGCACTGAAATTACTGCATCCGTATATGCCGTTTATCACAGAGGAAATTTATTGTACACTTATGGGTGATGAAGAAATTTCCATCATGGTAAGTGAATGGCCAAAGTATAAAGAGAGCCGTAACTTTGCTGAGGATGAGGCAAAAGTTGAGCGAATTAAGGAAGCAGTAAAAGGCATCCGAAACATCCGCGGTGAGATGAATGTGCCACCAAGCAAAAAAGCATCGGTTATCGTTGTTTCAGAAAAAGAAGAAGTGCTAAAAATCTTCGAGGAAAATAAAGTATTTTTTGCAACGCTTGGTCTTGCCAGTGATGTGACACTGCAGTCAACGAAAGAAAATATTGGCG
>ENA-ORLW01003378-ORLW01003378.1-human-gut-metagenome-genome-assembly--contig:-NODE-3378-length-12303-cov-2.652217_pt1 | contig 12303 bp, 9 predicted proteins | sample MGYA00243017_ERZ508829 | MGnify/ENA primary metagenome ERZ508829 (study PRJEB26277, sample SAMN04329776) | human gut metagenome | biome: human-associated habitat | host: Homo sapiens | place: USA...
ATGGACAGACTTATGTCAGACAGAACTACATTTGTAATTGCACATAGATTGTCTACTATAAGAAATGCGGATGCCATTATGGTTCTTGAGAATGGAGAAATTATAGAATGGGGAACACATGAGCAGCTTCTTGCAATGAAAGGAAGATATTACGAATTATATACAGGAAAAGCAGAACTAGATTAAAAATAATATGCACTGTTTAATAAATGATTTTTTGGGGAATAATGCTTTTGAAAAATCATATTAAAACAGTTAATTAAGGAGTGCATATATGAAATCCGGAAGCATTATTGAAGAAGTTACTGCAAGAGAAGTATTGGATTCAAGAGGAAATCCGACTGTTGAAGCGTGTGTAAAATTATCGGATGGAAGTGTAGGATATGGGATATCACCGAGTGGTGCATCAACAGGTATATATGAGGCACTGGAATTAAGAGATAATGATAAAAAAAGGTATATGGGAAAAGGTGTTCTTAATGCTGTAAAAAATGTTAATACAGTTATTAACGACACATTAAAGGGCATGGAATCTTGTGATATTTATGCCATTGATGCGGCAATGATTAAAGCTGACGGAACAAAAGATAAGTCAAAACTTGGTGCCAATGCAATACTTGCGGTGTCTATAGCAGAATCACATGCTGCGGCTGCGTCATTAAAGATTCCTCTTTACAGACTGTTTGGTGGAATTGCAGCTGATACTATGCCTGTACCTATGATGAACATATTAAACGGTGGTGCACATGCGGGTAATACGCTTGATGTGCAGGAATTTATGATAATGCCTGTTGGTGCCGGGAATTTCAGGGAAGGGCTTCGTATGTGTGCTGAAGTGTTTCACACTTTGAAGAGTATATTAAAAAAAGACGGATATTCGACAGCAGTTGGAGACGAGGGAGGATTTGCACCCGACCTTGTAAGCGATGAAGAGGCATTGTCTTATATTGTAAATGCAATAGAAAAAGCCGGATATATTCCGGGAAAAGACTTTGCACTTGCAATTGATGCGGCAGCAAGCGAATGGAAGGGAAGTGTGTGTGGAGAATATGAGCTTCCTAAGTCAAAAAATACTTTTACTTCTGAAGAACTTGTTATACACTGGGAGCAGATAGTTGACAGATATCCGGTTATATCTATTGAAGATGCACTAGACGAAGAGGACTGGGAAGGCTGGAAAATGCTTACAAACAGGCTTGCACACAAATGTCAGCTTGTAGGAGATGATTTATTTGTCACCAATACTGAGAGGCTAAAAAAAGGAATAGAGAGCGGATGTGCCAATGCAATTCTTATCAAGCTTAATCAGATTGGAACCGTGTCTGAGACAATTGAAGCTGTAAAGATGGCTCACAAAGCCGGATATAAAGCGATTATATCGCATCGTTCGGGTGAGACAGAAGATACGACTATTGCAGACCTTGCTGTAGGCCTTAATGCAGGCCAGATAAAATGCGGGGCACCAAGCAGAAGTGAGAGAGTCGCAAAGTATAACAGGCTGCTTAGAATAGAGGATGAAATTAATGGAAAATATGGATTACAAATTACTGATAGATACGGCGGCACTGGCAGGAACGGTAATGCTTGAAAATGGTGCTGAAATTTACAGGGTTGAAGAGACAATAAATTATATTCTCAAAGTGTCAGGACTTAAAACAACACAGGCGTTTGTTATTTCGACTGGATTTATGATTTCTCTTGATGACCCTGATATTGACGCACTTACAGTTGTACGTCGTGTAAATAAAAGCACAACTAATCTTAATATGATAGCAAGCGTCAATGATATTTCAAGAAAGTTTTATAAAGGTGAAATTACGCTTGAGGAGGCTTTTTATCAGATAAAACACCTGAAAAGAAATGTATATCCATGGTGGCTTAAAGATATATGTATAATTCTTGGAGTTGCTTTTTTTACAGGTATGTTTGGAGGAAACTGGCAAGACATGTTCTATACAGGAATAGTGGGGCTATGTCTTGTCGGATGGCTGCATATTGGAAAAGTAACTGAATTTAATGATTTGATACAGGATTTGATTTCTTCCGTGATTATTTCGGTTATTGCATCGCTTTTTGTAAGATTTAATCCGCAGCTTCACCTTAATCATGTTATTGTTGGTGCAATAATGGTTCTTGTTCCCGGAGCCGCAATAACCAATGCTATACGTGATACACTTCATGGAGATTATGCGGCTGGAAATGCCAAAATTCTTGAATCATTTGTCCGTGCAGCAATGATTGCACTTGGTGTATATGTCGGATTTCTTATAATGGGAGGTGTTGTGAGATGATTATGCAGTGTATATTTGCCTTTTGTGCAATTATCAGTTTTTCAGTGATAAATGAAGCACCTAAAAAGTGCCTTTTTATAAATGGTGTTCTTGGAATGGCAGGCTGGGCAGTTTACTTATATATAGACAGAATTTCAACAATGCTTACGGCAACTTTTGTATCAGGGCTGGTGCTTGCTGTTGCTTCACATATACTTGCAAGAATATTAAAGACACCGGTTACGACGATGCTTATTCCTGCAATTCTTACTATCGTTCCGGGAGCAGGAATGTATCAGACCGTCTATAATCTGTTTCTGTCAGACATGGATGGTGCATTATCAAGCCTCGTATATACGATAGGTGCAGCTGGAGCGATTGCGATTGCAATCTTTCTTGTTGATGCATTTGTAGTTGCAATAAAGAAAATTGTAAAAAAAAGACCGCAAACTTATTGATTATTACAATTAGCTTGTAATTTATTTAAAAAGTATTGCAAAAACATGTCGAAAAGTGTTAAATATAAGTAAAGATTTTAAATTTTCTAACAAAAAAAGTTGAAATCAAATTCGTGAGTATATGTTATTTGAGAGGTACATTATATAGGTGGCGGGGATGACTGAGACGATAAAAAATGATGACTACATATTTAATTATATTTCAAATAAAAGTATAAAGAATATAATGAATACACAAAAAACAATGGGGGAAAAGTAAGCTGGCTTACCAGACTTTTCAATCAGAACCAAAGATGGCTGCGGGTATGTGAGTTTGTGGTCTGCTTTCTGGCGTTCGAATTTTTGCAGCGTCTTCTGGGAAATCAGGCTCAGTTTAAGATGATTGATCTGCGTCTTGTGTTTATTGTCTTGTTTGGAAGTCTTTACGGTCTGGGATATGGAATTGCCGGAGCAGCAGCCCAGACAGTATCCTTGCTTCTGGCATATGAAAGCCAGGGAACAAAGTGGTATACCCTTTTTTACGAACCAGCTAACTGGATCCCATTTATCTTTTATTTTGCTGCAGGTGCCGTGTGTGGTTATGTGCGAATGAAAAACAGGGAAAATCTGGAATTTATATCAGAGGAGAATCAGCTGATCCGGGAAAAATTTCTCTTTATGCGTGATCTGTACCAGGCGACCCTTCAGGACAAAAAAAGATACAAAAAACAAATTCTGGGCAGTAAAGACAGCTTTGGAAAGATTTTTGACATTACCAGGAAGCTGGATATTGTACAGCCAGAGGAATTGTTTATTGAAACGATGCACATTATGGAAGAGGTTCTGGAGAATGAAACCTTTGCGTTTTATTCCCTCAGTCAGAAAAACGGCTATGGCAGGCTGGAAGCTGCATCTCCCAAGTCTCAGGGAATGTACTCTGCTTCTGTCAGATTAAGTGAGTATACGCTTGCCCTGGAAACCCTGGAAAAAGGGCAGGTATGGGCAAATCGGGATTTTATAAAAGGTTATCCCATGTATATGGCTGGTATCAGGAAAGAAGGCAGTCTGGTGATGTTGATCTGTATTCAGGAGGTAAAAAACGGACAGCTGACTTTATACTATATGAATCTGTTTCAGATTTTATGTGGTCTGGTAGAAACATCACTTTTACGTGCTCTTGAATATCAGGAAGCCACGGAATACAAGAAATATGTAGAGAATACGAGGATTCTGAAGCCGGAATACTTTGAAAAAAGTCTGGAGCTTCAGCATTCTATGCGTGAGCAGAAGATGGCATCCTATATCCTTCTGAAACTGAAGTATGGGAATATGACCATTGAGGATGCGGATGAGGCACTGGACCGCTGTATCAGAGAAAACGATATCCGTGGTATTTCTCCGGAAGGGGAGTTGTATCTGATCCTGACCCAGGCAGATGACAAGGCATTGCCAGTCATCCTTGAACGTCTGAAAAGAAATGGATTTGAGGGAAAGGTGCTTGATGTTCCGGTAGGAAAAGAGACAGCAGGAGTGGAATCATGACAAAAACAGCAATTGGAATCACGGCACTGGCGATTCATCTGATCATCTGCATACTGATCTGGTCAGGAATACGCACAGGATTTCTGAAAGCAAAGATGTACATGCTGTCTCTTGCCGTATTTGTACCAGTCTGGGGACCGGTGTGTGTCCTGCTCATACATTTTCAGCTTTTTTCCGGTACGGATCAGGTGAAAACAGTGGGAGTTGAAAAGCTCAGGGTTAACGAGGAAATTTATAAGAACATGTTTCCGGCCATGGAGGAAAATGACAGGGATGTGGTTCCTCTGGAGGAGGCTCTTCTTCTGAATGACCCTTCCAGGCGCCGGGAACTGATCATGAACGTTCTGAATGATAACCCGGGGGAATATGTGGAATTATTAAAGCAGGCACGAATGAATGAGGATGTGGAGGTAGTCCATTATGCGATTACAGCCATGGTGGAACTGTCCAAAGAATATGATTACAGATTACAAAAAATTGAGAAAAAATATACGAATGATCCAGATGATCCTGTTATTCTGGAGGAGTACTGTGATTTCCTGAAAGAATATCTGAGTCAGGGCTTTATGGAGAAGCAGATGGAACAGATTTACAGAAACCAGTATACCCAGCTTTTGTTAAAACAGCTGGAACAAAAGGTGAATCTCCATACCTGTGTCTGCCTGATGGAAAATCTTATGGTGCAAAGGGATTTTTTTCTGGCAGAAAAAATATTGAAAATCATGGATCAGAACTGGCACAGAGGTGAAGAATACTGGATCTGGAAAATTCGGTATCTGGCAGAACGGAAAATGGGGAAAGAACTGAAACAGAGCTTACAGGCATTGAAGGAAGAGCATATCTATCTTTCTTCCAGAGGAAAGGAGGCACTGGGATTTTGGCTGGATGGATCAAAAAAGTGAAAGCTTTTCAATTTAAGGGAATTCTGGTGATCCTGGGCTGTTTTCTGCTTATAGGAGCCATTCTGTTTGCAGAACGATCCGGTCTGTCCTACCGGGAAAAGGCAAAGAAACTGACTTATCTGGATGCAGATAAAGTGGTTACGGAAGAAACTGCGATAAAGACACTAAAGCCAACCTGCCTTGTTCTTACAGACAGCAGTCAGGCGAACAGCACCATGGCGTGGATCCAGTTCGAGCAGATCTTTAAGGACATGAAGGTGGGTACTGATCTGGTTGATGTAAATCATGAAAGTATACCGGATGATCTGTCTGATTATGAGACTGTGGTCGTTCTTTTAAGCGATTTAAGTCCGCTGAAAGAAAATGTGCTGAAGATCAGCGACTGGGTAAAAGAAGGCGGAAGTGCCATGTTCGCCCTTACTCTTCAAAAAGATACTTATGTATCCCTTATTGAGCAGAAGCTTGGAATTGTATCTTCGGGTTACACAGAAGCCATGGTAAACAGCATTTATTTCGACAGTGGGTTTCTCGTCGGAGGAGGAAAAGCATACAAAGTCACAGACGGCTACGAATCGGCCTGGGCAGTGGAGCTGAGTCAGCGTGCAAGGGTATACGCCTGGGCAGATGATACGTCAGGCGTTCCTTTGATTTGGGAAGCTGATTATGGAAACGGAAAGTTTGTAGTAGATAATTTTGGGTTTTATGAAAAAGCTTTCAGAGGCTTTTTTGCTGCATCCTACAGTCTTCTTACAGATGTGGGGGTATATCCGGTGATTAACGGATCCGTCTTTTATTTGGATGATTTTCCCTCCCCAGTTCCAAATGGAGATGGAACTTATATAAAAAGGGATTATGGCACCAGTATTGCGGATTTCTATACCAATATCTGGTGGCCGGATATGATCGCCCTTGCTACGGCTCACAATGTGCAATATACAGGAGTTATAATAGAAAATTATGAGGATGAAACAGACGGAGAGACGGAACGCCAGGATGATGTACAGCGGTTCCAGTATTTTGGAAATATGATCCTTCATCAGGGCGGGGAACTGGGTTATCACGGTTATAATCATCAGCCGCTCAGCCTGTCAGACACGGATTATGGAGATGCACTTCCCTATAAGACCTGGACAAGCTTTTCTGCCATGGAAAAAGCAATGAAAGAGCTGATGGATTTTGGAAAGGAAATGTTTCCGGAGACTACCATGTCTGTTTATGTTCCTCCTTCTAATGTTTTGTCAGAAGCGGGAAGGAAACTGCTGGGTTCCCTGTATCCCAAGATTCGTACTATTGCCAGCAATTATTTTTCCGGCGACTATGCTTATGTGCAGGAGTTTGAAGTGGCTGAAGATGGAATCGTAGAACAGCCGCGTATTATTTCCGGTGCGATCATTGACGATTATATGCAGATGGCTGCTTTGTCTGAGTTGAATATGCATTTTGTAAATACACATTTTATGCATCCGGATGACCTTCTGGATGAGGACAGAGGCGCTGCCCTTGGCTGGGAAAAGCTGAAAAACCGTCTGGATGAGTACATGACCTGGCTGAATGAAGCAGCACCGGCACTCCGAAATCTTACAGGCTCCCAGTTATCCGGTGCCATTGAAAGATATGATGCCCTGACCGTGGAGAAAGACATTACAGACAAGGAAGTGCATCTTCATCTGGGAAATTTTTACGATCAGGCGTATCTGATGGTGAGAATGAATAAAGGAACTCCGGTGCGTGTGACTGGTGGAGACTTGACTCAGGCTGCTGGGAATCTGTATCTGCTGAGCGCAGAACAGGAAGATGTGTACATTGAGTTCGAATAAATATAATGACAGCAGTGTCAAAAGGTCTTTTACTATTGGTAACATAAACATATGTATTGAAAATGCAGATAAAAGGAGAAAACAGTGAGAATCTGTCTGGTTTTGGAAGGGTGTTATCCTTATGTGTTCGGCGGTGTTTCTACATGGATGCACCAGTATATCAATCAGATGCAGGAGCATGAATTTGTGCTCTGGGTTATTGGGGCAAATGCAGAAAAAAGAGGAAAATTTGTCTATGAACTTCCAGAGAATGTTGTGGAGGTTCATGAGGTTTTTCTGGATGATGCTCTCCAGGTGAAAGAAAAGGGGAAAATGTCCCATATTTTTTCCGAAAAAGAACTAGAAAGTCTGAGCGAGCTGATGCAGATGAGGAGACCGGACTGGGAGACGCTGTTTTCCTTGTATCATGATAAACATTTAAACCCTATGGCTTTTTTGAAAAGTGAGACTTTCCTTGATCTCCTTATAAAAATCTGTAAAGAACAGTATCCGTATATTGCTTTTGCAGATGCCTTTCACACCATGCGTTCCATGCTCCTTCCTGTTCTGTATCTTATGGGAAGTGAAGTGCCAGAGGCGGATGTGTATCATGCCATATGTACCGGGTACGGCGGACTTCTGGCCTGTCTGGGCGGTTATGTGCACAAAAAGGATGTTCTTCTTACAGAACATGGAATTTATACACGGGAAAGAGAGGAGGAGATCATCCGTGCCAAGTGGGTGGTTCCATCCTTTAAGAAACAGTGGATTGCTTTCTTTTATATGCTGTCAGATATGATCTATCAGAGGGCATTTCGTGTGACCTGTCTTTTTACAAATGCAATGCGCACTCAGATTCAGATGGGCTGTGCACCTGGGAAGTGCCGGGTTATCGAAAATGGGATCGACTATGACAGGTTGTCTGGAATCCCCCTGAAAGAAGAGGATGGCTGGGTGGATATTGGAGCAGTAGTAAGGCTTGCTCCTATCAAAGATATCAAGACCATGATCTACGCTTTTTTTGAACTGTCTGCACATGTAAAAAATGTACGCCTTCACATTATGGGAGGAGTCGATGATGAAGAATATGCACAGGAGTGTTACGAGCTGGTGAAACAGCTGAAGCTGGAAAACATTATATTTACAGGGCGTGTGGACATTGTAAAATATATGGAGAAACTGGATTTTACCATCCTTACCAGCATTTCAGAAGGACAACCCCTGTCTGTGCTGGAATCCTTTGCTGCAAGACGTCCCTGTGTTACCACAGATGTAGGCTGCTGTCGGGAACTTCTGGAGGGAAAGGAAGAGGATGTGTATGGAAAGGCAGGCTATTATGTGGCACCTATGTACCGTGACGGACTGGCTCTTGCCATGGAGAAAATGTGTGAATCCAGAAGCAGGCGGCTTCGTATGGGGAAAAACGGACAGGCGCGGGTAAAGGCTTATTACAGACAGGAACGCATGATCCGTCTGTACCGGGAGCTTTATGAGGAGGTGATACAAAAGAATGGCTGGAATCGGATTTGAACTAAAAAAACTGTTTAACAGACAGGGACTTTTTGCTTCCTTCAGAGCTTACGGATATGCGGGAGTCGTATGTACCGGTCCGATGCTTCTTGGAATTGTATTGCTTCTTGGCGTTATGTATCTTTGTGATAAAACAGGAGGCAGCAGACACAGCCGGGAACTTCTGGTGTGTATGATCACGTATACCCTTTTGTTTTCCTTGACAGTTACCAGTTTTTTGTCTATGGTAGTTACCAGGTTTATTGCGGATATGCTGTACGAAGAAAAATACGATATGGTATTGCCTTCTTTCTGGGGCTCTACAGGGATCATGCTGGTGGCCGGCGGGATCCTGTATGGAATTTTCCTTATCTTTTCCGGAGCAGGACTTCTGGACGGATTGCTGTGTCTGTGGCTTTTTGGAGAGCTGACCGTTACCTGGAATGCAATGAGTTATATCACTGCAATAAAAGATTACAGAGGAATCATGCTGTCATTTACAGCTGCTATTGTGATCACATTTATATCCGGCTGGGTATTGCTGATGCTGGGAATTCCCCATGTGGAAGCTCTTCTGATTGCAGTGGCTGTGGGATACGGAGTGATGCTTTTGTGGGATGTGATCCTTTTGTATCAGTATTTTCCACAAGGGGAAAAGGGTGCCTTCCTTTTCCTAAGATGGGTGGATCAGTTTCTGCCTCTGGCATTTACCGGTTTTTTTATCAATATTGGACTGTTTGCCCATTTGGTGATCATGTGGGTCGGACCGCTTCAGGTACAGGTGCAGGGACTGTTTGTTGGTGCACCCTACCATGATGTGCCAGCTCTTGTGGCATTTCTTACGATTTTGGTAACAACAGTAAACTTTGTGGTTTCTGTGGAGGTGAATTTTTATCCGAAATATAAAAACTACTACAGTTTATTTAATGATAAAGGTGCTGTAGGAGATATTACCCAGGCAGGTGAGGAAATGTTAAAGGTATTGAATGTGGAATTGAAATACACGGCCTTGAAGCAGCTCCTTGCTACAGCACATGCTATTTCTCTTGGCGGACTGCTCCTGGAGTATGTGCCGCTTGGATTTAACGATCTTATGGAAGGGTATTTCAGAACCCTCTGTGTGGGATATGGCATTTATGCGGTGGCAAATACCATGCTTCTGTTGCTTTTATATTTTACAGATTACAAAGGAGCGCTGGCGGCCTCTGGATGTTTTGCAGGAGGAACTGTGCTGTTTACAGTAATATCCCTGTTTTTTCCAAGAGTATATTATGGTTTCGGGTTTCTCACAGGCAGCGCAGTGTTTTTTCTGATTGCAGCCTTTCGTCTGGACTATTACACAAAGAGGCTGCCCTATTATATTTTGAGTGTACAGCCTGTGGTGGCCAGGGAAAGAAGAGGAAAGTTTTCCAGACTTGGTTTTTTCCTCAGCGAAAAACTGGAAAGGAGTCAGAATAGTGAAAAAATATAGAAAACTTGCATGTATTCTTGCCGGAAGTATGACCATGTCTTTATTCGCAGGCTGTATAGGGAATGGAGATGTAGTGCCGGAAGAAAAAAATGAGAGCACAGATACAGAAGAACAGGCAGCAACGGAAGCGTCACAGGAGATAAAAAAAGCAGATTCCCGGGATATTGACCAGGTTCATTTAAGAGATAAGGACAGTCTTTATGAAAACGATGACGATACCAGCGTGGTTACCATGTACCTCACTGTTTCAAAGGGGAATTCTTCAGAAAATACAGATCATACATGGGAAGAAATCAATAGTTATTCTGTCTATGATTATGAAGAGATGGGAGTGGACAGATATCAGGCGGCTGCACTTTTGCAGATAGGGGATGAAAATGGTCCGACAGAGGGAATGGTAGGATATGGGGAGAATGTTCCTAATGCCACGGTACAGATCCGTGGGCAGACTTCAAGCCGCAATGCCCAGAAAAACTATAAGATTGAGCTGAAGAAAAATAAAGGAACCTGGCGCGGACAGAGAACCATTAATTTGAACAAGCATATGACAGAAGGAATGCGGTTTCGAAACAAGCTTGCCTATGACCTGCTGAAGGGCATTCCACAGCTGATCAGTCTGAGAACACAGTTCGTCCACCTGTATGTAAAAGATACTACAGATGGTTCTGCTGACGCTGAATTTGAGGATTATGGATTGTATACCCAGGTAGAGCAGCTGAATAAGACTGGATTGAAGAATCATGGACTGGATTCCAATGGACAGCTGTATAAAATTAATTCTTTTGAATTTTACAGATATGAAGATGTGATAAAACTCCAGGATGATCCATCCTATGACAGTGCTGCTTTTGAAAAATTGCTGGAGATAAAGGGAAGTACCGATCATAGGAAACTGATTCAGATGCTTGAAGCAGTAAATGACTACAGTATTCCAATTGATACGGTTCTGGAAGAATACTTTGATGAGGAAAATATTACATATTGGATGGGATTTCAGATTTTGATGGGAAATGTGGATACCCAGAACCGAAACGTGTATTTATATAGTCCATTAAACTCAGATATCTGGTATTTTATTCCCTGGGATAATGATGGCAGTCTGATGAGACCTGAATATAAGATAACCGGTTTTAGTGATCAGAAAAGCTGGGAATCCGGCGTTAGTAACTATTGGGGAAATGTACTGTTCCAGAGATGTCTGAAATCAGAGCGTTTCCGGGAAAAGCTGGACGAAGCGATTCTGGATCTGAAAGAATATCTCAGTGAAGAGAGACTGGGCACTATGATTGAAAAATACAAGACTGTGGTGAAGCCGTATCTTTATGAGATGCCGGATGTGTTTTATGCACCTCTTACCAGTGAACAATATGATGAGCTTGCTGCAGCACTTCCGGAAGAAATAGAAAAAAATTATCAGCTCTATGTAGAAAGTCTTAGTAAGCCCATGCCGTTTTACATTGGTGTTCCTGCCGCAGTGGGAAATAAAATGAAAATAAACTGGGATAATTCCTATTCCTTTGACGCGGAGGATATTACTTATTCTGTAGAGATCGCAAAAGATTATCTTTTTCAGGATGTGATCTATACACAGGATGGCCTTCTGATCCCGGAAACGGAGCTGGAGCTTCCGGAAGCTGGACAGTATTTTATCCGTGTGCGTGCAGCCAACGAAGAAGGAAATACGCAGGATGCTTTTGATTATTATGTTACAGATGAAGGAAAGCAGTATGGCATGAAGTGCATCTATGTAACAGAAGATGGTCAGATCGAGGAAGATATTTATGAGGAATAAAAGCAGGGAAGCATTTCGAAATGAATGGAAGTATCTGATCAGTACCAGTGAAAAAGAAATGCTTACGCTTAGGCTGAAGCCATTTCTGCAGCCGGATCCCCATGCCGGGGAAGGGGGATATTACATCCGCAGTCTGTATTTTGACGATTACTGGAGCAGTGCATACGCGGAAAAGGAAGCCGGGGTACTGATGCGAAAAAAATACAGGATCCGGATTTATAACAATAATGACAAATTTATCAAACTGGAGCGGAAAAAGAAGTTTGGAAGTTATATTTACAAAGAGAGTGCACCGCTTACAAGAGGAGAGGTGGAGAAAATCCTGAAGGGGGATTATGCGTTCCTTTTGCGCAGCCCCCACTCTCTATGCCGGGAATTTTATATAGAATGTACCTGCAATATGATGCGGCCAAGGACCATTGTGGATTACGAACGGATTCCCTGGATCCTGGATGCCGGAACGGTAAGGATCACCTTTGATTCGGATGTGAGAGCGGCTATTGGCAGTTATGATATTTTTGATCCTGGATTGCCTGCGGTGTCTGTGCTGGAACCTGGAAAACTGATTCTGGAAGTGAAGTTTA
>ENA-ORLW01003379-ORLW01003379.1-human-gut-metagenome-genome-assembly--contig:-NODE-3379-length-12301-cov-55.486338_pt1 | contig 12301 bp, 14 predicted proteins | sample MGYA00243017_ERZ508829 | MGnify/ENA primary metagenome ERZ508829 (study PRJEB26277, sample SAMN04329776) | human gut metagenome | biome: human-associated habitat | host: Homo sapiens | place: USA...
TCTCGTTTCGCCGGAGGATTGTCTGGGCTGGTTTACTGCTGATGGTTATTGACCGGAATTTTGAGAATTGCTATAATAGCTATTATTGATGATTCATGTGAATTCGATTATGAATTTACGCATAGAAAAAGCGGCACACAGCCGAGGGGGTGTCGGTTGTGTGCCACCGAAAATGCACGAATTACTTATTCAATTCCACCTGCTCCTGCTCCGTTTCCAGCAGCGGCATCCACGGAATCAGCTCGCGATACATCATCATGTTCTTATGCTCAGCAAGCATCGCGAAATCCAGCGGCGGGAACGACGCAAAGAAGTGCTTCCGGAACAGCATCCGGGAAGCTATTTTCGGCTTCCAAATATCTTCGCTGCACTGAATCCACACATACTGCTGGTTGTTCCCCTGAACCGTCTGCCATTGCCAATTGGGAATCTGCGCAGACAGCACTGCTTCGCTGTCCGCAATGCGCGAAAACGGCAGAAACTCCGCCCAGCAAATTGCAGGAATGCAGTGGTCGAGGTTCACGCCTTCCTCCTTGCGCGCAAAGTAAACAAACGGTGCATCCCCCGCCGGACACAGCCAATCCTGATCAATCGCCGTATAGGTGGCTGACAGCGTGCAGGAGGCTGTCTGCACCGCCGCCTTGAAATCATCCACGCTGATTTTCTGCCAGCAGGAACGTGGGATTTCTACAACAATTTCCAGATTCTGGTCTTGAAATTCCTTGGGACGCAAATCATGGATTCTGGCATATGCCCTGATTGCCCGCTTCGCCTTTTTCTCCGTGACGTAATCAGCTTTTACGTCAATATTGGTACAATCGTTGCACATCAGTTTTTTGTCCTGCTGCCAGCGGTCAAGGTTCGTCGCATCATACATGTATGCGCGTGTCATGCCCGTCGGGTTCATCAACGGCGCAATCGACCACGTTTCCTGCTCCACCACAACGTTTTCCTTGCAAACGTCCATTAAGTTGCGCAGCGTGTCAAGCACCAGATGGCAGTACTCGTCGCTGTCGGTAGGCTTCGGCATCCACATCACCAACTGAATCTGTTTTTCCGTATACATCATGAACCTCCCAATTCACTTTCACTGCATACATGTTTGGTATTCTGCACCACACTTCATCAACAAATAACGCATAGCTCCACCCAATAGACAAATTCCCGCAGGGAATACCAAGCCACCTGTCGCCTCGCTTCGTGGTGTATTATTTGCGCTTGTGTATGTATAGGCCGGAGTCCAGACCTTGGCAGTAGTAGGCGCTGTGACAGTTTCCACAACCGATTCCGTAACCGTTTCTTCTTGCTCTTGCTCATCTCGTGGGACAAAATTATAGTACACCACCCCTGTATCGCCCGTCTCAGCAGTTCCGTTGATAACGTATACAATTCCTTTTGTTTTTCCCATAGACCATTCAAAGCAAGGAAGATAAACAGGATAGCCAGCACGATATCCTGTATTATTTGTATACTTAGCCATTTGCCTTCTTCCCGATATTTCTCCGTAGGTAGTGGCCGGCTTAATTTCCCAAACCAGTTTTCCTCGCATAACATCAGGATACCCATTTCCGCCGCCTCTCCCAGCTCCCGGAATTCGAGTATACAAGCGGCTTGTTTTTCCCAGTACATGATTTGCAACCCGTCTAACCACTTCATCATGAAGCAGTGCCATCTGTTGCATATGCACAAGCCATGAGACAAAGCCATCTTCATCTACTCGTATAATTGGGTTATTTAAACAATATGCAAAGGTATTTGCTTCAATTAATGTATCCGAACAAATAAATCGGGATAGGATGCTACTGTAGTACCGGCTCCGCAGGTAATACAGCCCCGTCTCCTCGTCAAACACATACCCGCGATAGCGGAACGGCTGCACCTTGCCCAGCGTCTCCGCCAGTTCACCGGTACACCACAGCGGCGCGCCCCACGCATCGTAGCCGTAGCTGACGGCTACATTGCCATTTTCATCCAGAATCGCAACAATATCGCCCTGCAAGCTCTTGACGTAGGCATACGCCGTGCCATTGTACACCACCACCGCCGGACGGTTCTGCGCATCGTAGAAGAAGTGCAGCTCGTCCGTGCCGCGCGTCATATGTACAACATTCTTCCCATGCATGCAACCGCTCGTTGCTCTCGCCACGCCGCATTGTCATAGACGAATGTCTTTGACCGAGGCGAAGCTGGTGGCTTCGCCTCGGTCACCTATCTTTATTATAGTTTCATCTTACTCTGCATATATTAAATCTTCTCTTTTACGTTGACAAATTGCCATTTTCCGTTTTTATAGCAAATCTTAATTGCTACATTTACATTATGTGCTCCATATACCAACTCGCGACCATGTTCCGTTAAGCTATACGCATAATATGTATATGTGTATGTGCAGATGGCATTTGTTCCGAAATGAAAAACAATCGGAAAACTAACATCGTAGAAATATTCCATATTTTCATCGATGCAATGTTTGTGCCGCAAAGAGGGATCCAGTAGTTTGGCAACTTGTTGATTTATTAAAGGATTATCATTATATGTATATACGGTAGTTCCACAATTATTATATAAAGTATTTCTAACGTAATATCCGATATTAACACTCGTAGCTATATACAAAACAATAGCAATGATACAAACTTCAAAAAACAATTTAAGAAATCGCTTAGTCTTCATATTCCGACGGAAGTCCTCCACTTACAAGCATTACCATTATTTTCCCCTCTGGATAAATTTCAAAAAAAGTTGTAATTGGTTCATCAAAGCGATCCGTTGTGTTTGCTGCGTAATACAGCATATTTTCATCAACTTTTGAAATAATAGCAGTATGGTCATAATCTTCTTGCTTTGAATTGTATGAAAAATATAATAAGTCCGCCTTCTGAATTTCAAAAGTTGATATGTAGTAGTTAAGATTATCGATATTATCGATTGATACTAATCCTCTTGAAAACCCATCTAGATGCAAAAGAAAATCAAATTGATCGTTCACTTTTCTCCAAGAACGTGTAACATCTTCTTTTCCATGCTTATTAAAATAGTGCCAATCTTTATAGTAGGGTTCGCCTAATCCTTCATAAATAGCCTGTGAAACAAAGCGTGCACAGTTATTGTTTCGTTCCGCATAATAACGTTCATCTCTATTATTCCAATAGACAGAAGCGTAAGCAATAACAGCATCACGATCATAAGTTAGAGGCGCACTTTCATTAACTGATTCAAATCCATTACTGTCGCTACGTAATGTGGGAGAATTGTAGCAATACATATACATATTTGCCGAAAACAACGTCTTTTTTGTTTTGAAGATTGCATCTTGATTTATAAAACGAGTTAATGCACTTGAATAATACCGACTCCTGAGGTAGTACAGCCCCGTCTCCTCATCAAACACATACCCACGATAGCGGAACGGCTGCACCATCCCCAGCGTTTCCGCCAGTTCACCGGTACACCACAGCGGCGCGCCCCACGCATCATAGCCGTAGCTGACGACGGTATTGCCATTCTCATCCAGAATCGCAACAATGTCGCCCTGCAAGCTCTTGACATACGCATAGGGAACTCCGTTGTACACCACCACCGCCGGGCGGTTCTGCGCATCATAGAAGAAGTGCAGCTCATCCGTGCCGGAAGTCATATGCACAACATTCTTGCCATGCAGCGTGTACTTCGTCGTCACACCGTTGACCGTTTTCTGCACACGCAAGCCGTCCGCGTTGTACACAAATTCAGCCGTCACGCCCGCCTTCTGCATCTTTTGCAGCTGCCGGCCGTTCTGCCAAATGTACGTCCACGTCCCGTCGCTCAGCGGATTGCCAATCGCATCGTAGCGAATCGCATTTCCGTTGACCGCCGTGAGCTTGTCGCGCCAGTTCGCGTCACCATAGGTATAGGTAACGGTTTCCAGCGGATTCGTCGTGTCGGCATAGGCGAAGCGTTCCTTTTTCAAGATGTTGCCGCCGAGGTCGTAGGTGTACTTCCACGTCGTACCACTCGCGCCGGAGCGGGTGTCGCTGTGGTCGTTGACCTGCACCAGCTGCCCAAGCGCATCGTAGGTGTAGCCAGTCCACTTCCCGTTCAGCGTCGCACTCGCGATGTTCCCGTTGTCGTCGTAGCCGTAGCCACAGTTGCACCCCGGCTGGGTAATCGACGAAACGAGATTCGTCACACTGCCCGTGCCGTAGCCGCCCGCCGCGAAATGGTACTCGCTCGTGAACGTTTTGCTGCCCAGCTTGACCGCCGAGAACGTCGTCCGATTCAGCTTGTCAATGGTCGTCGTGCTCTGCCCAATGGTGGTCGCACCAATGCTGTACGTCAGCGACGTCGGACGATTTTCGTCATCATAGCCGAATTTCGTCCCGAATTCCTGTCGATTTTCACCCACTTTCTCCGTGAATTCGCTCAGGTTGCCGTACACGTTGTCGTATGCGACCTGTCCCGTGTAGACGTGCTTCGCGTCCTCCGACGTTTTCACACGCACCGGGCGATTCGCCAAATCGTACTCACTCTGCGTCGTCCGATTCAGCAGATTGTCGCGGACTCGTGCCACTTGCCCCTTCGCGTTGTAATCGTACTCGTATCGCGGCGCGGTTTCCTCGCCGTACACCACCCCCGTCACGCAGATTGTTCTGATAGTGGCTTGTATACATATATTCGCGATACATGACGGAATTCCTTCTTATGTGTGCAAATCAACCTGTTTGTTTACGGTTATGATATGTCATCTGTTGCCAGCCAAATCTCAGTTAATGGGAGCACAGGAAATTTTGCCTTGACTTCTCCCCTCCCCTATGGTAGAATCATCTGGGAGGGATGAGAATGGCAACTGAAGCACAGAAAAGAGCGACAAAAAAATATGACGATAAAGCGTATAAGTTACTTACTTATAGCTGTGATGTACTGACGGATGACATTTTACAAAAGGCGGTATTAGAATCGTCAGAGAGCAAAGGCGAATACGTCCGCAACGCATTAGTGCGAAAACTCACCAAGGACGGCTTCCTGCCGCCCAAAGCAGAATAAAATAACAAGGCATGGAAAGGCTATCTTTTGCGGATAGCCTTTTTTTATGCGGAAATTTTCAAAAATGCTGTGCTATCTGCAAAACGGGCAGGAAGGGAAATCTATGTTTGACAATTACCACCAATACCTGTTGCCCAGAATGGCGGTATGCAAATCCGCCAAGGAGCTGAACAAGCTCACCTGCGTGTAGCCTTGTTCGTTGATGGAGGATGAGATCAGCAGCCTCGAAGAGGCAAAGCGCCTCCTCCTCAATATCATCGTCCGGAGAGAGGAGGAACGAACCCATGAAGGTTGAATTTACGGAGGAAATGAAGCGGCACGTTTGCATTGCGGATCCTGATTGACGCAGTACAGGTTGCGATGAAGCTGCACTCTCTGAAAATCGACGATGGGGAGGAAAAAAACTCTGTCGTGTCGGCATCCGCAGATTTGGCGTTGACGGCACCGCCATGATTCAGTGGCGCGGGTATAATCCTGAAGTATATATCGGCGGAATTTACAAGCTGACAGTAACCAGAGATGGTCATGCGTATGACTTCCAGTGGTATAAGCATGAAAGTTGTGTGAACAAATAATGGAATTTATCATTCCCGGAGTGCTTGCGCTCCTTTGCCTGTTTGCACTGGCTTCCAATGGGGACTTGTGATTCCAAGCCCTTGACACTCCCCTGCCGATATGGTAAAATATTAGCAGGAAATTGTCAAGGAGGAAGAAAGCATGGCGAATGAACGCACTCGAAAATGGGAAAACAGTGAAGAGGGCAAGGAATGGCAGAAAGAATATCATACAAAGAACCCTCATTTTTCAGTTAAAATCCGCAAGGATTCCGGAATTTTGGAAGCCCTCGATGAGGCTTGCCTTGTGAACAACGTTTCCCGTGTTGAATATCTCCGTCTTGCAGCCGCAGAGCGTCTGCAAGAAGAGGGGTATGAGACGGGATATAAGACATCTTCCACTAACAACGCCTGAATGAGTCCTTAAATTCAAAAGAGCCACTTCACCCCCGAAGATATGCAGATTCCTATATAACAAAAAACTCATTCTGTCTGTGTTCGTGTACACATATTCCACAAAAGCGCCGTCCACACCATATGCCGTTTTCAGCAAATGATACCCGATTTCTTCATTATATACATATTCGCTCGCGCGGTTATCTTCATGAAGGATTTTCACCAGCGCGCCGTTCTCGTACTTGAAGCGCACGCAATTCTTCGCATCCTGCCACGGTGTCTGAATCCGGTCGCAGCGCCCGTCCGTGTAATGGAATGTCGTAACTCGGTCAGCGCCGTCCGTCACAGAAGCGATTTTCAGCGGAGCGTCCGCCACAGCCGTCACCGTAACTTCGTTGCCGACCGCATCCTGAATCTTCTGAATCAGCACCTTCGCGGTTTCCGGCGCATCCTCCGTCGGCGTATCGCTCACCAGCGGGAACGTCATTCCATTGTCGCCCTTGTCGGTAATTGTAACGTTCTCATCCCCGACTTCCAGCGTCAGAGACAAACCCGACTGGTCGGAATACTTCTTTTGGTCATCTTTATTCTTCTTGAAGAAGTGTTCCGTGCCGTCGCCGTCCGTATACACGAACTCTTCTTCGCCGTTGTACAGCACCTTATGCAGCGTCTGATGCAGCGAAGTCCGCCAGCCGTAGCCCATGCCGAACTCGTCTTTGTCGCTGTCGCAAGAATTGTAATAGTGCGTAATCGAAACCGGCAGGCGATTGCCGTTCATTGCCGTGTCCGCGTGAGCGAAAATCAGGTTGCCATTGACAAGGCTGACACTGCCAGTCCCTGCCAAACCTGCAGACTGATGGTCGTAAGTCAGATAGCTCTCCAAGCCCGCAAGGCTCGCGTATTCCAGCACGAAGTACGGCTGATTCGCCGTTTCGCTCGAATGAAGCTGCGAAAAGCTGCTTTCGCTTTCGGGCGCGCTCAGCTGAACGCCGTGATTGTCGCCCAAATACCACTTGCGCGCAAGGCTCGTGACATCGAACTCCTTCCACGAATACTGATTTTTCAGCACGCGGCAGTAGTCCTGATACACACCGCTGACATCCGGCTGGTGGTCATAGGTGATCGTCTCCGGATCCCAGTCCTCCAGCACTTCCTTGCACATAATAGCGGTATCTGCCGTCGGTGCGTAGACATTGCGAAGGCACAGCTTTGCAGACGTGATGAAATGGTTCGCGCCCAGACGCGGCAAGTCCACAACTTTCAGATAAGTCAGGCGGTTGCCGTAGTAATTCGTGTTGCTGATCCACAGCCGCTCGTCGTGAGAAAAGTTCTGCTGTGAGCCCTCTTTAACGTAGGTATCAAGGATACCGGCAGCAGAATCCGCCGAATTATCCGCGAGCATCGCAATCGGGCTGTGTGCCTGTGTCGCCATCTGCTGACGCTTTTCGGCGGACAGTTCCACCCACTGGTGCGTCGCCGCGTCGTACTCGTGCACCGGCGTGGTCTGCACAACCGCCCGAAAACGATTGTTGCCCAGCGCGTACACCTTGCCGCAACGGGTGCGGAGGTGTTTCAGCTCCTGCTGAGCCGGGAACTGAATCTGTTCCTGATAGGTTTCTTGGTTACTCATATGTTTCCTTTCTTTCTGTGCGCTCCTTGCGCGCACGTTTTTTCTATCGAACGGTACGAAAAAAGCCCCTCGCGCCGTGCGCGGGAGCCTCTCTGCATCTTTCGACGATATGATTCTAACACACTTTTGTAGCGTTTGCATCCGCGTTTTTAGACATGACAGCAGCTGATGTGCTGCCCTCTTGTGAAACTCACTATTACCTTACTTCTCCTCTGTATCTCCAGGCGTATCATTGCTCTTCCCCTGCGTCAGCCACTTCTCGAACACCGAGTTGCCGCTGTACGCTGCAAAAACAATCGTCGCGTAGTTGATGTACGTCCGAACCGTACTGACCAGCGCTTCCGTGTCGCTTCGGAAGAAGCACAGCACCATCGCCAGCAGCGAAATCACTGTCACTGCAATAGTGACCAAAAGAACAATTCGCTTGCTGAACTGGACGTATGCTTTCTGCTTCGTCATTTGCCTCGCCTCCCTTCTGGCGGCGTTTCAGGCAGAGCAAGAATGTCCTGTTCGTAGCTTGCGGACAGGTGATTTCGTCCTTTCGCCGCGTAACTTTTGTGCATGTTCAGCACCTGCTCTTTTTCCGCCGCAGTACACCACCCCTGCCGCGTATAATTGTCATGCGCATTCTGCAAAAACGCCCACGTCAGAATCGCAAGATCTTCCTCCTGCTGCTGTTCCCTTGCAATCAGCTGCTTCATCGGCTTCCGAAACCAGCCGTACATCAGCGTTAGCGCCGTCACAAGTCCAACGATGGTTGTCGCGTGGTCGCGCAGCTGTTCAAGAATCGCCCACATCTGCGTTCGCCACCTTCACCGCAAAATCACCCACAGGTTCAAACACGTTTCCGGCACTATCGACGATTCGGATGCTCATCCGCGCCTGATTATCCGCGTTTTCCTGTTTCGTAAGGAACTCCGCCGCGCACCAGCCGGTGCTGTTTTTGTACTGCACGCGCCACCAGTCGTCCGCTTCCATAAGAACAGTTACAGTTGCGCCCCGCGGGATTTTCGCAATCACTTCGGCGGACTTACTTGCCGTTTTGCGCATGTTCAGGCTGCCGGATGCCGTCGTCACGACCGCCAATTTCGTTTCACTCATTGCAATTTGTTCTCCTTTCTCGGCGTAATCCACGCCTTTCAGCTCGCCCCAATGCGTCCATCCACTGCCGATTTTCGACGTGGCCACGCCATACGCCGTGCCTTTGGCTTCGATGACTCCGCCCTCGCCGATGTACAATCCGACGTGGTGATACCCCTCCGAGGCGTTGAATTTGTAGACGGCAGTGCCGGGTTTGAGCGGCGCACCATCGGTTCGTTTTCCGGCGGACAGGCTGCCGGATGCGCTGCTGTAACGTCGGAACATGGTGTTGCTGCCGTGATAGCAGTACCCGCCGAGCTGCCGAAACGCCCACGCAAAAAGGCCGGAACAGTCCGTCACGCGGTGTCCGACCGACTTTTGACCATATTTCTTTGTCTGTTCACGGCTCGCGGCGTTCTGCTGTGCCTGCGTCCAGATTTCGCCCGACGCGCCGTAGATGTACCCCCAGCCCTCGCGCAGCGCCGTTTGGAACTGCGCAATCAGCTCGGAGGATGAAATGTTTGGCATGTGACCTCCTTTTTTGTATCAGTATAGCGAACTTTGTCGCATTGTTTTCTTGTGATCGTTCGGACATATAAATAAATTTGCTCAAAAGCAATCCAATGGCATTAACTCTGACTTATAAGCATCTTTACGATGTGGGATTTTCATTTACAATATAATAGAATATAATGGTGTGTTTTGTTCTGCAATCAGAACAGGATGATTGACACATCACAGTGCGAATTTCCCCTGAATCCACGACTTGCTGGGGGAGAAGGTGAGGAATCATGCAGAAATACCGTGTCGAAACAATTTATGAAAATAACATGAAAGATTTTGTTCTCCTATGCAATGTCCTCCTGCACGGTCAGACAATTCACGGTCTGGGGCCGGAGGATATTGTCCAACGTGTTATGCTGCAGGCATGGGAGAAAAAAGAAAAGTTGGAGTACCATGAGAATCTCATCGGTTGGTTTGTCGTCGCCTGTTCCAAGGAATGCAAGGCTCTTTATCGCCGTGCCTACACGGAGCATCGCAACGTCGGCAAAGTGGTTGAGCTTAGCGAGAATATCGTCGCCACGCCTGTTCAAGACAGCCTGCTGCGCTGGCTTAGTCAGACGGAAGCAGTCGAATTTCTTGATGAGCTGCAAAGCCGCCTGACACCGCTGGAGCACAGCGTGTATATAGAATACTACCAAAATGACAAAACCGCCGAAGAAACCGCAGCTGTGTTAGGCGTGGAGCGCAGCACCGTGAACGATGCCGCGCGACGCATCCGAAAGAAAGCCGCCGCCATTCCGTTTTACATTCTTATCCTGTATATACAAACGTTGTTTACGAAGCACTGATTGTTTTCATCAGCTTGCCAGCTGATTCTCCGCATCCATCCCAGCAGGGGACTGGACAAAAAACTGCGCGGCGGTGACCTCTGTCATAACAACATCGCCGCGCAACTTCTGCGTCAAATACCCCTTGACATACACCCGCGCACCGGGTTTCAGCGTCTGCACCGCCCAGTCTGCAAGGCGATTCCACGCATGAACCGTGTAGGTTTCGTGAATCACCTGCTGCTGCCGATTGCGGTGCGAATACCGCAGCTGGCAGACGACGTGCGAGGTGTCACCCGTCGTGGGTGTCTTGACAAGGGTGAGAATCGTGCCAGAAAGGAGAAGTTCGTTCATGTTTAATGCCTCCTGTTAGTAGTGTGTTGGGAAATTGTGTAGTATGTAAAGAGGCGGGGATAAAAGCCAGCCCGTCGGCAGCTTGTGCGAGGGGCACAGGACGCGACGGGCTGGCAAATCACAGTGTACATTGTTATGAAAAAAAATTATATATAAACACCAAATCATTCAATTAAATTCCATAGGTCATCTTGAAGAGAAACGTATTTTTTATCATTAAAGCAGATATAATCTAACACGGCGCGTGAATCACTAATCGGTGTATAAACATAAGAAAATTTAATTCTTTCAGATGATTGATTTTTCCCTATACAGTAAAATTGTATAGCATATTCACCCATATAACGGAAATAGTCTACCTCTATATATGCATATTTTTCAAGTTCAAGCCAGCACTTCCGTAGCTCATCCCATTCCGCATCATCAAAGAAGGATCTCGATCGATAATTTCCCTTATTTCGACCAGTCATGTAAAATGTTACAACTGCACTTCCATCGCTACGCAATGTATCTATTTGCTTGCACTTGCTTTCCATTAACGTAGCTGCTTTTTCCAGTGTCTCGTACTGCATTTCAAAAAAATTCGTTGGACTTGTTATGCTCTTGCGAGTATTTGATCTCCAACACATGCCCGCAACTAATACGACGACACACAGAAAAAAATATAAACCCTTTTTCATCATTCCCCTCCATAATGCTTTTTGTAATAATCAATTCCTTTATCAACCCAATAGCTATCACGCTCTGAATCTCCCCAGTTATTGTTCCAGTTAGAAATAGCAAAGCATACGCCTTGAAATAATTCCCAATATCCTTCCAGATTAAAACCTGCAAATTCACCATCTCCAAAGGCATATTGTGCTGCACCAGCTCCAATACACAGAACTGTTGAAGGAATCCCCATTGCAGACCCATTAAAGCCATATGCAAAGTTACCAATATCTTCGCTTGTTGCCAATTCTCCAAGAAACATAACTTTATTATTTTCTGTTGGTTGAAGCAAATCGGGGAATTTATCATTCCAAACATTCTTTAAATCCCACGGTCCCTTTAATGCAACTTGCTTTGCAAACCACATATAGCTATCAGAATAGTTAATAAGATTGTTAGAGATGATAGAAGCCAAGTCAACAATGGAGTATTCTGGAGCATACGATGCCACGGGAACTGGAAGCGGGTAGGAACTATCGAATTCCACAGCATGTGCCCTGAAGTCACTTAATGAGTCTTCAAGTTTTTCTATGATGATCATAGTATAATCCGAACTATTCTCATCACTCTTTTCTGTCGAATGCCCGTTTTTGTCCTTGAATGCAAGCGGTGAATTCAAGCAATATGCATATGCATTACGAGTAAGAATACTATCCGCATTAACAAACCGTCCCCACCGCGGATTATAGTACCGGCTCCGCAGATAGTACAGCCCCATCTCCTCATCAAACACATACCCGCGATACCTAAACGGCTGCACCTTGCCCAGCGTCTCCGCCAGCTCACCGGTACACCACAGCGGCGCGCCCCACGCATCGTAGCCGTAGCTGACGACGGTATTGCCATTCTCATCCAGGATCGCAACAATGTCGCCCTGCAAGCTCTTGACATACGCATAGGGAACTCCATTGTACACCACCACCGCCGGACGATTCTGCGCATCGTAGAAGAAATGCAGTTCATCCGTGCCGGAAGTTATATGCACAATATTCTTGCCGTGCAGCGTGTACTTCGTCGCCACGCCGTTGACCGTTTTCTGCACACGCAAGCCGTCCGCGTTGTACACAAATTCTGCCGTCACGCCCGCCTTCTGCATCTTTTGCAGCTGCCGGCCGTTCTGCCAAGTGTACGTCCACGTCCCGTCATTCAGCGGATTGCCAATCGCATCATAGCGAATTGTGCTGCCGTTGACCGCCGTGAGCTTGTCGCGCCAGTTCGCGTCA
>ENA-ORLW01003403-ORLW01003403.1-human-gut-metagenome-genome-assembly--contig:-NODE-3403-length-12156-cov-3.113586_pt1 | contig 12156 bp, 24 predicted proteins | sample MGYA00243017_ERZ508829 | MGnify/ENA primary metagenome ERZ508829 (study PRJEB26277, sample SAMN04329776) | human gut metagenome | biome: human-associated habitat | host: Homo sapiens | place: USA...
ATAGTACAGCTTTGCGTCCAGAATGTCCCGCGTCTTTTTCTGGCCTTTAAAATCGTTGATTGTGTCAAACACAAACCCCATGCGGGAACGTTCATCTTCACCGACCGCCACAAAGTCTTGATATGTTCTGATTTTCCCTCACCGCCTATCTGTAAATGCTTTGATACTTCATTGCCGTATTGTCTCCGGCCTTGTTCGCTGTGCTTTCCATCGCATAACGCACCGCGTCAATGTGATGGTTGTTCAAATCCGGGTAGCCTTCCAGCACTTCTCCCGTCTTGCCGTCCCGCTCGTATTCATACTCGCTAAATTCCTTTGCTGTGTCCGGGCAACGTTCAGGGTCAATGACAATAGCTTCCAGCATTTGCAGCCACTTTGTGCCGTATCGAACCGATTTCGGCCCTTTACGAGCAGGGAATGTTTTCACGCCGTACTTGTTATAGTCCGCAATAGATTTTGGCTCGGCGCTATCCGCGCAGACTTTATCCTCACGTGTCAGCCCTTTATCCAAAAGCAGTTGCGCAGTGTCCCTGTTGCTGGTTCTACGCCGTGTCAGTTCATCGAAGATGTACAGCGTGCGCCGCGCTGCGTCATAGTGCATTGCATTGTATGCCCATGGGTCAGGATACCAGCCCCAGTCAACGCCGCGCTTGATTCTGTCGAATGTTTTCAACTGCTCGTCTGTGATTGGTTGAATTTTCAGGTTTTCGAATACCGCTGTGCCGCTTCCGACAACCTCGCCCAGATACTCGTGTCTGTAGGCCGTTTCGTTTGTGCGCTGCAAGTATTCAGCATCGGCAAGAAACCGTTCTCCGAGCCATTCTGCGGGCGTTGTTTTATAGGTGGAATGATGTATCAGCTTTCCAGACCGCGCTTTCAGAGCGTACCCGTTTGCCCAGTTCCGCGCCATTGCTGGCGGGTTGAAGCTCTTGAACGTAATGAACCAGTCACCGCCGCGCAAGCAGGACTGCTCCACGTTTCGGATTTGCTCTTCCCCGTCAAACTGGTCAAGCTCTTCAAACCAGCAGATGCCGATATAACCAAACGGCACTTTGATTGACTTTACCTTGCCGGGGTCATCAACACCGAAAAAAAGCACCTTTTGCCCTGTTGGCAAATAGGTGCATTCCATCGGGGAGACTGTGCAACGAAAATTGTCGTGCAATCCAAGCTCATTGATAGCCCAAACGATTTGCGCATACACGCTTGTGCGCAGTGTGTATCCGACCTTGCGGAACACTGCTGCGTGGCATTGCGGATGTGCTCTCAGCTGCAAAATGACTTCAACGCCAATAAAGCTTGACTTTGTGCTGCCACGTCCGCCTTTTGCCACAAACTCTTGAACTTTACCATCCTCAATGTCCCAAAACGGCTTATAAAATGCTGGCGAAATAATATCCTTGATATGTTTATTCTCTTGGCACATCATAAATAATATTCACCGTTCCCGCGCTCTCTTGCTTCGGCTTGTCATCCCATCCAAAATTTGCCCGCAAACTGAACTGTGCGCCGCCGGAGCCGTCTTTGTCGTACAATCTTTCTTCTGCGTACTGTTCGCAACGGGCCTTTGCACGCGTAATCGTGTCAACGAACTCTGGTTTGTTTTGGTAATTCAAAAGCGCCTGCCTTGATGTGAACCCAAGTGCAAGCGCCAATCCTGTCACAGTAGGCGGCTTTTTATCGTCATAGATGATATAGCCGTTTTTATTTCGCATCGGGTCGCCGTTATCGTCTAAGAACGGCTTCCCTTTGCAGGCTTCAAAGTAGGCATCAATCTTTTCTTGCATTGCCTTTACGCTTCTGTATTTAGGTGGTGCGCCCCCCGGATTTTTTCTTGATGCCACTTTATCACCTCGCTTTATGCTTCCATCTCGAACTGATAATCCATTACGTACTTGTAACGTTCATAGAATCTGTCTTGCACAAACAACTTTTCTATGTTTGTCCCGCCTTTATTTCCCGTTCCCATTGCCCGCTGCTTTTTTATGAGTAACGGCGCATCCACCGGCAAACAAATCAACAAGCGTTTTTCCGTCCGGAAGGTGGTCAACAACCCAGTCGGCAATTTTGTTTTTGCTGCCCCGATATGGCACTCCGTAACGCATCTTGCAAGTTCCTCCAAAACACAAAAAGCCCACACAATTTGTGTAGGCTTATATCCTCCAAACCCCCTTTGCGCCGGAGGAAAAGCGCGTTCCCGCCCTACCGGTTTATGCTGTGCCGGTCTCACCCGTTGCGGGTAGCAAATCCGCAACGCTTTCATACAGTCAGAATTTACCGTGCCTGCTGTCCACACGCTTTTTTCATCCGCTGCATTTATCCCCCGCGTGCGGATTCGCGGTTCTGCTTTGATGTGTATGGTTTCGGCGATGCGTAACTGCGTCAGTAACGTAGTCCGCACAAGCAGATGCCGGGCAGACTTTTTCAGGCTCTCGAAGTCCCGTTGCGGTTTGCCATCGCGCCGCGCTCCTGATCGGCTTGCCGTTTTGCTTACAGCGTTCAGGTTATCTATCGCGTTTTACCTGCGCCGGGCTTTCACCGGTGGGAGCAACCCAACCTTTGCCCTCAGCCGGACTTGAACCGGCACACCAAGGCTCTTGCCATTGAGCTACAAGGGCATATAAAATCCCCGCAGGTTGCGCACTGTTAGTAGGCTTGCGGGGAGTGCCTAACGGGAAATACAATTGCCGCGTCAGCATTAAATATTTACACGCACTCCGCCTGTTTCCATGCCTCATAAAGTTTCATGCCCTGTATTGCAATCCAGTCAACGATTTCTTCATTCCTAGCCCAATCCGACTCTGACTGCAATCCGCTTTCAGAAAGCATTGCGTGCGTGAGTTCGTGCCGAATGACTTTGTTTCTGTAAGCTAGAGGTTTTAGCTATGCCGTAGGCTGTCCCGGTCCTACATCATCCAGCATATCTATAATAGCAGGTTAAAAGTGAACTGGAGTGCACAGATTTTCAATTGCAGCGCGGTGTAATTTTTTTGCCCATCGCTCGGAAATATTTAGATTTATAGCAATCTTCCACCAATACGGTGTGCCGACAATATACCGTTCCCGCAAAACGTCCCGTTGCATTTGGTCTTGCACAGAGTTTATTGCGGTTTCAATTTCTTCCCTTTGCATCTCGGTGTCAATAATCTGCTTGTATAGAGCTTCTTGGCGCTCCATTATTCTGCAAACGGCATCCTCGATTTTATTTTTACCGCCGGCAGACACCACATCGGGGGATAATGCTTTAGTTGTCGCTGCTGCTCGTTCACGTTCGCTCTGTATCTGCTGGCGCAGCTGTCGTTCACAATTCCTGCTGCGTTGGTATCTCCACAGCCACGCTTTCTTTTGGTTGAATTCTTCTCTGGTCATTGGCTCTCATTTCTTTCAGTTTCATGCAGCGCGGCAGCGTGCAAATATTGCCATTCTTCCACTCGCATGTCGCGCAAAGATGTACGCGGGCGTATTCATCAACTAGTTGCTGTTTTGTCATGGGGTCACCTCCGGGGGTTTAGGGAGCGGCATCCAATGGGTGACGGCGGTCCCGTTAAATTTTCTTTCTTTTCCGTAGTGAAATATCGCTTGAAATCCATCTCCGATATTGCAAAAACACAATACATACTCGTCTTTTTCCGGCAGCCTGTCTTTAACGCTTATCCATTCACTCATTTGCGGTCGCTCTGGCTCTTTCCCTACTTCCTTGCAGAAGTCCAAGTAATCATCTACGGCATTGCGGAACTCTTTCTCAATATTTTCGATTTCAAACGCATGAAAATTTACCAAATCCTTGATGCCATCCAATGTTCCATGCCAGAGTTTATCGTCTTCATCATACTCTACCGTAGCAGTGTACCCGCGATAAGCAAGTTTTGGCTCTTTCATGTGATCCACGGTTCCGCGCATAATGTGCGCCGTAGACCGTATCGCGTCCGGGTTATCTGCCAATTTCTGCAACTCATTCAGGTCTTCAAGTATACATGTAATGCCGCATGTATTGCACTCTTTTGTTATGTCCGTACACATGCCACAGGCATCGCTGTATTTCGTGATTTTATCGCGGATTGCTTCTTGAAGTTGTGTCATTCTGATACCTCTCTCTAGTTGCTCGTCCTCAGATTTTTCAGCATAGTATCGGTCAAGTACAAGGCCGCTCCGGTATATCTGTCATAGTATGTGCCGTCCTCGTAGATTCTGCGCTCGTAGTAGTATTCTATATAACTATGGTCTTTTTCTGATTTTCGCATCGTTACTAAATCCATACGGTCTTCTTCATCGAGGATGTTGTCTCCGTTCTGAACGCCGTAGCATATATAATCTTGGTGGCCATGTACACCACCATAGCCGTTTGTAAGCATTTCAGTAGTAACATAGGCATATACGATTTCTTGCTGTGTAGAAACCGTCTTTATTTCTACGACAGGGTTTTCTTTGAATGGGAACATTATGATAAGCAGAATGAGCAGAGCGGTTATACAAAATGTTGCCAATAGTGCTTTCTTCATTCTGATACCTCCTCTACATAGGCCATGCTCTGGCGCAGATTGAGCGATTTCGGATTGAGAATACAAGCCGGGGCGACAGCATAGCTGCCGCACGCACCGTTGTTGCACAACTTACCATCCACGTCCACAAGGCGAACGATGCCCGCGGGGCCAGTGTCTGAATCCTTATCATCACCGCAATACCACGGTGTGGCAGTCCAAATCCAGCTGTCGTAGTGAGGGATGTAGTCACGGTACTTGCGGTACTCGTCACAGGTCAGGATAAAAACGGTGTCTTCCACTGTTCCATAGGCGCGGTCACCGTTGTCGGCAACAAGGTCAACGGTATGTGACAGTAGACTTTTTTTCTCGAAAACAGCGTTTGCCATATCAGATAGAATCCCACGCACATTGCTGGTGCGGTAGTTATTCCAGTTGCCTTTCCAGTCTGCAAATTTATCACTTGGGTAGAACTTTACATCTTTTGCACACGACTTTGCCATAATAGCCAGCACGCCGCCGTCGGGGTGGTTCTGGTCAAGGCATACCCACTCGAAGCCTTTGAACATGAAGTGTTCGCCGGGGCGCATGGTTGTGATGTTAGTCATTGTCGGTTACCTCTGCAAGCCAGAATTCGCGTTTGCAATCAAAGCAACTGATTTCGTTGCAATTTTCTTCTGGTTTGTAATCGCAACCAATGTATTTAGGGCACAGCCAAATGACATCGTTATAAATTTTCGCATTCGGAAACATCTTCAAGAACTCGCTCTGGCGGGTCTTGACGGGGTGGTCTTTCGCCCATTGTTCGACTTTTGAAACTGTTTCCTCAATGCTTTTAATCGAATCGTCGTCAAACCCAACCATGCAGCACCCTTCTTTCGCAACAGGGCATATATTGCAACCTTGATTTTTACATAACCTGTTTACCGTCTTGAAAAATTCAACTGCTTCCATTACAATACCTCCAATCTCAAAATTTCATCCCAAGTGATTTTGTCATACCCGCGCTGCACATACTGGCCGTAGGAGATGCCCAGCGCTGCGGCTTCTCTTACGCATTGTTCAATGGATTTGATGCGGGGTTTTAGTGCTGCCTTTTTATCCGGCTTCTTTGCCTGCATGGCGGGAATAACGCCTTGCTGCTGCGCTTTCTTTTTTTCGTAGTTCAGCTTTGCCTTTTGTCTCGCTTTTTCTTTTATGCAAGCATCGCAGACCCGCTTGCATGGATGCACGTACCGCATCATATTGCCGCATTTCTTGCAGCGTTTAGAGACTGTCATAGATTTAAATCATCATCCTTTGTGACTTCCATTTCTGTCCCGTCTGGGAATTTCCGCGTGCGTTTAAACTCTGCCGAATGAGTGCACTGATTCATAATGTCCTCGCGCTTAATGTCCAATGCGGCGAGCATTTCAAGGGTAGAAAATCCATCAACGTATGTTTCAATTTTCATTTGGTCATCGTCTATCGTACAAATAATCTTAAATCGTTTCATAGCGGTTCCTCCGTCTTTTTGGCATCAATGCCGATGCCCTGTAGTGTTACCTGTGCCCAAAGGTCTGCAAGCTGGTCGTTGCGGTACTCATTGTATTTGTCGGCCACCGGACCGGTCATGTAATTCTGGATTTTAACCAATGTCCGGCGGGATAACCCTGCCTGATAACAGGCCAGCAAACAAAGATATGTTGCTCTTGTGGCAATGTCGTTGCGCTCTTTCATTACCGCTTCATAGGCGCAGGATTGAATGCCCTTGATTTTCTCTTCGGCATATTCGTCAACGGCTTTCTGCAATGCCGGGGTAGGGTGTAATCTTGCTTTCACGTCTTTCAACTCTTTCCTGTTTTGTATAATCCGTATTTTCTGACATCTCGGCGGATCTTAATTCCGCGCTCTGCATCTGCCGCGTCCGCTGCGGCATCTGCAAGCCGCTGTGCGCGGATTTTCTCAAACATGGCCGCATACTCGCCGTAGCGATTGCAGGCGCTGTGGCAGTGCGCATGGCGGTCTTGGCAGTCTTTACACGGGCTGTTCATCGTCCGGCATCTCCTCAATAAAAATTTCTGTGCGTGGATTGGCTTTGTCATACATCACGCGGGAGCCGTCTACGCTGGCGATGATGGTGTTGTTGTCGTCTGCAAGGATTTTGGCGGCTACAAGCGTGTCATGGCAGGCTTCGAGCAAGTTCGTGAGGTCTACTTTGCGGCGAGTCGGCATGTAAAACACCGTGGCGACGCGGTAACGACCTGACAGCGGGTCTTTCGGCTTTGGGGTGAGATACCACATGGCGGCCTGTTCGTACTTCTTGTACTGCTTGCTGGGGGCGATGAACGGCTTGCCGGTGCGGTGATTGGTAAGTATCTGCTGTGAGTTCTTTTTTGTGATAGGGGGCAGGGAGATTATGTATTTTTGTATCACGGTACAATCTCCTTTACTTTCGCGTAGTACTTCTCGCTGTACCAGATGTCCGGCAGGCGCGGGTTTTGGGTAAAGCCTGCCTTTTGCAGCTCCTTTTCGGCTGCCGTCCGCGTATGGTAGTTGGCAGAAGAATGCCGAACATCACCGGTAGATCGGGAGTAGGTGATAATTTCACAGCGGGTCATCTCTCAACCCCTCTTCTTCAATAATTGAATCTATCATCTCAGCGTGACGGCTATTAAGAAACGCGCCAAGCTCAACGCTAGCGTTTTCGATTCTTTCCTTAAAGTCGGGCCATTCTGGCGGATTCTCTGTCCCATCAAACGCAATCGTCAAGCGCTTTTCATTTTCCTGCAGCAATTGCTTTGCCGATTCAAGGCTTGAAATGGCATCGTTCAGCTTGTCAATTGTCATTCGCACTTCGGCTCTTGCGTAAATGATCTGAAATTTATCATCGCTCATAATTTTCCACCTCGTTAAATCGCTGGTCATTTCCGTTAAATGCGATATGCAATTTGCCGGTGTTGCAATCGTCTGTTTCCTCTCTTTCTGTCAAAACGGCAAATCCTCGCCGTCCTCAATCTCTGCAAAATCGGCTGCGCTGCCGTTGGAGTAGCCGACTGTCGGCTTACCGCTAGTGCGCATGGCTCCGTCTGACTTACCGCAGAAGTTAGCGTTTTGCACAACCACCTCAATCGCGGTGCGGTTCTGGCCGTTCTTGTCCTGATACTGGCGGGACTGCAGGCGGCCGTCAACGGCAATCAGCGCACCCTTTCCGAAATACTTACAGATAAACTCTGCGGTCTTTTCCCATGCGGTGCAGGGAATCCAGTCTGTCTGGCTGTTGCCGTTGGCATCTTTTCGGCCCCGGTCGCAAGCGATGCGGAAGGTGCAGACTCTCTTGCCGGTAGTGGTCTGCCGCATTTCAGGGTCGCGGGCGAGCCGACCCATCACGGCAATGATATTCAGCATATTTTCACCTCGTAGTTAATCCCCGCCAGCATAGGCGCTGCGCCCTGCGGCTTTCGCTTTCTCGTGCTTCTCGATTTGCCGTTGGCAGAAAGCGGCGTCAAGGATACCGCACTCGGCTAGGTCTGCGTACATTTTGGCATCCCACTTTGTCATCGGTGGGCGAATCTCATTGCACCAGGCAATCAGTTCAGCAGGAGAGGACGGTGGGAAGATTTGCCCAGCGCGAACTTTTCTGTCGATGGCCTCTTTTTGGAGTTTTACGGGCACATCCTGCAAAGCTTTCTCCCACACGGCGATCATGGAGCGCTTTTGTGCAGGTGTTTTTCCGTTGCCAAAGTTCGGCCATACGGCGGCGATATAACCCATGATGTAGTGCAGGCCATCCTCGACGGGCTGCGCCTGCTGCGTAAGATCTGTGTTTGATACGGTCATTGCCCCGTAAGCCAATCGAAGTCCCTCCCATCTGCACGGCGCTGCGGCGCTGCCTGCTGTGCATCGCGTATCGGATAGAACGCCTGCCAGCCCTTGCGCACGACCTCTCGCATGTAGTCCTGCAAGCTCATGCTGCTTTGTGCTGCCATGCCAGCCAGCTTGTCGAGGTTTTGCCCGATAGCGCCCTTGGTTTCTGGCGCCCGCTGTTTCTTGCGGTTGTCGAGCCACTCAAAGAGCAGCTCTCGCAGCTCTGCGTCCTGCGTGTACTCCTCGATAGCTTTCTTTGCGGAGTATGCAGGCGCGCGCTTGCGCGTAGCCACGCTTTCAGCGTGGCATATATCTTGGGTATCGTTAGATACACAAGATATATTTTGTTTTTTGTTTTTTGTTTTTTGTTTACCTGCATTTGCTGGCAATTGATAGCAATTGCTATCAATTGCTTCTTCATTTGGCAATTGCTTGCGTTTCTTTCCGTTCTCGCTTAGCTTGGCACATTTTTCGCTGTACCGTTCTTTTGCTGCATCTATATCTTCCGTGATAAAGTCAAATGCAGTTTCCTCACGTCCATTGAGTTGCGTCTTTTCTCCCGTCTCGTTATATACCATAAGAGCACGGAACAGCCGACCTAGCTCGCTATCTGATAGGTTGCGCGTTTTCTTTCTGTAGGAATTAAAGCAGCAGAAATACTCTAGTGCCATATTCAATTTTCCTTTTCTTGATGGCAGTGCATATAAACGTATTCTGAATTTGCTGCCATGTTTGAGTAAAGCCAATCGTCGGCTTTCTCTTTACTTAGATGCTCACGCATCACTCGCTTTTCATACACAAACTCGCCGTTAATTTTCTTCTCCGCGATGCGGTCTTGAATGTCCGCTTCTTCGTAATTGGCTTCCACGAGATAAAGGCTGTAACCCTTGGTCTTGATGCCGTTCAGATTGTTTGTGTCTGTGGCGTAAAATAGGCGATCTATAGGGTGCTGCTGTAGCTCAATATGCCAGCAGCAATTTTGCACATCGTGCTTTGTCTCCTGCGCCTTTATGCGGCATAGCCCTTTGTAGGTGTACCAGCGGTCTGTGCGTATAGCATCTATCTGGTTAGCCTTTACGCCCGCATCTACGAGAGGGGCGCATAGCCACGTGCAACACGCAAAACGCAGTGTCGGTCTCTCTCTGGCGAGCCTGAGCAGCGTGGCGGGGTTAAAGTGGTCGCCGAGGATGTGTGTGAGCATTACGAGCTTTTAGCTCTTGTAATCGTCTGCAAGCCGGGAAAATGGAACGCCGCAATCAATCAATATTGAATTTTGAATGAGAACGGAGTTCCCTTGACTTCCAGTTGAAATTATCTTGTAGTCCATCTTACAGGCTGCTCAAATCAATTTGCATCGGCTCGGCAGTGGCGTTCGCATTTTCAACCGCCTGTTCCGTCTGCTGCTGTTCAAGCTGCGGTGCAGGCTGTGCAGCAGATTCAAGGCGAACGTCCTTTGCAGATGCGACGCGCTCTGCAATCAACTGTCCATCGTTGTCATGCGTGATGGTATCATCGTGTTCAAGCGCGGTCTGCATATCTACGCTCATAATGCCCCAGCGGGAAATAAGCTGACGAAGCATGGTTTTCTTTGCCATATCATCGAAATTCTTGTACCAGAACGAGGAATACTTCCACATCTCGCTTTGCTGAACGTTTCCAGCCAGCAGATTTTCGTACCCTTTGCGGCTAAAAGCGGGGCTGTAAGTGTCTGCATGGGTCATCATCTTTTCTTTGCTCCAATACAGCACCTTGCGGAATCCGTTCAAATACTCAAAGTAGGCCATATAGCCGATGGTCGGCAGGGCATCACGCACATCATCGTCCTCAATGAACTTGAACCGGGCTTTTCCTGTTTCTGGGTCTTTGCCCATGTACTCGCCCTGCTTGATGACCATAACATCGAGGTCTTTGTACTGCCCGCTGCGCAACGCCAACTGGATATAGCCCTTATAGCCAAGCACGAACTGCGCCGTCGTGGTCTGCTGGCGCTTGTTTTTGAACGGCACGAGATAATATTGCCCCAGCTGCGGGGAAGGGGAGAGCTTCAAGCTCTCGCCAAGCAGCGCACCGGCAAGAATCGTACCGGCGTCGCATTCCTGCAAGGCCGGATTCACAGCGACAGCGCTCGTGATGCTGGCGGTGAAACTGCGGGCGCGGTCAGGGTCGCGCAGCGTGTTATTGATTAGGTTCTGATAGCTCTGTGTCGTGATCGCAACGGAAAACTTCGGTTTCTGTGCCAACTGATTAGATGTCGTCATAGCTCATACCCTCCTGCATGATGAACTGTTTCAGCTTCTTCAACTGTTCGATGGTGCCGCGAACGGAGAACTTTACTTCATAGACAGTAGGCTGCGTTTCATCTGGCTCCTGCACGGCTGCTGGCTGTTCTTCAATCGGTGCGAGAACTTCTTCAACAGGCGGTTCCGTAGCATCCTGCACCTCTGCAATGGCCTGCTGTACCTTTTCTTCTGCCGCCTGCTGCCGTTCCAGTGCTGCGCGGCGTTCAGTTTCTTGCTGCTTTTGCAGTTCGATTTGCTCATGCCGAGCGCGAACCGTACTCAATGCAAGCGCAACATTCAGCGATTTCTTATATTCAACCAGCAACTCGGCGGCGTCCTCATGGCGGGAAAGCTCCTGCACCTCTTCGGCGATTTTAAGTACCGTCGAGGTCAACGCGGTCTTCACGCCGTTTACGCTGGTCGAAAGCCCGATTTTCAAATTCATCTGCTCGAAGCGTAGCCAGGGCAGATTGTTCGCCTTGCAAAGCTCTGCGAAGTAGCTTTGAATTTCCTTTACCTTATCAGCCTTCAAGCCGGTCTCGACCTCGTCAACGCGGCGCTTCAACTCGGCATCGGCCTTTTTGTACGGGTCTGCGATGCACTGCTTGTACACTTCCTCAAAGCGGTTGTACGGCTCCATGATGGCTTCTTTGACCCGTTTGCGCTGTTCTTCCATAGCCGCAAATTCCTTGCCAAGCTCGGTGCGAATTTTCTTTACATCGCCGCGCGTTTCTTCCGTGCAAACAAGCTGCATCGCGTTATTGGTACGGGCTTCCACATCGGCTTTCACAAGCTGTAGATGTTCCTCGATAACGGGCAGCTGCTTTAGCGTAATTACCTGCATTTTGTTTTCCACTTTTTCAAACCTCCATATGTTTGAATGACTCCATGCTCTGGCACAGGCCAGCTTCGGCAGATAGCATCAAGTCTCGCATCTGCTGATACTTGATAAAATCAGGCGTTGAGCGGTCATGCACGATGCGCTGCATAGCCTGAAAATGTTTCTGGTATTTATCCGGGGCGTTATTTTCAAACGCCATTCTGATGTTTTCGCAAATCATTTTTTAAGCTCCTGCCGCAATCGAGGTATGGATTCCGAGCGCGGTCAAAACTGTCTTAACGTCCAAGTCATCGTAGCGGTAAATTGCACCGCCCAGGTCTACAATCTCGTCGCCCTCGTAGTACGGTACGCCGTCAGCGTCCGTTCCAATCGGTTCATCATCATAGGGCGGGAAGGGGTTATCTTGATGCCCCCAAAAGCTGGTCATTCTGCGGCCTCCTGTCTTCCTTCCTAATCAGAAAAATGCAGCTCCATCAAGTCAGCAATCGCAAGGTACTCTTTGGCGTATTTGCTGTCGCCGTGGGTCTTTTTGACGATCTCGCGGAACTGCGCTAAATCACCATAAAAGCAACCGCACTGTACGCGGAGAATTTTATCTTTGCAGCGAAAAAATGTGGTCGCGCGGAAATGTCTGCCAAAGCCTTCAACGACGGCGTAGTCCTCATCGCCGGAGACCTACGCATCGCCGTAGACCTCCGCATCGCCGTCAAAC
>ENA-ORLW01003407-ORLW01003407.1-human-gut-metagenome-genome-assembly--contig:-NODE-3407-length-12145-cov-3.466689_pt1 | contig 12145 bp, 9 predicted proteins | sample MGYA00243017_ERZ508829 | MGnify/ENA primary metagenome ERZ508829 (study PRJEB26277, sample SAMN04329776) | human gut metagenome | biome: human-associated habitat | host: Homo sapiens | place: USA...
GACTCTTTACCGCCGGAAGCATCTGGGATATGTTTTCCAGATGTATAATCTGATTCCCAATTTAAATGTAAAAGAAAATATCGAGGTGGGAGCATATCTTAGTGATAAAGCGCTTGATATTGATGAACTGCTTCATACGCTGGGGCTTTATGAGCACAGACATAAGCTGCCCAACCAGCTTTCCGGCGGTCAGCAGCAGAGAACGGCCATTGGTCGTGCCATTGTAAAAAATCCGGACATTCTTCTCTGCGACGAGCCTACAGGCGCACTGGATTACAACACATCTAAGGAAATTCTGCGTCTGATCGAGCAGGTCAACCAGAAGTACGGAAATACCATCATCATGGTTACCCACAACGATGCCATTAAGAATATGGCAGACCGCGTAGTGAAGCTTCGTGACGGTCAGATCCGCAAAAACTATCTCAATGAGTCCAAAGTCGCAGCTGACGATCTGGACTGGTAAGGCGGTGCGCTATGAAGAATCCATTGTGGAAACGTCTTCCAAAAGAACTGAAAAGTGATTTTGGAAAATATATTGTGATCTTTCTGTTTATGACACTGACCATAGGCTTTGTCTCGGGCTTTCTTGTGGCTGATGACAGTATGCTGGCTGCCTATGACGAAGGTTTCGAAAAATATAACATCGAGCATGGCAACTTTACCCTTTCTTCGAAAGCCAGCGAAAGCGATTTAAAGAAAATTGAAAAAAATGGAAAAGTACGAATCTGCGAAAATTTTTATCGGGATGAGGCCACAGATGCGGATCTGGACGGAAACGAAGAGGAAACCATGCGTATCTATCAGGAGCGTACCGATATGAATCTTGTGTGCCTGATGTCAGGGGGAATGCCAGCTGCAAAGAACGAGATTGCCATTGACCGGATGTATGCAGATAATAACAAGCTGAAGGTTGGTGACAAGCTGAAAATCGCAGGAGAAGAACTGACAGTTACCGGATTTGTGGCATTACCCGACTACAGTTGTTTATTTTCCGATAACAGCGATATGATGTTTGATGCTGTAAAATTTGGTGTGGGTATTATGACCGAGGAAGGTGCGGATGCTTATGGAACAACCCATCTGGAGTACCGCTATTCCTGGCAGTATGAGACTGCACCAAAGGATGATATTGAAGCAAAAAACATGTCTGAGGATTTCCTGGAGGTTCTGGTCAAATATGGAAATGTGACAGGCTTTATCCCGGCCTATTCCAATCAGGCCATCACTTTTACCGGTGAAGATATGGGCGGTGATAAGGCTATGATGGAGGTGCTGCTGTATATTCTGATCGTCATCATTGCTTTTGTGTTTGCAGTTACAACAAATAATACCATTACAAAAGAAGCTTCTGTGATCGGGACTCTGCGTGCTTCCGGATATTCCAGAAGAGAACTTCTGTTCCACTATACTTCCATGCCGGTGATCGTAACTGTGGTTGCTTCTGCTCTTGGAAACGTGCTGGGCTACACCTCCTTTAAAGATCTCTGCGCAGGTATGTATTATGGCAGCTACAGCCTGCCGACCTATGAAACACGCTGGAATGCAGATGCATTTATATTGACCACAGTGGTTCCGGTAGTGATCATGCTGGGAATCAATTTGATTCTGATTTCAGGGAAACTGCGTCTTTCTCCTTTGAAATTCCTGCGTCATGATCTGTCTGCTTCCAAACGGAAAAAAGCTGTGCGTCTTCCGAACTTTAAGTTTTTCAACCGCTTCCGGCTGCGTATTATCCTGCAGAATAAGTCCAGTTATCTGACTTTGTTTATTGGAATCTTTTTTGCAAATGTACTGTTGCTTTTTGGAATGATGATGAAGCCGCTTCTGGATCATTATCAGGAAGAAATTTTGAAGAACATGATCGCGCCGTACCAGTATGTGCTGAATGTACCGGAGGAACCAGATGAAGATGAGAAATATACGGTTATGGGAATGTTGCAGAAATTTCTTACTCCATCTTTGAAAACCAATGAGAAGTCAGCAGAAAAATTCTGCCTGAATTCCATGAAAAATGTATTGCCGGATCAGGAGGGAGAGACCATAACGGTCTATGGAATCGCGGACGACAGTACGTATGTAAGCGCGGAGCTTCCAACTGATGGAGTTCTGATTTCTGACGGTTATGCAGAAAAGTATAAGATAAAGACCGGGGATACCGTTGTGCTGAAGGAAGCTTACGGAAGTGAGACCTATGAATTTTTGGTGCAGGGAATCTACGATTATCCGGCATCTTTGACGGTATTTATGCCGATTTCCTCCTACAGGAAAACCTTTGGGGAAAAGGAAGATTACTTTAACGGTTATTTTTCCCGGGAAAAGATCACAGATCTGGATGAGGATCTGATCGCAACAACAATTACGGAGGACGATCTGACAAAGGTCAGCCGTCAGCTGGATGTGTCTATGGGAGAAATGTTCCAGCTGATCAATGTATTTGCAGTTGTGCTGTTTGCCCTCCTGATCTATCTGCTTACCAAGCTGATCATTGAAAAGAATGCCAATGCCATTTCTATGGTAAAGATTCTGGGGTATGAGAACCGGGAGATCAACAGCCTGTATCTTACATCCACTACGTGGGTGGTGATCTTGTCCATTTTACTTAGCCTGCTGCTGTCTACCTGGACGATATATGGAATTTACGGATATCTGATGTCATCCTTCTCAGGCTGGCTGACCTTATATCTGAAACCAGCGGTTTATCCGGAGATGTTTGCAATGGGAATGGGAGCGTATATTCTGGTAGCCTTGCTGCAATTTAGAAGGATCAAGAAGATCCCGATGGATGTGGCGCTGAAGAATGTGGAATAAGAGAATTATAAGAAAATAGAATATTGAGAGATTTATTCATATTTTCATGTTGTGATTTGACGAAGTTTCGTATATACTTTCCCTTGTAGCCCAAAGTGGATATTTTGTATCCGAGCGGGACCTGCTGCGTATAATAATGAGAGCAGGTGCCCACACATTTTTTTCAGAAGAGGAGATACGAACATGGATTACGCAAAAGAATCCTTAAAAATGCACTATGAGTTAAAAGGTAAAATTGAAGTGGTATCAAGAGCAAAGGTTGATTCCAAGGATGCATTAAGCCTTGCCTACACCCCTGGTGTTGCCCAGCCTTGCCTTGAGATTCAGAAAGATATTAATAAAAGTTATGAACTGACCAGACGTTGGAATACGGTTGCTGTAGTAACTGACGGTACCGCTGTTCTTGGCCTTGGAGATATCGGCCCGGAGGCTGGTATGCCGGTTATGGAGGGCAAATGTGTTCTGTTCAAAGAGTTTGGTGATGTAGATGCTATTCCGCTTTGTGTTCGAAGCAAGGATGTAGATGAGATTGTGCAGACCGTTCGCCTTCTGGCTGGAAGCTTCGGCGGTGTAAACCTGGAGGATATTTCCGCACCGAGATGCTTTGAGATTGAGAAGAAGCTGAAAGAGTGCTGTGATATTCCGATTTTCCATGACGACCAGCATGGTACTGCAGTTATTACACTTGCAGGTGTGATCAATGCGCTGAAGGTTGTTGGCAAGAAAATCGAAGACATTAAGATCGTTACTTCCGGAGCAGGAGCTGCCGGAATCGCAATTATCAAACTTCTTATTTCTATGGGACTTAAGAACGTTATTATGACAGACCGTAAAGGTGCAATTTACGAAGGCCGTGAGGGTCTGAACCCAATCAAGGAAGAGATGGCGAAGATCACAAACGCCAATCATGAGAAGGGCTCCTTGAGTGAAGTGATCAAAGGTGCTGACGTATTTATTGGTGTTTCCGCACCTGGAACCCTTACTCCGGATATGGTTCGCACTATGGCGAAAGATCCGATCATCTTTGCCTGCGCAAACCCGACTCCTGAGATTTTTCCGGATGAGGCCAAGGCAGCAGGAGCAGCGGTAGTATCCACAGGTCGTTCCGACTATCCGAATCAGGTGAACAATGTTCTCTGCTTCCCGGGAATCTTCCGTGGTGCCCTTGATGTCCGTGCATCTGACATCAACGACGAAATGAAGATTGCCGCAGCTTACGCCATTGCAGGCCTGGTAAGCGACGAAGAACTCTGCGCTGATTATATTCTGCCAGCAGCATTTGATTCAAGAGTGAAAGATGCGGTTGCGAAGGCTACTGCTGAAGCTGCCATTAAGAGCGGAGTGGCTAGGATCTAAAATTCTTTATATATCCGTTTGTTTTCTTCTGCGGAGAATAACTTTAAACGATGCCCGATGCGAATTGCCTTTGAATCCGTTCCATGCCCGATCAAAGGTGTTTTCGCAATGGGCGTCTTTTTTTCTGTGAATTCAAGAAGCAGTTTTGCCATATCTGGCTGACAGTTATCCGCCTCCATTTTCGTAAACGTCCCCAACAAAATCCCATTTACTTTCTTAAATACCCCCATCTGGCTCAACTGGCTTAAATAAGTCACCATCTGCGGCAGTTTTCCTCCAAAGGACTCCAGAAGCAGGATTTTCTCTCGCATATCCGGCCAGTAGGGCGTGCCAGCCAGCTTCAAAAGGCACCGTATATTTCCTCCTACTACAATTCCCTCCATATGAGTTCCCTGCACAAATTCATAAGGGAAATCATAAAGAGAAGAGGATCCCGCCAAGGTAGTATTAAGAAAGTCCGTTATCTGGGACTGGCTGTGATCGTAGGTGAGATTTCGTATCTGGTACAGGACAGAAGATTTCCCTGTTCGGGCATAAATGGCATTTATAATTGTTGTCAGATCACTATATCCCCAAAAATGCTTTTTTCCGTAAGCAATGGTCTGAAAATCCAGATAGGATAAAATCTCGTTGGCCATATCCCCGCCAGATACGTCAAAAATATCCGTGACAGAATCATCCTCATAAAATTTCATAAGAGCCCCGGCACGCTCCCTGGCAGTTCCAGCCTGTCCGTTTTCATCTCCATAAAGGTAAGGGCTAAGATCTACTTCTAGTCCGGATTTTTCCAGAATCTGCACCAACATTTTTATTGTTTCGGCCTGTTCTGGCCTAAGTCCGTTGGAACAACAGACAATCCCGATTTTGCTTCCCTGTTTCATAAAAAGTAATCCTTTCTTTTCAATAAAGTACATGTGATTTTTTTATACATGTAACTTTTTCACAGATTTTACTATCTAAAACAATGTATGAAGCATAAAAATACGCTCATTCAACACTTTTTATCTTCTTTTACATTATAAACAATAATTCCCCATAAATCCACCATTCATACTGGAGCGTGTTTGAAAAAGCATTCCCGCAGTTAATGTTCACTGGTAACGTTCCGCAATCTGTACGCCCCACTTTGCGGTATATTTTGTAGAAATTTTTTTTAGCACACTCTGGAATCTCGAAACATTTTCAAAAAGCACTGGTCAAAATTTACGATATTGCAGTGAAAAAAATGAGAAAAAAATGCAAATAAATTATTGACAGCTTATATAAATTAGAATATACTAATCAACGTAAGCAAAACATAATAATGAATAGATGTTTCTAAAGCACAAAAAAGGAAGGATGATATGATGCCGTTATCAATGGTAAACGAAGGAGAGCCGCAGGTGATTAAAAAAGTCGGCGGTAAAGAAGAAACCCGTAAATTCCTTGAAAATCTTGGGTTTGTACAGGGAGCCACAGTAACCGTTGTAAGCGAGATCAGCGGTAACATGATCGTGAATGTGAAAGATTCCAGAGTTGCCATTGGCAAGGATATGGCGAATCGGATCATGGTCTGAAATCCAGAAAAAAGGAGCAAGTATTATGAAAACATTACGGCAAGTTGGCGTAGGGCAGACTGTCACAGTGAAGAGACTGCACGGCGAAGGACCAGTAAAGAGACGTATCATGGATATGGGAATCACCAAAGGGGTACAGATCTATGTACGTAAAGTTGCACCGCTTGGAGATCCTATTGAAGTAACCGTAAGAGATTATGAACTGTCTCTGAGAAAAGTCGATGCAGAAATGATAGAGGTAGAATAAATACTGTACAGGATATAGTACTTTGCTGTGTGTACATAAGGGAAAAGTTACTGCTCACATATTTTTGAGAAACATTTTACAAATGTTGTCATATGAACAGTGGCAAAATCAGCACAGCATGAAATTGCATGTTCTGGAAGTGAACAGGCAATTTTTTTTACCTGATTGGTTAGCGAAACCTAATAAAAGGTTGAAACACTAACAAATGAAAGCTGATTAAAACAATCGGCAGCACAGGGCAACTAAAATCAGCAGAAGCTGTATATAATAAGCCCGGAAAAAGAAAATCTGGAAAGAAAGAGGAGGCATGAAAATGTCGATTAAGATTGCACTTGCAGGTAACCCTAACTGCGGCAAGACCACATTATTCAATGCACTGACCGGCTCTAACCAGTTCGTTGGTAACTGGCCCGGTGTAACAGTAGAGAAAAAAGAAGGTAAACTGAAAGGTCATAAGGATGTAACCATCATGGACCTTCCTGGTATTTATTCCCTTTCCCCATACACACTTGAGGAAGTGGTTGCCAGAAATTACCTGATCAATGAAATGCCAGATGCGATCATCAACATCGTAGATGGTACAAACCTTGAACGTAACCTGTATCTGTCCACACAGATCATGGAGCTTGGTATTCCGGTAGTTATGGCTATCAACATGATGGACCTGGTTCAGAAATCCGGAAACAAGATCCACATTGACAAATTGAGCAAAAAGCTTGGCTGTGAAGTAGTTGAGATTTCCGCTCTGAAAGGAACCGGAATTATGAAAGCTGCTGAGAAAGCAATCAGCGCAGCACAGAGCAAAAAGAAAACCGTTCCGGTTCACGAATTTGCACAGGATGTTGAGGATGCGATCAAATCTGTTGAGAATAAGCTGACAGGAACTGTTGCAGAGGCTCAGAAACGTTTCTTTGCAATCAAGCTTATCGAGAATGATGACAAGTTCGTAGAGCAGATGAAGAGCGTTCCGGATGTGTCTTACGAAGTAAAGGCTCTGGAAGATAAATTCGATGATGATACAGAGAGTATTATCACAAACGAGCGTTATGTATACATCTCTTCCATTATTGGACAGTGCTATACAAAATCCTCTACAGGAAAGAAGCTTACAACCTCCGATAAGATCGACAGAATCGTAACCAACAGATGGCTGGCGCTTCCGATCTTCGCAGTTGTAATGTGGGTTGTTTATTATGTGTCTGTAACCACTGTTGGAACTATTGTAACAGATTGGACAAATGATGTACTCTTCGGTGAGATTATTCCTCCGGCAGTTGAGTCTGCTCTGGAAGCTGTAAATTGCGCTGCATGGCTGCAGGGACTGATCCTTGACGGTATTGTAGCCGGTGTTGGTGCTGTACTTGGTTTCGTACCGCAGATGCTGGTTCTGTTCCTGTTCCTTGCATTCCTTGAGTCCTGCGGTTACATGGCGCGTGTTGCATTCATCATGGACAGAATCTTCCGTAAATTCGGTCTTTCCGGAAAATCCTTCATCCCAATGTTGATCGGTTCCGGATGTGGTGTTCCTGGAGTTATGGCTTCCCGTACAATCGAGAACGACCGTGACCGTAAAATGACAATTATGACCACAACATTTGTTCCTTGTGGTGCGAAGCTCCCGATCATTGCAATGATTGCAGGTGCATTCTTTAACAACAGCGGATGGGTTGCGACAAGCTGTTACTTTGTTGGTATCGCAGCAATCATCTGCTCCGGTATCATCCTTAAGAAAACAAAAATGTTCGCTGGCGAGCCGGCACCATTCGTTATGGAGCTTCCGGCATATCACTGGCCGACAGTCGGCAATATTCTGAGAAGCATGTGGGAGAGAGGCTGGTCTTTCATCAAGAAAGCTGGTACCATCATTCTTCTTTCCACAATCGTTCTCTGGTTTCTCATGGGATTCGGCTGGGAAGGCGGTTCCTTCGGAATGGTAGAAGAACTGAACAACAGTATTCTTGCCAAGATTGGTTCTGCTATCGCCTGGATTTTTGCTCCTCTTGGATGGACAAAAGCAGGAGAGGGCTGGAAGATGGCAGTTGCAGCCGTAACAGGTCTTATTGCAAAAGAGAACGTTGTTGCTACATTTGGTATGCTCTTCGGATTTGCAGAGGTTGCAGAGGATGGAGCTGAGATCTGGGGAAATCTTGCACAGGTAATGACTCCTATTGCAGCATACGGATTCTTAGTATTCAACCTTCTTTGTGCTCCTTGTTTCGCAGCTATGGGTGCTATTAAGAGAGAGATGAACAATGCAAAATGGTTCTGGTTTGCAATCGGCTATCAGTGCGGTCTTGCTTATGTAGTTTCCCTTTGCATTTATCAGATTGGTACACTGCTTACAGGCGGCGGATTTGGAATCGGAACAGTTGTTGCATTCGTTCTGGTTGCAGCATTCCTGTACCTGCTGTTCAGACCATATAAAGAGAGCAACAGCTTAAAAGTTAATACAAAGAGTATTGCTTAAGCAAAGTTGTTAAAAATAATTCAGCCTGTATCCCTTAAAAGATACAGGCTGGAATTTTTATATAAGGGGAAATCACCATATCTTTTCACTTTGGAAAAAGATGCTCTGCAGCAGTGAAGGCGTGAACCGTTATGGTTTCTCCTTATATAGAAATTCCAGCCCTGATATAAAATCATACAGAAATCAAAAAGGATGGCGATGAAAATGATGAAAAACGCAGTTGAAGAAAAAGCATATGAAAATCAGGAAGCATATCAGCGGACACAAATGCAGAAAGATATGATCCTTGAACGATTACGCGAACAAGGCTGCAGGATCACCAGACAGCGCCAGCTGATACTGGATATTATTCTGGAGGAGGAGTGTTCCTGCTGTAAGGAGATTTATTACAAGGTGCAGGAGAAAGACCGAAATATTGGACCTGCCACAATTTACCGTATGGTAAATATGCTGGAAAAAATCGGCGCCATCAGCCGAAAGAACATGTACCGGATTTCCAGCTGTGCAGCATGCTGCCAGGAAAATGGCTGCACGGTAAGACTTAGCGATGCTACTGTCTGTAAGTTGCCTTCTGAAGTCTGGAAACAGGTTGTAAGAGAAGGATTGAAAAATATGGGCTATATTGGAGATCAGGATATTGAGAGTATTGAGATGACCATGTCAAAGTGCGGTGCTTGAAAACTGGCATGATAGTATGAAGGCATATAAAAATAGCAGTTATCCAGGGGAGAGAGTTAGAGCCTGTTTGAAAAAGCATTCCCGCAATCTGCACGCTCCTCTTTGCGGTATATTTCACTCAAATTGTGACGTACATCTTGCAGAAAGTTTTTTCAAACACGCCCTAAAACAGGGAGATAATGAGAATATTTCTCGATAAGCAAAATAGCACTGGGAATTTCAGAAAAACTGATATATAATACCAAAATATTGAAAAACAATTAACAACAATAACGTTTCACTATAAGGAGGAATTTAATCATGGCAAGTTTTAAATGGGACAAGACAGGACTTTTTGCAGCAGGTGTTTTATTCGGAACTGCAGGTATCAAGCTTCTTTCAAGCAAAGATGCGAAAAAAGTTTACACAGAGTGCACAGCAGCTGTTTTAAGAGCAAAGGACTGTGTAATGAAGACGGTTACAACTGTTCAGGAAAATGCAGGTGATATCTATGCAGATGCACAGCAGATCAACGAGGACAGAAAAGCAGCTGAGGAGCCGTTTGAGGATGAGGCAGCTGAAGGCGAGACAGAGTTTAAAGAGACTGATGAAGCTGAAGAGGCTGAGACAGAGGAAGCTGCTGAGTAATCTGGCAGTGTAATACCTTGCAAACATATTGGGGACTGCCGTTTTTGCGACAGTCCTCTTAATCGTTGCTGTTCCTTTGAAAAACTCTGCGAAATATTTTGGTGAACAAATCTTACTAAAATTTCGAAGAGTGTGGCGCGAAGCGATTACGGTAAACGTAATGAACAGTAACTCTTGCTTTGAAGAAAAAGTAGGTGAATAAGTTGAAATTTACAATTAAACATGAGAAAAAAGGACGTATCAGAGTCCATCTTTTTCAAAAATATATGAATTTTACCCAGGCAGATACCCTTCAGTATTACTTGGAAAATCTGGATGGAGTAAAGAAGGCCCAGGTCTTTAACCGTACCAGTGATGCCCTTATCTATTACACCGGAGAACGGAATGAACTGTTAAAGGCAATTCAGGCATTTGGTTACAGCCGTGTCAGCGTACCGGCCCAGGTGCTGGAGAATTCCGGAAGAGAATTAAATGAGACTTATAAGGAGAAGCTGGTAAATAAAGTTATTTTCCATTACGGACGCAAGCTGCTTTTGCCATATCCATTGTCTGCAATCTATACCACTGCAATGTCTGTGAAATACATCTGGCTGGGGGTTAAGACACTCTGGAAGCGTAAGATCGAGGTTCCGGTTCTGGATGCAACTGCAATCGGTGTTTCTATTTTCCGCGGCGATTTCTCCACAGCTGGTTCTGTTATGTTCCTGCTTGGAATCGGAGAATTGCTTGAGGAGTGGACCCACAAGAAATCAGTGGATGATCTGGCACGTACCATGTCTCTGAACACTGGTAAGGTATGGCTTCGCAGTGAAGGTACAGAGGTGCTGGTGGACGCAGACAAGATCCAGGCCGGAGATATGGTTGTAGTACATATGGGAAATGTGATTCCATTTGACGGTTTGATCGCAGAGGGCGAGGCTATGGTAAACCAGGCTTCCCTGACTGGTGAATCTGTTCCTGTAAGAAAAGTGGAAGGAAATTCCGTATACGCAGGTACGGTTGTGGAAGAGGGTGAGGCTGTCATTACTGTAAAAGCAGTTGGTGGTTCCAGCCGTTATGAGAAGATCGCAGCCATGATTGAGGATACTGAGAAGCTGAAATCCGGTCTTGAGAGCAAGGCCGAGCACCTGGCGGACAGACTGGTCCCATACACACTTGGCGGTACAGCACTTACCTATCTGCTTACCAGAAATGTAACCAAGGCTGTCTCCGTATTGATGGTTGACTTCTCCTGTGCCCTGAAGCTGGCAATGCCGGTTTCCGTACTTTCCGCTATCCGGGAGGCAGGAGAATACAAAATCACTGTGAAAGGCGGTAAATTCCTGGAGGCAGTTGCGGATGCCGATACGATCGTATTTGACAAGACTGGTACGCTTACCAAGGCAGAACCTACAGTAGCTGAGGTTGTCCCGTTTAATGGACAGAACGAAAATGAACTGCTAAGAATTGCAGCCTGCCTGGAAGAACATTTTCCCCATTCCATGGCGAAAGCTGTTGTAGACGCAGCGAAGAAGAGAAAACTGGATCATGAGGAAATGCATTCCAAAGTAGAATACATTGTGGCTCATGGTATTTCTACAACCATTGAAGGGAAAAAAGCAATCATCGGAAGCTCCCATTTTGTATTCGAGGATGAGAAATGTACCATTCCGGAAGGCATGGAAGAGAAGTTTAAAAATCTTCCAAATGAGTATTCCCATCTGTATCTTGCAATTGAAGGAAGTCTTGCAGCTGTTATCTGCATTGAGGATCCTCTCCGTGAGGAAGCTCCTGCAGTTGTAAAAGCGCTGAAAAAAGCCGGATTCAGCAAGGTGGTTATGATGACCGGAGACAGTGAACGTACAGCCAGGGCTGTTGCTGCCAAGGTCGGCGTTGACGAATATTATTCTGAGGTTCTTCCGGAAGATAAAGCAAGCTTCGTGGAAAAAGAGAAAGCAAAAGGACGCAAGGTTGTCATGCTGGGGGATGGAATTAACGATTCCCCGGCACTTTCTGCAGCTGACGCAGGTATTGCAGTAAGCGAAGGCGCTGAGATTGCAAGAGAGATCGCAGACATCACTATCGGTGCGGATAATCTGGAAGGTATCGTAGTTCTGAAGCATATCAGTGACGCGCTGATGAAGCGTATCCACAATAATTACAGAACGATCGTAGGATTTAACACTGGCCTGATCCTGCTTGGTGTTGCCGGAATCCTGCAGCCGACTACATCTGCGCTGCTTCATAATACTTCTACACTATTGATCGGTATGAATAGCATGAAGAATCTGGTGAGTACTGAGGAAATTTAAATGGATGTGGTCTGCATCCCGGGTATTGTAAAAAAATCGGGTGCAGATTGCGGGAATGATTTTTCAAACACGCTCTGCGGTGAACGTGTAACTTTTGAATATATCAGAGAGT
>ENA-ORLW01003421-ORLW01003421.1-human-gut-metagenome-genome-assembly--contig:-NODE-3421-length-12108-cov-2.424819_pt1 | contig 12108 bp, 6 predicted proteins | sample MGYA00243017_ERZ508829 | MGnify/ENA primary metagenome ERZ508829 (study PRJEB26277, sample SAMN04329776) | human gut metagenome | biome: human-associated habitat | host: Homo sapiens | place: USA...
TTGCAGATGTGCATTCCGGCCGCTCGTGGTATGATACAAAGTAATGGAGGTTTACCCCATCGCCCCACCAAAGGGCTTTCCGAACGTTTACGGCGCCTGTTTGGCGCATCGCCCTTTGGAAACCTTCGGGCAAAACCCTTCCGTTTTTTGAAAACCTCTAATTCTGTTTGTTCGTCGATCTCTCATCATCTCAACAACGCGAATTTGCATGAAAAAACACTTTTCATTCGTTTATTGAATAATCATCTTATCTTAATTTGAAAGGTCAAGGGAACTCAGTTCCCTTGTGGGGCTTGGGGCAAAGCCCCAACGTTCCCAACGTACCTCGCCCCCTCGGAGGACATCTATGAAAATCGGTTTAACCGGTTCGATTGCCTGCGGAAAAAGCACCGTCAGCCAGCATCTCAAACAGAAGGGTTGTCAAATCGTCGATGCGGACGCGATTTCGCGCGCATTGACGGCGGAGGGCGGCGCGGCGCTGCCCGAAATCCGCAAGGCATTCGGCGACGGCGTATTTTCCGGCGCAGCGCTCGACCGTGCGAAACTCGGCCAGCTCGTCTTTGCCGACGCGCAAAAACGGGAAACGCTCAACGCCATTCTGCACCCGATGATTCTTGCGGAAATCCGCCGTCAGCTTGATCAGTTCGACGCGCCCGGGCAGATCGTCGTCGGCGATATCCCTCTGCTGTACGAATGCGGCATGGAAACGCTGTTCGACACTGTTTGGGTAGTTCGTGCGGATCGTGAAACGCAGATTCAGCGTCTTTTTGAACGCGACGGACTGAGCCGCGAACAGGCTGAGCGCCGCATCAATTCTCAAATGCCGCTGGATGAAAAAATCCGCCGTGCAAACGCCGTCATCGATACGAGCGGCACGATTGAACAAACGCAGAAGCAGGTCGATGGGCTGCTTGAATCTGTCGCCGCATCTGCCGCGCCCGTCCGCCGCCGCCGTCCCCCACAGACGCTCCATCTCTCCGACGATGTGCCGAAAGACAGGCCTGCCGTACCGCGCCGCGCCGTTCGCGTCGTGCCGATTGAGACGGAGGATTCTCCCCGCCGCGTCGGCCGCTCGTCCCGCGCGCGATCGCCGTTTGACGGCCTGCCCACGCCCGTCCGCTTTCTCGCGCTGGCGCTGGCGCTGATTCTGCTCGTCACGGGCGCGGTATCCATCACCAAGACCTATCTCGCCAAACAGGAGGAGCGACGCCGCCTTGAAGCCGAAGCCGCCGAGCGCGCCCAGCATCCGCTGTATTACGGCGACCTCATCACGCTGTACGCTTCCGAACAGAATCTCGATCCCGCGCTCGTCTCCGCCGTCATCCTTTGCGAATCGAGTTTCGATCCAAAGGCCGAAAGCCGTCTCGGCGCGCGCGGGCTGATGCAGTTGATGCCCGATACCGCCGAGTGGATCGCCCACAAATACAACGAAGACGGCGCGGGTTACTCGTTTGACAGTCTCTACGACCCGGAAACCAACATCCGTTACGGCACGTGGTACCTTGGTTATCTCTCCCGGCGTTTCGGCGGCGACGCAAAGAAAATCGTCTGCGCCTACCATGCAGGGCAAGGCAACGTAGACAGCTGGCTGAAGAACCCGCAGTACAGCGCCGACGGCGTGACGCTCGACGTCATTCCGACACAGGATACCGCGACGTATGCTTCCCGCGTGCTGCGCGCCCGCGACGTCTATCAAAAATATTACTTCCCCGTCGAAACCATCGAACCGACCGAACCATAAGGAGTTTTGCCATGCGCATTTCCCATTTCACCGCGCTGTTGCTGGCCTGTGTGCTGCTGTTTCTGCCGACTGTCGGCCTTGCGGTTCCCTCTTCGCTTTCCGTCGCCGTTGTCGCGGATGATCATCTCGCCCTACGCCCGCTGGAGCTGAATCAGCGCGACGTGGTCAGCCTGCTCGGGCTGGTCTACGAAGGGCTGTTTGAAATGGACGACAATGCCCAGCCTCAGCCCAAGCTGGCCTATGCGTACAGTTTTTCCAACGACGGGCGCAAATTGCAGGTCACGCTCCGGCAGGACGTCACCTTTCACAACGGCGAGGCGCTGACCAGTGCGGACGTGATCGCGACGCTTGACTACATGCTGGAACTTTCCGGCTTTGACGACAATCTCGATTCCGAAACGCCGGTGGACGAGCGCGGCCTGTATTATTCCACCTTCTATTCTATTCGTTCCTGGGAAGCCACGGACGATTACACCGTCGTCTTTACCCTTCGCCGCGCCAGCTATGGTTCGCTATACGCGCTGACTTTCCCCATTCTCCCGGTTTCGCAGGTTGCCAGCGACATGCCTTCCGGCACAGGCCCGTATAAATACGATGGCTATGAGCAGGGCAGCGCCATCTGGCTGACGGCCAACGACGCGTGGTGGAACCGCGCGCCGCAGGTGCGTTATATCCGTGCCAGCATTTACGACACGGCGGATCAGGCGCTCAACGCGTTCGATACCCAGAGCGTCGATATCGCCATGACCCGTTCTATCAACGCGTCTCGTTACAGCGGTTCGCTCAACACCTTCTCCCTCAACGCGCGCACCCGCCAGCTCGAAGTCCTGCTCGTCAACCGCGCGTATAAGGATTTCAAGAGCGACGACAACGGGCAGAACCTGCTTCGGCAGGCGATTGCCTACGCCATCAACCGAAGCGAATTGATTTCCTCCGCCTATCAGAACATGGCGACCGTCGCCTACACGCCGATTCCTTCCGGCACCTGGCTTTCCAATGAATCCGCCATCCGCGATATCTACGATCCGCTGATGGCCGCCTCTCTGCTGGACAGCGCGGGCTATAAGCTGGCCGACGACGGCAACCGCTACAAAGACGGAAAAAAGATGGAAAAGCTGCGCATTCTCGTCTACGATGAGCCCGGATCGACCGCGCGCACCAACGCCGCCAACAAAATCGTCGATCAGCTGGCCGCCGTCGGCATCCCGGCTTACGTGGCCACCTGGTCGCGCGTCGATGTGCAGACCAAGCTCATCAGCGGCGACTATTCTCTCGCCCTGTGCGGCCTGAATTTCGACGTTTCCCCCGATCCCGGCTTCACGCTGACCTCCACCGCCAGCTGCAACTATACGCGCTACCGCTCCAACGACATGAACGACCTCATCACCCAGCTGCGCAAGAGCTACACCGCCGACAGCTATCAAAGCGCGATGCGGCTCATTCAGGATCAGTTCGAGCAGGATCAGCCGTATATCTGCCTGTACTGGCGCTCAGCCGTTCTGCTCTCCCGCGAGACGTTCACCGATGTGCGCGACGTACGCGAATTGGAGATGCTCAGGGGCATTGAGAATTACGGGAACTAACGCCATACAAAAAGAACCGCCCTCACGACGGTTCTTTCTTTATGCCCTTGATTCAGCCCGATTACGCGCGCTCCTTAATCTCCTTGCAGAGCTTATCGAGGAACTCGTCGAGCTTCATGGTCACGGTCTGATCGGTGTCGCGGTCGCGGACGGAGACGGTGTTTGTCTCCACTTCCTTCGCACCGATGATCAGCATATACGGCACGCGGTCCACTTGACGGGCCTCGCGGATCTTGTAGCCAATCTTCTCATTGCGGGTATCCAGCTCGCAGCGGATCATCTTTCCGCGCAGCGCTTCGTAGACCTCCTTCGCATAGTCCATGCTCTTGTCGGAAACCGGCAGAACCTTGACCTGCGTCGGCGCGAGCCACGTCGGGAACTTGCCCGCAAAGTGCTCGGTCAGAATGCCGATGAAACGCTCGATGGAGCCGAAGCACACGCGATGGATCATGATCGGGCGCTGGCGGCTGCCGTCCTCGGCGATGTATTCCAAGCCAAAGTTGAGCGGCATCTGGAAGTCGAGCTGAATCGTGCCGCACTGCCAGGTGCGTCCGAGGCTGTCGCGCAGATGGAAGTCGATCTTCGGGCCGTAGAATGCGCCGTCGCCCTCGTTGACGATATACGGCATGTTCAGCTTTTCAAGGGCCTTGATCAGGCCGTTGGTCGCGGCCTCCCAGTCCTCATCGCTGCCCATGCTGTTCTCCGGGCGAGTGGAAAGCTCGACGAAGTAATCAAAGCCGAACTTGCTGTACACCTGATTGATGAGGCCGACCACGCCGATGATCTCGTCGGTGATCTGGTCGGGGCGCATGAAGATGTGCGCGTCGTCCTGCGTAAAGCAGCGCACACGGAACAGGCCGTGCAGCGCGCCCTTCAGCTCGTGGCGATGGACAAGGCCCAGCTCGCCCACGCGCAGCGGCAGCTCACGGTAGGAATGCGGCTGGCTGCGGTAGACCATCACGCCGCCGGGGCAGTTCATCGGCTTGATGCAGTAATCCTCGCCGTCGATCTTGGTGGCGTACATATTATCCTTGTAGTGATCCCAGTGGCCACTCGTCTCCCACAGGTGGCGGTTCATAATCAGCGGCGTAGAGACCTCGACGTAGCCGGCCTTGTGGTGAATCTCGCGCCAGTAGTCCAGCAGCGTGTTCTTAAGAATCATGCCGTTGGGCAGGAAGAACGGGAAGCCGGGGCCCTCGTCGCAGAGCATGAACAGATTCATTTCCTTGCCGATGCGGCGATGGTCGCGGCGGGCAGCCTCCTCCATCAGCTTGTTGTATTCCTCCAGCTCCTCGCGGGTGCGGAACGCCGTGCCGCCGATGCGGGTGAGCATGATGTTCTTCTTGTCGTTCTTCCAATACGCGCCGGAAAGCTGGGTCAGCTTGAACGCCTTGAGCGCCTTGGTATAGGTCAGATGCGGGCCGACGCACATGTCGATGTATTCGCCCTGCTGATAGAAGCTGAGCACCGCGTCTTCCGGCAGGTCGCCGATATGCTCAACCTTATACTTTTCGCCGCGCTCCTCCATGAGCTTGACGGCCTCCTCGCGGCTGAGCACGAACGGCTTGATCGGCAGGTTTTCCTTGACGATCTTCGCCATCTCCGCCTCAATCGCGGGCAGATCCTCGTCGGAGAGCTTCTTATCGCCCAGATCGACGTCATAATAAAAACCCTTCTCGGTCGCCGGGCCATAGGCGAAGTGCGCGTCCGGATACAGGCGCTTGACCGCCTGCGCGAGAACGTGCGCGGCCGTATGGCGGATGACGTGCAGCTCCTCGTCTTCCGGGCATTCGGCAACATGTCCATCGTTGTAGATAACCTTCATGATGATCTTCTCCTCTTTCTTTGCGTTTTAGGGACGATCTGAAAAACGCCCGTCCCTCGCGTTTTTGCTGAGGGACGAGCGATAAAAAATCTAACCCGTGGTTCCACCCTGATTGGTTCTCTTTGGCGCTGTATCGCGCGCCGCGCGGCTCAATCAAAAGGTGGTCTTCGCCCCGCGCTCCGCCGACGCGCTTCCAGCCTGTGGCGCGTCTCTCTTGAGGCTCTGCGATAGGGGTTACTCTTCTTTGTCATCTCAAGTGAGCACAGTATAAACCACGCGCGGGAAAAAGTCAAGACGAAAAATGATTATTCCTCGATGGGCTTCATTTCGCCGTTCACGATTTTCATCACGTCGTCGTCTGCGCCGCCGACGACCAACTGATCTTCGCCGTTCAGGCCGTACTGGTCATAGGCGCTGCGCAGGTCGCTCAGGCTGTACTGCATGACGGCATTGCCGCTCTTATCCAGCAGGGTGATGACGCTGAATTCCGTGCGTTCGAGGGTTTCCAGCACTTTTTCATCCAGACGCATGGTCAGCTTTTCGGGCGCGTCGGTGTTCACGCGCAGGGTGAGCTGCTTGGTGCTGTCTGGCATCCAGCTGAGGCTCTGCTTGAAGTTGCTCTGCTGATCGCCGACAAACAGGCGCAGATTCAGGCTGTGGTAGCCCAGATAGAGCTGCTTGACCCAGTACGGGCTGCCGTAAACGCCGCCGATGGCTTCTGCCTTGCGCTTTTCCTCCATTTCGTGGCGCTCCTGATCGTATTTAGAAACCTCAAAATTCGGATGTTCGGGCGTTTCTTCTGTTTCAGGACTATCAGGTTCTATATTTTCTTCGCCTAAATGATATTCATTTACTATTCGCCAGACATCATACTCATCCTGTTCACATTCAATAATATAAGTATTTTTAGAATATGGAATTTCCTTTGTTTGCTGAAGGATTTCTTCTATCGAAGTTCCTGCTCGAACCCAAACATTCAAGCCACCATCTTCATCACAAGTTCCATTATTCTTCACATTTATTGTTCCGTCTGACAAAGTAACTTCCATCCACCCCATCTTTCCATTATTTGTATAATTGACAGTATATCCGCTGTGTTTTTCTTCAAACGCATCGGTGTTTTCAAGAACAACATACTCAACAATACCATTGTTTACTGCACTTCCTTCACTGTTTTGTCCAGAAGCACAAATATCTAAAAATTTAGCCAATCCATTTTCTGTATTTTCAATTTCACAAATCGATCCATTTCCGCTTGAATTCCCGCTAACTTCTCTTGCTATTCCATTATTTGTTATTGATACATATCCTCCATCATTTGCCCAAACATGCGCCCTACTTACATTTCCATTATTGATAATAATCACACTATTGCCTAATCCCTCAGCACTTCCAGAAACTCCATCTTTAATTAGTGTGTTTTGTCCCACTTCAATCTTAAACTGTCGTCCTCTCTCTGCAAGAGCATATAAGTTTCCATCCATTTGTAAATCTTTAAAGAGAAAATTTGAATTCTCTTTAAAATCATTCCAACTAATGCCGCTGTCTCCCTCAATCTTTCCACCTGAAATCGTATAATTGTCCCCGTCTTGCTCGATGGTCGTTCCATCCTCGGTGTAACGGTTTGAGCCGCTGTTGCGCAGGCCGGTCACAATGTTGTTCCATGTCACCGCGCTGGCCGTCATCGGCTGCAAGAGCAGCACGGCGGACACGGTCAGGGCCGCCGTCTTTTTCATCATGGACATTTGTTTTTTTCCTCCCCTGTATGGAATAAGTAGGTACCTTTATTTTACGCTTCACCCCCCCAAGTCAAGATTAAAAGCAACATTTTTTGTTGATATCGGAACTTTTTATTGGTAAGATTTGCGCCATTTATACAAAAAGAGACGGACTATTTTGCGTCTCTCCTGTTATGAATCCTGTCTGCTCAGCTGGGTGTGATACAAGGCCGCATACGCGCCGTTCGCTTTGAGCAGGCTCTCGTGCGTGCCCTGCTCGACGATTTTGCCATGGTCGATGACCAGAATCACGTCGGCCTGACGGATGGTCGAAAGCCGGTGCGCAATGACGAACGAGGTTGTGCCCTGCATCAGCGTGTGCGTCGCCTTCTGAATCAGCATTTCGGTTTCCGTGTCCACGGAGCTGGTGGCCTCGTCGAGCACGAAAATCTTCGGCTTGGCGATCACCGCGCGGGCGAAGGAAATGAGCTGTTTTTCGCCCGTGGAGAGCTTGTCGCCGCACTCGCCCACGTCCGTGTCATAGCCCTGTTCGAGCTTGGCCGCGACGCGGTCTGCGCTGACCGCCTTAGCCGCCGCATAGACCTCTTCGTCCGTCGCGTCCGGCTTGCCATAGCGGATGTTTTCACGAATCGTGCCGGAGAACAGGTGCGGCGATTGCAGCACATAGCCCACGTGGCTGTGCAGCCAAAGCTGGCTGCGTTCGCGCGCGTCGCGCCCGTCGATGAGCACGCGGCCCGCCGTCGGCTCAAAGAAGCGGCAGACGAGGTTGACCAGCGTGCTCTTGCCCGCGCCCGTCTCGCCGACGATGGCGACCGTGCTGCCCGCGGGAACGTGCAGCGAGAAGTGCGTGAGCACCTCTTCGCCGCCGTCCGGATAGGTGAAGGATACGTCGTCAAAGTCGATCTCGCCGCGCATTTCCTCCCAGTTTTCCATCTTGGGATGGAAGCAGTCGCCGTATTTCGCTTCGACTTCCGGGCTGTCCTGAACGGTCGGCTTTTCGTCGATCAGATCGACCACGCGCTCCACATTGGCTTGAAGCGAAATCAGCTGAGAGATGCGCGCCGCCTGCTGGCGGAAGGTCTGGAACAGGCTCAGCGCATACGTCATGAACGCGCTCAGCACGCCGATGCTCAGCGTTCCCTTAAACACCATGCTGCCGCCGCGCAGCAGCGTGGCGCTGGCCGCCAGCGTGCCGCAGAGCACAATCAGCGGCACGTAGATCGCGCGCATGCGCCCGTGCAGAATGCCTGCCCGCGCCGCGTTGGCGGTTGTCTGTTCAAATTCATCGGTCAGGCGGCTTTCCAGCGCAAGGGTTTTGCTGGTCTTCGCGCCCATGATGCCTTCGTTGTAGCTGCTGGTGATTTTCGAGTGCTGAGCGCGCACCTCGCGGTTGAGCACGATCAGCTTTTTCTGGAAATACACCGTCAGCGCGGTGACAATCGGCGCAATCACGATGATCGTCATCGCCAGACTCGGCGACAGCGAGAGCATCACGCCCAGCACGCCGAAGATATACGCAAAGCCCCAGAGGATATCCGGAAAAACCCACGCCAGACACGACGCGATGCGGTCGGTGTCGCTCATCACGCGCGAGAGCATGTGTCCCGCGCTGGTCACGTTGTAATAATCCAAGCTCAGCCTTTGCAGATTGACAAAGCAGGCTTCCTTCATGTCGCGGCCGGAGAGCATTTCAAGCCCCATGCACGCCTTAAAATAGATGAACAACATGATGATTTCAAACGCGCACACGCCGATGTACTTCGCTGCGTATCCGCTAAAGCCCGCCGTCGTGCCTGCCAGAATGAATTGATCGACCACTTTGCTTTGCAGCAGCGGGATATAAAAATCCGCCACGGCGAGCAAAAGGTTGCTGACGATGGCCACGGTCAGCCGCACGCGGTGCTGACGGATGCTCTGCCAGAGCCGCTTCCACGGCGCAAGCGAGAAAGCCGCGCGCTTTTCTTCTTTTTTCATGCTCATTCGGCTTCCTCCTCTCCCTCGGCGGACTGCATCCGCGCCGTGTGCGCAAACACGCCGTTCTGCTCAAGCAGCTCCTGCGGCGTGCCGCGCTCGATGATCTGCCCATCCTTGAGCACGATGATCTGATCGGCCTGCATCAGCGTGGCGACACGATGCGCGATGAGGATCATCGTCGAGCCGCCCGCTGCTTCGCGCAGCCGCCCGCGGATGGCCTCGTCCGTTTTCGCGTCCACGGCGGAAAGCGCGTCGTCAAAAACCATGATCGGCGCATGTTCCAGCAGCGTCCGCGCAATGGCGGTTCGCTGTTTCTGACCGCCGGAGAGAGTCACGCCGCGCTCGCCGACCACCGTTTCATAACCCGATTGGAAACCCTCGATCGACTCATGCAGGCAGGCTTCCTTCGCGGCCTGCTCAATTTCGGCCTGACTGACGTTTTCGCGGGTGATCGCGATGTTCTGCGCCACCGTTCTGGAAAACAGGAACGGCTCTTGCAGCACGACGCCCACGCTGCGGCGCAATTCGCTCTGCTCCATATCCCGCACGTTCACGCCGCCGATGGTGATGGTTCCCTCGCCGGGATCGTAGAGCCGCGAGAGCAGCAGCGCAATGGTGCTCTTGCCGCTGCCCGTTTCGCCGAGCACGCCGAGCGTCGTGCCGCCCTTGACGGTAAAGCTCACGTCGCGGAGTACCTTCTTCTGCTCATAGGCAAAGCTGACATGATCAAAGCAGATGTCGCCGGAAAGATTCGCCGTCAGCGGCTTGGCCGGGCTCTGCTCCTGTTCAGCGCCCAGGATATACAGCAGGCGGTCGATGGAAACGCCCGCCTTGCTCATCTCCGACAGCGTGCGTCCCAGCGCGCGGACGGGCCACGTGAGCTGGCGCGTGTAGCTGACGAAAGCGAGATACGTGCCCAGCGTGATTTCGCCTTTCACGCACAGATGCACGCCGATAGCGACCACGCCGAAGACCTGCACCATGCTCATCACGTCGCCCAGCGACCAGAACACGGTCATCATATCGCCGAGCTTCATCCAGATATTGGCGTAGTTATTGTTCTTCTTGCGGAATTTCTCCAGCTCGTCGCGTTCGCGGCCAAACGCGCGCACCACACGCACGCCGGTGATGTTTTCCTGCACGTCGCTGGAAAGCTCGCCCTCGGCCTCGTCCGCCTTCTGATAGCCCTTGGAGATGCGCTTATAAAACACCAGCGAATAGCCGACAATCACGGGGATGAACGCGAACACGAACAGCGAGATTTTGACGTTCATCGTGAACATCGCAGCCATATAGACGACAATGAGGAACGTCGTGCTGAGCAGCTCGACCATCTGTTCCGCGATAAAATTGCGCACAACCTCCACGTCGGAGGTGCAGCGCTGGATGATATCGCCCGTCGGGTTTTGCACATGCCAGCGGTACGGCAGGCGCTGGATATGGCCGTAGAGCGCGTCGCGCAGCGACTTGACGAACCGCTCCGAACCCTTGGGCAGGTTGGAATCCTGCACAAAGCCCGCGCCAAATTCCAGCAGCGCCACCGCGGCCGCAGCCGCCGCGCACCAGACGAGAATCTGTCCCGCAGGCGCATTCAGCAAAAATGCGGGAAGCCCCTCCGTTTCGCCCAGCAGCGCGTGATCGACGGTAAAACGAATGATCTGCGTAAAGAGCGTTCGCAGCAGCGTGGCCGCCAGCGACGCGCCGATGCCCAGCGCAAACGCAGAGGCCGCAGGCTTCAAATGATGCAGCAGCAGCTCCGCTTTTTTGCGAAAGCTCTCCTTCTTTTGATTTTCTTCCATGTTTCTCCTTTTGGGGCTCCGTCCTAACCCCCGCTGGGGGATTATATCCCTCAGACTCCCTTCTTCGCTTCGCGCCTGTATAAACAGGCTTGACCGTAAAAGATATTCTCCCCTTTCTCGAAAAAAGGAGAGAATATCTTCACAACATTATGGTTGGAAATCCATGAACCTCAGATTTCTGATGAAGCATGGAGCAACGCCCCGTCACATGCCCCTTGCAACCCCTTCCGGCGAAACCGACGCATACACCAGCGGCGGAATCGCCGGTTTATCTGCCGTCAGTTTGACAGCCTGCTGCATGCGCGCAATCGCGCGCTCCGCCTGCTCCGGCTTATTCAGGTGCAGCGTCGCCAGCGCGTCACCCTGCTTCACGAAGTCGCCGATGCGCACGTTCATCACCAAGCCGACCGCCGGATCGATGACGTCGGTCTTCTGTTTGCGGCCCGCGCCGAGATCCTGCGCGCAGTAGCCAATAGCCGTCGTATCCATATCCGCGACATAGCCGTCGTGCGGCGCGGGCACGGGCACGAGGTGCTTTGCCTGTGGCAGGCGGGTCACATCGTCGCAGACGCCCGCGTCGCCGCCCTGTGCCGCAATCATCTCTTTGAGCTTCGCAAGGCCCGCGCCGCTTTCCAGCGCATGCTTCATGCGCGCCTTGCCGTCGTCCACGTCCCTGGCGATTCCCGCCGCGACGAGCATGCGGCTGCCCAATTCCAGCGATACGGCCAGCAGATCGCCGCCCGCGCGTCCGGCGAGAATATCGATAGCTTCCTTCACTTCAAGCGCGTTGCCGACGTGCGTGCCGAGCGGCTGTTCCATGCCCGTCACCAACGCGAGGATGGGCTTGCCCGCCTGCGCGCCGATATCCACCATCGCCTTAGCCAGCGCGATGGAATCCTCGACCGTGTGCATCAGCGCGCCGCTTCCGGTTTTCACATCCAGCACAATCGCGCCCGCGCCGCTGGCCAGCTTTTTAGAGACGATGCTCGACGCGATCAACGGAATGCAGTTCACTGTGCCGGTCACGTCGCGCAGGGCGTAGAGCGCCTTATCCGCCGGGCAGAGATCGTGCGTCTGGCCGATGACCGCGCAGCCGATTTCCTGCACCTGCTTCACGAAGCGCTCCTCCGTCTCCTCCACCGAGCAGCCGGGAATGCTTTCCAGCTTATCCAGCGTGCCGCCCGTATGGCCCAGCCCGCGGCCGGAAATCTTGGCGACCTTCGCGCCGCACGCCGCCGCCAGCGGCACAAGCACCAGCGTCGTCGTGTCGCCCACGCCGCCGGTGGAATGCTTATCCACGCACACGCCGTCGATGGCGGACAAATCCACCACGCCGCCGGAGTGCATCATTTCCATCGTCAGGCAGGTCGTCTCTTTCGCGTTCATGCCCTGCCAGCAAATCGCCATCAGCAGCGCCGAAAGCTGGTAATCGGGAATCGAGCCGTCC
>ENA-ORLW01003428-ORLW01003428.1-human-gut-metagenome-genome-assembly--contig:-NODE-3428-length-12075-cov-6.292965_pt1 | contig 12075 bp, 15 predicted proteins | sample MGYA00243017_ERZ508829 | MGnify/ENA primary metagenome ERZ508829 (study PRJEB26277, sample SAMN04329776) | human gut metagenome | biome: human-associated habitat | host: Homo sapiens | place: USA...
TTTCAAACTCTGCACCTTTCCCAGCAGCCAGATCGCAGCCAGCGGCAGCCCCATCGGGCTAATCAAAAATGCCATAACCAGCAAAATCACACCATTCTGCGGGGAATAGGTAATCAGCACAGCCACGCCAAGCAGAGCAATTACCGTGCTTAGTAGACCAAGCACCAGACCGGATATGTAGATCAGCCCCGTGCAGAGCCAGACAAAAAGCGTCAACACCAAAACGACCGGTGCAGTTACGATCATCAGCAGACATTTCAAAATCTTCATTCCTGTTCCTCCTTCCAACGCTCCAGATGCCGTTTGCACAGGGCATCCGCTTCTCTCTCATCATCTTCCGTCACTTCCCGTTTTCCTTTGGTCAGTTCAATCTCCAGATAAGTCCGGTAATCATCGGCTAAGAGGTCGAACAGTTCCTTGGGAGTATGGCACACCTCGCCAGAGCAATAGTGAAAATCTTGGTCAAATTCAACTCTTACACATCCATGGCGGCTGATATAAACTTCTATGGTCTCGTCTGCGGTTAGGTAATCCGCAAAAATCTCCAGCACCTTTTCAAAGGTCAGCATCTGTTTTCACTCCTTTGCTACGCTTCTTATTCTACTCATATTATCCGGTGCGGACAGACAAAAGACAAGGATACAGACAAAAAAGAAAAAGCGGAGGAAGGTGCGGCGAAGAAAAGCCGTTCCTCCCTCCGCAAATGGAGTATCTATCCCTGTTATGAAAGTTTGGAGAGTTGGGTAAGGATTTCCTTTACACCCTCATTCGTATTCTCAAAAAGTCAAAGAAAATGGGAACGCCTATCAGCCAGCGGAAAAAACGATAAGAAAGAAAGCTGAATTCTTGACTGAATTACCTACTTTCTTGAAAAAGTTCTATACTATATTTGGTAGGATTGTTTTGCTCGATAAAAACATTCGCATATAAATCCTCCTTTCGGTGAAATGGTGTCAAAACATAGTAATTACTTACTGCTTTGTATTCCTTACCCTCGTAAATAAATCCACATACAATTCTGCAACAGATGTAATTTCCAACCCTAATCCATGATGCTGGAATTATATCCTTGATTTCAGAGTCTATGCAAGTACCTGAATGCTTCAGATTTTTCAATTTTTTCTTATCGTATGTCAGCTTACCCACTGAAATCAGAAACAACATTATCCACACAGAGGCATTGAGCAACATGACCTTCAATATAGTTGGATTAAAAAAATTCCCAATAAAACCAACAGCTAATTCAATCACTGCTACAAGCAATGTTACATTAGAACATGTAGAGAATAAGTATTTTATTGGTTTAAGATTGGCAATTTGCTTTTCTTTGTAAAGTTTGGAAATATTTTCTTCCGCCTTTCCTTTATATTCCTCTGCCGATATATGTTCTCCAGAAAAAAGCTCGTTCAAACTAATGCCCAAAGCATCACATAAAGGTTGTAAAAGTGACACATCGGGCATTCCTCTACCATTTTCCCATTTAGAAACCGCCTGATTGGTAATATCTAATAGTTCGGCAAGCTGTATTTGTGTTAGACTTTTTTCTTTTCTACACTGTGCAATAAATGCACCTATTTTTTTCTGATCCATAAAACAAATCTCCTTTATACTATATTTGACCTCAGTATATCAAATAGAGAATTTATTTGGAACATACTAAGCGTTGAAGGGAGTCTCAACGTTGAGTTGAATAGATATGAATTTGCGATAATCATTCTACCATACCGTTATAAATAAATCATCTCATGCAAAACGATTTCTTCTGCCCGATTGCGAATGTTATTGCAACGCTGCACCCATTCCATTTGACGGGTACACTTTAATTTCTCGGTTACGCCCTCGGCAATTTTCATCTGCTCTATGATGGTATCTAACCGTTGACTTTGAAACTATGCCAAACTGCCACAGCCAAAAAACGAGGGGAAGGAGGGCTGAAAAGCACCCCAAAAATCGGCTCTCGGTTAACCACTTTGGGAACCACTTCCCCCTCTTTTTGGCCAGTTAACCACTTGCGGACCACTAAAAATTGGATGAAATCGGCTCTCGTTTTGCCAAATTTGGTCAAACCATATCAGCCCGTTTAGATATAGCAAAAGCCCGGAAAACCTTGATTTTCCGGGCTTTTTGAACCATTTTGATATAGTCTGAGCAGTCGATTATCTCTTGCAGAACTGAGTCCCCTTATTTTATCAGCATTTTAAGCCTTTTGTGTGCTACGTGTGTGTTACGAAAGAAATTGTACATCATTCATTAAACTCCCATGGCTTCTCTTACCCTATCTTCATATTCTCTCTGTAGATCTTGTTTAGTAATTGCTATATGTTCCACTATAGAGGAATTGTGTTGTTTGAAGTTTTCATTCGTTCCACGATATATGCTAGCATTCAATTCAGCATATTGCAATAATAACTTTCTTCCCCGAATTCTAAGTCTTCTTAGTGCCGCTGCCTGGATAGCCCTTGTTCGTTCCCCCGTTACGCCTATTGTCTCCCCGGCTGCTCTTAGGCTCTTTCCATGAAAAAAGGTTTCTTCAATCACCTTTTTTTCTCTATCACCAAGGAAAGTATCGACCGCATATCTTATATCCTTCTGCATTTGCCTATTATATGCATTTTCAATACTCCCTCTCTCAACATCAGTATTATCATCGGGTATTGTGTCTAACAGTCTCTTCCCTTCTCCCTCATCATTACGTAGCACTTCTGCATCTAATGACGTTACGGAAGATGAATACATTTGTATCAGCCTTATTTGCGCATCTGTACACCCTAATGCTTCTCCTATTTGCCTTGTATCCGGTTCCGATCCATGCTCTTGCACATATTTACTTACATATTTCTTGTAACGGTTTATTTTCCCATTTAAACCGCTTGGAATGCGAACCGCAGGGGTATTGCATTGTATATACCGGGACACAGCTTGTACAATCCAGAATCTAGCATAGGTTATAAACTTTACTTCCTTGTTCGGATCGTAATTCTTTGTAGCTTCAAATAGCCCAAAGTAGCTTTCCTGCTCCAAATCTTCCATATTTTCATAATGCGAATACGGTTTTATAAACCTTCTGATCAAAGGCATATTTTGCCTATACAATAGTTCCATGTTTTCCGTAACGTTAATACCGTTTTGAATTTCTTGCACAATTTCTTCATTGCTCATTGTTTTACACCTACTTTCTAAATATAATAAAAGTAGATATAGGGGGAAGCCTTGCACCGTTGGAAAGTAAAGGGCTTCCTTCTTTTTTTTATTTCACTCGCCATAATGGCAAACGTGATGTACCGACAATTAGACTGTAAATAGCCTTTTTATTTTTGCGGGGCACTAGAAGCGACTTAGTATAGGGATTTTCTTTTTCTCATCAGACCCCCTCCACCCTTTCAAAGAAAAAGGGCATAGCTTATTATGCCTGCCCTTGCTCATATCTCCTTACTAAATTGTAAAAGGTATTTTTCTTTAATTCTGCACGCTTCATGGCTTCCACTGCCGTTATTTTCCCTTCTTTCCACTGCTTATACACTTCTTCCCAATTAGCCGGGAATGTGGCTATCGGTCTTCCTAAATGTTTTCCCTGCTCTTTGGCTACTGCTATTCCTTGCGCTTGTCTTACCTTTATGTTCTCTCTTTCCTTTTGCGCTACATATGAAAGAATCTGTAATACAAGATCCGCTACAAATCTGCTGTCAAGACTGTTTCCATTACTTCTAGTATCCAACAACGGCATATCCAACACCCTAATATCCGCTTTCAATTCCTGCGTTATATATTGCCATTGCTTCATTATCTCATTATAGTTTCTTCCTAATCTGTCAATGCTATATACAGTAAGTAAGTCACCTTCTCTAAGTAATGGGGCTGTATTTGCTGTACCCACAAGAAGATTATATGATTTTCGATCAAAGTCCTTACCAGATTGTTTATCTGTATATATGTACCTTTCCTCAACTCCTGCGCCTACCAATTCTTTAATCTGTCTCGCCAAATTCTGCTCCTTGCTTGATACTCTAGCATATCCATATTCCATAGCTTGTACTTCCCTTCCTTTATTATATTTCGTAGTGGTGTACTTTTATTATAGCATATCGTTTATAAAAGTCAAATTATTTTATAAACGTTTATAATAATCAAATTACACATTTACAAACTATGGAATATATGGTTTTATGCATTATCTTTAGTGTCTTTAAAGGTGTACCTTTATAAACACTTTATTCCGCTTCTGCCAGGGCTTTTTCTACCACTTCCGAAAATCTCGGATCAAGTAGCAGAATAGACGCAATTTCATCACTTGCCTTTGCGAGATCTGCCGCCTTGCTTTTAGTGAGATTCTGATATCTTTCGTAATCACTTGTAGGAAGGATAACCTCAATGAATCGCTTGTCAGCTTCTGTCAATTCCATTTTTACCTTTGATTCCGGCAGTATGCCTTCCGCCTTTTCAATCAGCCCGGAGAAGCGTTTGTAGCTATCATTTTTCCCAGTATCAAAGCAATTTAGAGAATGAGCACCGTAAGTAGCAAACATTGTATTATCACTACCACCTGCGACAAAGTCCCGGAATTCCATATTTGTGCCGCAGTACCACTGAAAACCGATTTCTACATTTTCCTGCATACTTCTGAATGCTTTATAAATTTCGTCAATGTCGGGAACCGTCACATCATAAGAAGGATTTGCCGTGTTCACTTCCTGCCCGTTAATTCTCTCGCTATGTGTTCTATCTGCCGCAAGTTGCCCTAACAGCCGTCTTTCCAAGTAGGTAGTAGCTGATTCCTGCAATAATCTGAATTCAGCATCTGACAGTTGCAAGCCAGTCAATTTTATTGCCGTGACTTTATTTGCAAACTCCGTACGAACCGGACTATTAAAAAATGAATCAAGGTCTTTCTTCATCAGACTAATATAAAAGTCTGCAGAAGCCCGATGTTTCTCTCTCTCCGATGCAATCACATCAGAATAATTTGTTTTAGGTTTCCATGCCGCCCTCTGCTGCTCAATATATTGTTCTGTATACTTTCCTTTCATACCAGTCAAAAACGCTTCGTGCTTCTTCACTTCCGCTTGATACTGCGGAATAAAAGCATCTACGACCGTCTTATATGCATTTAGTTCTGCCATCACCTTGTTGAAATACTGTTGAATTTTCTTCATAATTATTCCTCACTTTCTGTTTATACAATTACGTTACAAATACCGACTATAAAGTTGGCAACTCGCTATTGCCCTGCCATTCTCCTAGTTGTGGCAGTTCTTCTGCCGTTAATGCCTTTTGTGTGGATGTTTTGGGAATGCTTTCTTCTATGCTGATAGAATCTCGATAACCTAACCAATTCTTCGCAATAAAAATTCCGCTAGGTGGTGAAATCTTGCCGCATAATATGGCTTGTTCTAAGAATGCAGCTATAAAGCCTTTCGCTCTCTGTATGATCTCCTGCCGCTCCGGTGAGCAACATACACCATTTCCCCAGTTATATATCGTGATTCTGCTAACATGAAGGCTCAATGCTAATGTTTCAATGCCTGGGCGTATGCTTGAGCGTTGGCAGAAGTCAAAATATTCGTCAATACGTTGTTTCACCTCTTCATCGCTTTGAGGTTTGCCCTTATCGTACAGTTCCCGGATAGAATTGCAAAGTTGCTGTACTCCTTCCGGTTCTATTTCATCTACTGCCGCTTGTGGATAGTTATTTTTTCTCATAAAATACCTTCTTTCTATAATTTGTCTTTTTATGAAGTTAAACTACTGCGTTGTACTTAGTCCCCGGCTCTTGTTTGCGTTTAAGCATCCTATGTACTTTTCTGTGGCATACCGGGCAAAGTGTAACCAAGTCTTTCCATACATCTTCGTGACCTAGTCGCTTATAATTCAAATGATGCACCATTAAAATTTCCGGTTTCTTTGAATACCCACACATAACGCATGAATAGTGATCAATTTCTAAACGACTATGCTTCATTTTTTGCCATTCATCCGACTTCATGTATTCTACATATTCTTTACTAATCAAAATATTTTTTACACCTACTTTCATAAAAAACGTTACAGAGAAAATGCACATTGCAATTTTCAAAAGTCTGCAAAGCCGCATAAATACTGGATTTGTGCAAAATGTGCATTTCTTATGTGACATTCTAAAGTTAGCTTATAGAGAATTTACATTTATTTTGCACAATTTGCACATTTGCCGTTTTTCCTTAGTCAAAAGGTAGTGGTTCACTTCCGGTATATTCGATAAATTCGGTTGCTTCTGTATACCCTTTTACGATGTTTTTAACAGTCTTGCCACCTACTGTTCCGCTGCTTGCATAAATGCCTTTGCTCTTCAATTCTGCGATAAAATTCCCTTTGTTCTCAATACCAAACCCATTATCACTGCACCATTTGTCATACAATTCATAAATGCTTTTCACGCTACTGTTTTTCCCGGTCTTTTCCAAACAATCCTTAATGAAATTACCGATCTTGTCCGAATCTGTTCTATAAGTTTCTGTAGCTGATACGACTGCTGCCGGGGCTTTCAATCCCTCTTCACGGTATAACCGCAAACCATCAATACACCAGTTCAAAATTCCGCTTAATTCATCCTTGTTACGCAATTTGTCTTTTAGGTGCTTGTCCTGCTCTTCCGGTTCAAAATGGCGATCAAAGGAAATAACATTGATTCTTCCCGAACTGAATACCGTATCATCTACAATAGTCGGTAGATAGTTCGTATTTATGACTAGCTTAAACTTAGGAATAAAGCTAAATTCCCTTTGGTGTAAATGGCGTGCTGTAATACTGTCCCGTCCTAGCAAAGATTTTAATAATGCCGTGTCAAATAACATTCGTTTAGGCGGTTCACTGGCGTTACAGAAGCGGCAACCTGCTAATCTTGCAATATCTCCAGAAGCCTGTCGGCTATCAATATTCTGCTTTACAGCAAGGCTTTCCGGCTTCATCGTAAGAGCATAATCGCCCAACAAATATATAAGGGTCTCGCATAGTGTAGATTTTCCGTTTCGTGTTGTACTTCCGTACAAAATGAAGCAAGTTTCTTCCTGCGTGTTTCCCGTCAATGACAGCCCTGCTATTTTTTGCAAATACTTGATTTTTTCTGTATCGTCCTGCATGATTTCTAATAGAAACTTTTCCCATTCTTTACAACTAGCGGTAGGATCATATTCTACATTACAAATCTTTGATAGTAGCATATCGGGATCATGTGCGATAAACACAGGCTCTTTACCGTTCAAGTCTAGTGTTCCATTTTGCACATTCAGCAAATAATCATTTTTGTCCAAGTCCTCATTACTGAAATAATAAACATCCTTGCTGTCTTGCAGCATATTATTCCGGTTTCTGATGTTACATAATGCCGTTACAGATTTAAGATAATCAGCATCCCCCAGGCTGCTGCCATATTGTAAAAGTGCATCCGATAATAGCTTTGCATCTGCTCTGGCTGCCAATCCTTCTATATCGTCTATCCATCGTTTGCCATCATAAAGCATAAAATCTTTTCGGCTAGGATTATAACGGTGCTTGTCTTTGAACACTTCCGAAAATAATTTGCCATTCCCTTTATCATTTGTTTCAAATCGCCTTGCGGCATTCAAGGATACTAATATATTCTGTAGGTTTTGTTGATTCCTCTGTACGGTTTCTTGTAACGGTTTTTCTTTTAGTAGCTGTTCAAAGTCTTCCTTATTTTTTCCACTCTCAAAAAAATCTGTAATATCTGCTTTCGGAATGTTAGGCATAGGGACAATAATTTTTCTTTTATTTGCAATGCCTTCCAGATCCTCAAAAATTTGTTTAGCTACTTTCATCCCTGGTTCGTCATTATCTGCCAGTATAAAAATATTTGCACCTTTTACCAGTTCTGCAAAATCTTTTTGCCAATCTCCACAGCCGCCATAAGTAAAAGCTATATACCCTTGTTTTGTAAGCGTATTTACGTCTTTTTCGCCTTCTGGAATGAATATAGGTATATTATTCTGTATAGCATTCTTAATGGCTCTCAAATCGCCATATACGGCTTTCATGCTCTTTCTTGGTGTATTTCTTGGTAGTCCATATGTAAAACGCCCATTTTCCAGTCTGCCATATAATAACCGCTTTCCTTCCAATCGTATCTTATGAAAAGCATAATTGCCGTTACAAGAAACGTATGGGTATATACCCTCAATGCGCTTTCCTTCCCTTTTTTCTATATATTTCTTCCAATCGCTTGTATTAGAAATACTTTCAAAAAATGTATCACTTTTTTCTATGCCTGCTGCCGCCAATATGCTCTCTATCGTGCATCCTGCATGGCAATGAAATAATACACATTTTCTTCCATTCGATATTGTCAAGGATGCTTGCTTGTCAGAATGTGCCGGGCAATTACACTGCACATGATCCGCATATCGCCTTACTATTTTGAAATGCCCTATGCATCTCTCGTATACCTCATTTTCCGTCATACTGCACCGCCATTTCTAACGTCTGCCTTATTTCTTCTGCTTCATGGTCAAGCATATCCATTCGTTTTTGGCAAAGACCGAAAATCAGCTTACTATAACTAAAATCTGTCTGTGCACTTTCCCAACGTTCACGCTCTCTCATAAGCTCATTTTGTCGCTTTTCAAGTGTCATTCGTTCATCTGTAGTCATATCCTGCCACCTCGCTGCTATTTACCGTGTACGGATCACATTTTTTAAACTGCTCCATTCTCTGTAACGGTTTTAATGATGCCTTTGTTATGAACATTATCTACTCACCTACTTTCTGTCCGTGGTAATCATACCCCGTCACTTCATAAAACTTTTGTGCATAAATTATGTAACTGTACATCTTACTTCCCGGTCTTTTATACGCCATCCCCCAATCTACTAATTTATTCTGCAGTAACAGACGAACCGTTTGACAATCCATTTTTAGTACTTGTGCCGCCACAGAAACCGGAACATTTCTGCATTTAATTTTTTCTTCCATAGTTCACCGCCTTATACCGCTGCTAGTTCATCAATAATCTTATAGATCCTCTTCTTTGTATCTTCCGAAAGTTCATTTCTTAACTTTCTGCTGAAATTTCCGTCATTGATCCCAAGTTCCTGCGCTATCTGCCATAATCTGACTTTCTTTTGAGTGGCATATTCTCTAATATCTGCGTTAGTCATTTATTTCACCTTCTTCCTATGTTGTTGTTGACTTTCTTTTTTATAAGTGTTATTCTACTATTAGAACAAATATTATCTTGTTCCGTTGCAAGCACATATTAGCATATATTTTGTTGATGATGTTGTTTTGTGCTAATGTTTTTCCAAATCAGAACTTTTATATATTTTGTGCTGTATATGGAACTTTCATAGTGAGGTGTTTATATGGAAAATCGTTACAAAAAAATACGTGAAGATTATGAATTTACTATAGGTGGTCATAAAATGACAATGGAAGAATTGTCAGATATTTTTTTAGAAAAAGGGTATTCCTCTTTGACCTATAACGCCATAAGAAAAATTGAAACTAATAACAGAAATGTGTCGGAGTATGAATTGCAAGGGTATAGAGAAGTTTTTAATACTACTGCTGATTATTTGTTAGGATTTACAAACGAACCATCAAGGAACGAAGATGAAATAAATGCAAGTAATGTTACGGGATTAGATGGCAAAGCAATAAAAACATTAAAAATACTTAAACGTAGCGAATATATAAATATTCTTAATTATTTAATGAGTGATTACTTTTTATTCGCAACATTCCTAAATAATCTATCTTTATATTTTTACAATGAATATGACACGCCAGTCCATTTTGATAAGGATCTTGGAATTTTTGTAGAATCCTATGATGGAGTATCTGAAAGCCCTATCACCACTACAGATGGTAGCCATTTTGTAAGTATAGGCAAAAAAATGAGCGAAAATGTTTGCGGACATCCTGCATATCAAACAATATCAGTACCGGTATCTATTCTCGAATCTCATGCGTTGCATTGTATTCAAGAAATACTCGATACATGGAAAACTAAATATCAAAGGAGTGATGTTTGATGAAACTACCTAATGGCTATGGATCTGTATATAAGCTGTCCGGTAAAAGGCGGTGTCCCTATCGTGCTATTGTAACGGAACGTTGGTTACAAGATACGAATACTGGCAACTGGAAACAAAAGCGAAAGACTGTAGGTTATTACGAAACAAAGGCAGCAGCCCTGGAAGCACTGGCAGAATATAACCGATCACCGTTTGACCTTGGTACATCAAAAATAACGTTACAAGAAGTATATGATCGTTGGTCAGAAGAACATTTTTCTACTGTATCAGAAAGCAATGCAAAGGGCTATCGGGCATCTTTTCTGCTCCTACAGCCGATTGCTAATAAACGCTTCGTAGATGTGACATTAGATGATTTCCAGTACATAGCAGACAATTCCGGGAAAAATTTTCCTACATTACGAAAATACAAAGTACTTGTAGGGCTCATGTGCAAATGGGCGGTAATACATGACATTATACCACCAGATAGAAACAAGGCGGCATATATCGACATAAAGAAAGCCGGAAATCCTAATTCGTACGACCGGCAGCCATTCAGCAGAAAAGAAATTGAAAAGCTGTGGAAATGGAAAGATACAAACGAATATTTCAAAGTCATTCTAATGCTTATATATAGCGGTGTGCGTATATCGGAGCTACTCGATTTAAAGAAAGAAAATGTAAATCTTTCCGAACGTTGGTTCAATGTAACGGCTTCTAAAACACAGGCAGGCATAAGAAAAGTACCAATCAATAAAAAAGTGTTGCCATTCTTTGAAGCATGGTATAGCAAAAGTAATTGCGAATATCTCATAAGCACACCGGAAGGAAAACACTTTGACTACCGCAATTATTACGATAGTTACTGGAAACCATTATTACAGCAAGCAGGAATGGAACATAGACCGCATGACTGCAGGCACACTTGCATTTCTCTCCTTGCTGAAGCTGGCGTAGATGAACGAATGATAAAAAAAATAGTAGGCCACAAAGGGCAAGGCGTTACACAACAAGTATACACGCATTTTGAAATAGAAGCCCTTATAGATGCTATAGACAAAATATAACGAAAGAAGGTGATGTAAATTGATTGTAGCAATCAAAAGCCCCATGGTAGCAGCCACAGGGCAGCCCTTTACAATGTAACCACTACGAAACACTATTAAAGGTATGCTTATTATAGCATACTTCCACAAACGAAAGGAAGTATTAAAATGACAACAAATGAAATTTACGATGAAGTAACTGAAGCCCAGTATAATCTAGGCATTGCAAAAGAATTAACCGACCACCTGCAGAATATAATTGAATTAGCAGACACGAAAACGGAAGCATCAACCGCCCTGTTTTTTGCTACTAATCAAAGCAATATTATAACGCTTACGGCTGTAATATCTGATTACATAGCAGATGCAAACAAAAAGTTGGAAATCATATTCGATAAAACAAAAGGAGACGCAGAAGCATGAATTATAAAGAGAAAATAATCAAGTTAGTAAATAGTTGTAATGATCCTCACTGGTTAAAAGTAATATACGCATATGTAAATAAATTGCTAGGTTAATACAGCATCGTTACATAAAACCGTATAGGAAATATAAGGGATATTCCTTGAACTGGGAATATCTCTTTTTTTGTGCACTTAACAAAGGCTATCATTATCGCAGATACCCTAGAATGCCCGACTCCCTGTTCTGCTCCGATTTTAGCCCCCTAAATCTTTACAGTTGCCCCACAGAAAAGCCTAATATGAGATTATCCGCATAATATCAGCTTTTTCCAAATTTGTCAAACGAATTTGTGTGCTACGTGTGCGCTACGTGTGTGCTACCGTAAAAATTCAACCACTTTTTACGAAAATACGTGAAAATGTAGGCATGAAGAAAGCCCCTAAAACACTGGGCTTTAAGGGCTTTTCGGAAATTCTTATAAACTTTTTTATTATCTCTTGCTGAACTGCGGAGCGCGACGAGCTGCTTTGAGACCGTACTTCTTTCTTTCCTTCATACGAGGGTCTCTGGTAAGGAATCCAGCCTTCTTCAGAACGGGTCTGAAATCGCCGTCTAC
>ENA-ORLW01003438-ORLW01003438.1-human-gut-metagenome-genome-assembly--contig:-NODE-3438-length-12050-cov-3.515660_pt1 | contig 12050 bp, 10 predicted proteins | sample MGYA00243017_ERZ508829 | MGnify/ENA primary metagenome ERZ508829 (study PRJEB26277, sample SAMN04329776) | human gut metagenome | biome: human-associated habitat | host: Homo sapiens | place: USA...
TGCCGCTGTGGTGGAATAGGCAGACACAAGGGACTTAAAATCCCTCGGAGTAACATCCGTGCCGGTTCAAGTCCGGCCAGCGGCACCAAACAGACCTCGATGAACATTGTTTCATCGAGGTCTTATATTATTAACAATTGAATAAAAAACAACGCTGAATGTCATTATTGATAGTCGGCGTTGTTTTTTCTGATAGTTTATTATTTAGAAGCAGCAAGGCTTTAAAATAATTATTTGGGAAAATAGAAATATTTTATTATATGGTTTTCAGTGTATCATATAATTTGCTTAAATAGTACATAATTTTTTATAATAAAATTATGTATATTAATGTAAATTTAGTTGACATTTTATGTAAAATATGTCATATTGTAAATATTAAGGAATGCAAATTAACAATTAACTTTAACTAAGAATAATATTTTTATTAAAAGGTGAGACTTTTTAAAGTTTTAAACGCTTAATAAATGATTGAATTTTTATTATATTATTAACTGTTGTGAACAATACTATCTTTAATTGACAAATATATTACCTGGTGGTATAATTATCATAATATTGTGGAGAATTATGTTATATATAATATGGGGAGAGATATTGCTTGAACAGATTGAATAAGCTAAGAAATAATAAGTATTTTATATACACACTTCTTTTTATTGTTATAGCTTTTTTTACATTTATATGGTTTATAGTGTACGGCAAAACATTTATTTATAATGTTGACGCTTATATGCAGCACTATAGCTTTTTAGTAAAGCTAAGAAGATTCGTTACGGATATTTTCAGCAGCGGCAGTGTTTCACTTTGGTCATGGGATACCGGTTACGGTTCAGATACAATCGGTAATTTCGCTATAGTTTTTTGTGATCCTTTTGCTTATATAGCAGCTGCTTTCAAGCCTGAATATATAGATATCGGATATACTGTTTCGGTTATTTTGCGTCTTTATACAGCAGGAATTACTATGATGACATTTTTGTCTTACAGAAATAAAAGTCGTTTTCAGACTATCGTCGGCGGTACTGTATATGCGTTTTCTTCTTGGGCAATAGGATGTATAAGACATGCATTTTTTCTAAACCCGTTAGTGTTGTTTCCGTTAATTATTTTAGGGATAGACAAAATCGACAAGGAAAAGAAGCCTTTTATATTCGTTGTGTCTGTAGTACTGTCTCTTATTACCAGTTTTTATTTTTCATATATGTCTGCATTGCTGGCAATCACATATATAGTCTTAAAATATTTTTTAGAAAATGAAAACAGAAAATCTTTTAAAGAGTTTGTTCAAAGATTTTTAAAGTTTGTTTTTTATGTAATTATTGCTTTGTTTATTGCGGCACCGATTTTTATTCCTGTTTTTTATACGCTGATTAATGCAAATAAAACTTCCGGAGTTCAGATTAATGTATTCCATGTTTTAAAGGATGCATTTAGGTATATTCCGAGTTATATATCAAATTTTGAAATCAATGCAAACTATTCATACACCTCACTTTCAATGATTTGTATAGCTATGATTCCTGCTATGATTATCGATTTCAAAAGGAAGCTTAACAGACTGCCTGCACTTATGACATTTATTTGTGCTGTGATGGCTGCTTTTCCGTTTTTCGGAAGTGTTTTTAATGCTATGAGCTATTCAGTCGGAAGATGGTGTTATATGTTTGCTTTCTTCTTTGTATGGGCAGGAGTCAGTGCACTCGACTTAGAAAAGTTTAAAGATTTTGAGTATAAGAAATCGTATAAGTTTATTTTTTCAGTTATGATAATTATTTTTGCAGTTTCACTTGTCTTGGCAAAAATGATTTTTAATGTTTTCCCTGATGAAAATCTATACATTGCACTTTTAAATATAGCATTTTTGGTTATTTTTGCGGGTGTTGTCTGCAGTGATGCAAAATATTTAAAAGCCCCTAAAACTTTTATAATATTGTTTCTCGTGATTTTTAATTTAGGATTAGTGTATTCTGTTGATTTTGCACCGAATTTATCGGATGAGCTTTCAAAATATATGGATGCAGGAAAGCCATATAAACAGTATTCGATTTCAGCACAGCGGGTCGGAACAGAAATTGATGATATGGATTTTTACAGAATAGATCAGGCGGAAAACTCTACTCCTACAGGCTATACGTTATTTACTCATACTCCGGCAAATGAAAATATGTTTTACGGAACTCGTTCGATATACAGCTATATTTCAACTATAGATAACAGAATTTTTGATTATCACAAAGCACTTTGCAATAGTGCCGGATATTACAGAAGAATATGTACGAATTCAAATGACAACAGAAGCCGTATTAATTTTTTGCAGGGTGTAAAATATTTTATAGGAAATAATAGAAACAGGGGTGTTATAAGTTCTCAATATGCCGGATACGGTTTTAAAAAATATAAAACTGTTGATGGAGTGGAGGTATTAAAAAACAGATATGATGCTTCACTTGGATATGTGTTCAAAAATACTATAAGCCAAAGCAATTTCATTAAATATGATTACCTTGACCGTGAACAGGTTATGATGCAGGCTTGTGTTGTGTCTGACAGTGAAGAAACACAAACGCCTGAAATAAATAAAAATGATATTTATTTAGATTCTAAAAAGATTGATTATGAAATTAAATCCGAAAAGGATTTGAAATTAAGCAATAATAAAATCAATGTTGAATCAAAAGATTCCCGTCTGACTATCAAAACTGACAGGATTGAAAACAGTGAGGTTTATGTTGTTTTCAAAAATCTTATAAAAAAACCTTTGCCATATCAACTGTATAAAAATAGTTGTTTAGAAAGTAAATCGAAAATTGAAAAGTCTAAGTTTGATGCTCAGAATATTTCTTACCATCCTTATGGGAATTTCAATATTTATATAAATAAGCTTGGAATTACTAAAAGACTTGTTAATGCAGACGGGGACAATCAGGGCTTTTCCGATGTTAAGGATTTTATTGCAAATCTTGGTTTTTACAAGTCAACAAGCGGAGAAATTACAATTGATTTCAAAGCTATAGGTGAGTACACGTTCGATTCAATTGATGTCGTAGCAGTATCACAAAATAATTTCAAAAATCAAGTTCGGGAACTTGAAGACAACAGATTAAAAGTATCTGTTCTTCATGATAATTATATTAAAGGAACTGTAAATGCCGAAGATGACGGAACTCTTTATTTAAATATTCCATACAATGACGGTTGGAAGGTTTATGTGGATGGTGAAGAACAAAAAACCTATATTGCCGATATAGCTTTTACCGGACTGGATATAGACAAAGGAAAACACACTGTTGAGCTTAAATACAGACCTGTTGGTTTTTACGGCGGATTAATTATGAGCATTATAGGCATTGCAGTGTTTATTATAATATTAGTGCTAAAAAAACAAACTAAAAAGCAAAAACTTCATTTAGAGAGAAATTTATAAAATATAAAATAAAGGAGAATGGTATAAAAATGAAAAAAGTTTCTGTTGTTATACCGCTTTATAATTCTTCAAATACAATAGGCGAGGTTATTGATGAGGTTACCCAAGAGTTTGAAAGACTGAAAAAATATGAACTTGAAATGGTACTTGTCAATGACTGCAGTCCTGACAATGTTTTTGAACTCGTAAGTAAAATAGCAGAAAAGCGTCATGATATAAAGGTTTTGGACCTTGCCAAAAATTCTGGACAGACTAATGCTATGTTTGCAGGATATAAATATGCAACTGGCGATTATATTGTAAATATGGATGATGATTTGCAAATGCCCGGCTGTGAAATCGGTAATATGCTTGAGGCTTTGGTAACCCGTGACCTTGATGTTGTATTTGCAAAATACAAAAAGCAGAAGGAAAGTTCGTTCAGGCTGTTCGGAAGTAAAATAAATACATTTATGACTGAACAGATGATAGGAAAACCGAAAGATATAAAGATTAATAACTTTTTTGTAATGAGAAAATTTGTTCGTGATGCTATCATTCAGTATTCGAATAATTATCCGTATGTTTACGGAATAATATTTAAAGTTACAAGCAGAGTGGGAAATGTGATTTGTGAACATAGAGAGCGTACAAACGGCAAGTCAAACTACACATTAAAAAAGCTGTTATCATTGTGGCTCAACGGTTTTTTGAACTTCTCTGTCAAGCCTCTTAGAATTGCTACATCAGTCGGTGTGATTATAACATTTGTAAGCTTTATTATAGGCTTGATATTGGTAATTCAGCATTTAATTGATCCAAGCGGCGTTGTCGGCTGGACTTCGACAATAGTTACAGTACTTTTTTTATCAGGTGTTCAGCTGTTTTCTATTGGAATAGTCGGAGAGTATTTAGGAAGACTTTATATTTCTTCAAGTAAGCTTCCTACTTATGTTATAAGACAGAAAGTAAATTGTAATGATATTGATGAAAAAGACAATATAATAGAGGTTGAAAGTAATAATGAAGATTGACAAACCAATTTTAGTAACGCATCCATATATGCCGCCCAAAGAAACGGTTATGAAGTATTTAGACAGCTTATGGGAAACACGATGGCTTACAAACAACGGACCTTTAGTGAAACAGCTGGAGGTTTCATTAAAAGACAAGCTTTCGGCGGAGGATATTGTAGTTTTTGCTAACGGACATCTTGCGCTTGACAGTGCTTTCAGGGTATTTGATTTTCCTGACGGAAGTGAGGTTATTACAACACCTTATACATTCATATCGACAATAAATGCAATCGAAATGAATGGTTTAAAGCCTGTATTTTGTGATATAAAAGAAAGTGACTGTACTATTGACGAAAATAAAATTGAAAAACTTATTACTGAAAAAACAGTTGCTATATGTCCTGTGCATGTTTATGGATTTCCGTGTAATGCCGAAAAAATCGAAGAGATTGCCAAGCGTTATGGCTTAAAGGTTATATATGACAGTGCACATGCATTTGGTGTTCGTTTAAATGGTAAAGGGATTGCAGAATTCGGAGATATATCAATGTTCTCTATGCATGCGACAAAGGTTTTTCATACTGTTGAAGGCGGAGCAGTTGCATTTTCTGAAAAAACGCTTAGAGAAAAGCTTATGATGCAGAAAAATTTTGGCTTGAAAGACAAAGAGGACGCACTAAAGGCAGCATTCAATGCAAAAATGTCTGATATGCATGCAGCTGTCGGTCTTGCAAACTTAGAAAGCTTTGATAAACAGGTTAAAAAAAGAAAAGAGCTTGTTGAGCGTTATGTTAAAAATATCAAAAAGATAAACGGAAGCTCTGATAATTCAAAGATAAGATTATTTGATTTTAATAATCAGGATGTTGAATACAATTATGCATATTTCCCGGTTATAATAAATGATGAGCTGGGAATTTCAAGGGATGAATTGGCAGAGCGTTTGTGGACTGAAAAGAATATAAACGCAAGAAAGTATTTCAGCCCTATAGTAAGTGATATGACTTATTATAAAAATAAGTACGGAGAAATCAATATGCCTGTTGCGAAGAAAATTTCTGAAAGGATTTTGACTTTGCCTATGTATTATGAGCTTACTATTGAAGAAGTAGACTATATAACAGATTCAATTGAGGAGCTTTCAAAATAAAAATATGAATTATCTGATTTAACCGGAAAGATGTATACAGAATGAATGAGAGATTAAAAAAAATTAAAGAGTTATTTTTTACAAAGCAATTTATATGTTTTGTGGCAATTGGATGTATTAATACACTCAACGGGATGCTGTTTCCGTTTTTGTTTTCGTACCTAATGAATGCGAATTTAGCTTATGCAATAAGTTACATTCCATCGCTTACTATTTCTTATTTTCTGAACAGTGTTGCCACTTTTTCGGATAGAGAATTTTCTTTGATAAAATATTTCAAGTTCTGCATATCATATATACCGAACTTTATAATTCAGAATATTTCTTTTTTCTTAATTTTCAATCTTGCGGGCTTGCCGAAAATTTTAGCTATATTGATGGCATCTGTTATAGGAATACCGCTGACATTTCTTATAATGAAATTCTTTACATTTGGTAAGAATAAAAAGGAAGACAATAAAGATGAGTAAAAATATTTTAGTTATAGGTGCGGGCGGGCATGCAAAATCTGTTATTGATGCTTTGATAAGCTGCGGTGAATATGAAAAAATAGCAGTTTTAGAGGACTTCGGAGCTGAAGAAGTATTAGGTTTTAAAGTAATAGGTAAGGTTAGTAATGCGTCAAGTTATTTAGATGAATATGAAAATGCAGTTGTTGCCGTAGGCAATAATGAATTTAGGCTGAATACTATTAATAAGCTTAAACAGATAGGTTTTAATCTTCCTGTTATAAAGCATAAGACTGCATATCTAAGCTGTTTTTCAACAGTCGGTGAGGGAAGTGTGCTGCTTGCGAATTCAGTTATAAATGCCAATGTCAGGATAGGCAGAGGAGTAATAATAAATTCTTCTGTAACTGTGGAACATGATTGTGAGATTTCAGACGGAGTTCATTTGTCACCTAATTCAGTATTGTGCGGGGCCGTTTCTGTCGGCACAGGCACATGGATAGGTGCAGGAGCAACTGTAATAGACCATATTAATATTGGTCAAAAATCGATTATCGGTGCAGGCTCGGTCGTTATAAGAGATGTTGATGATAATGTTACTGCATATGGAAATCCGTCAAAAGTAAAATAAATTTCAGACTTTAATAAATTTTCAGAAGGAGGAAATGTTCTGTAAGAACATAATTTTTTAAAATGAAAGGAATAATTCTTGCGGGAGGAAGCGGAACAAGACTTTATCCTATGACCAAGGTGGTTTCAAAACAGCTGCTTCCTGTATATGATAAACCGCTTATTTATTATCCGTTATCAGTGCTTTTACTTGCAAAAATAAAGGAGATACTTATAATTTCTACCCCTGAGGCTATTTCACAGTATGAAGAGCTTTTAGGTGACGGTTCCGGAATAGGTGTTTCTATTGAGTATAAGGTTCAGCCTGAGCCGAAAGGACTTGCACAGGCATTTATCATAGGTGAAGAGTTCATCGGTGATGACAGCGTATGTTTGATTTTAGGCGATAATGTTTTTTTCGGACAGGACTTTTCAAAGCTTCTTTCTAAGGCCGTTTCAAATGATAAGGGAGCAACTATTTTCGGGTATCCTGTTAAGAATCCTAAATCCTTCGGAGTTGTTGAATTCGATGAGAATAACAAAGTAGTTTCCATAGAGGAAAAGCCTGAAAATCCAAAGTCAAATTATGCTGTTCCCGGATTATATTTTTATGATAACAAGGTTGTCGAGATTGCCAAAAATGTTAAGCCGTCAGCAAGAGGTGAGGTTGAAATAACTTCTGTAAATAATGCTTATCTTGAAAAAGGCGAACTCTCGGTAGTTACTTTAGGAAGAGGTATGGCTTGGCTTGATACAGGTACTCCGCAGGGACTTTTGAAGGCGGCTGAATATGTTGAAGCTGTTCAGTCAAGACAGGGATTTTATATCAGCTGTATTGAAGAAATTGCGTGGAGAAAAGGTTTTATATCAAAAGAGCAGCTGAAGAAGCTGGGAGAAGAGTTAGGAAAAACCGATTATGGTCAGTATTTGATTTCATTGGCCGAAGAAAGATAACTTATTAAATCAAAAGGGAGGATGTTCCTATCGGAACATAATAAATTTATGAAGAAGATTATTGTAACAGGCGGAGCAGGATTTATCGGCGGAAACTTTGTTCACTATATGCTTAAAAAGTATTCTGATTATAAAATAATTTGCCTTGACTGCCTTACTTATGCAGGAAATTTAGAAACACTTGACAGCGTTATGGACAATCCTAATTTCAGATTTGTAAAGGTTGACATAACTGACAGAGAAGCAGTTTTCAAGCTTTTTGAAGAAGAACACCCTGATATTGTTGTTAATTTTGCGGCAGAAAGTCATGTTGACAGAAGTATTGAGAATCCGGGTATTTTCCTTAATACAAATATTTTGGGAACTCAGACTCTTATGGACGCTTGCCGAAAGTATGGCATTGAGCGTTATCATCAGGTTTCAACTGATGAGGTGTACGGAGATTTACCGCTTGACAGACCTGACCTTTTCTTCACTGAAGAAACACCTATTCATACAAGCTCACCTTATTCAGCGTCAAAAGCTTCTGCTGATTTGCTTGTCGGTGCTTATTACAGAACCTATGGGCTTCCTGTTACAATAAGCAGATGTTCAAACAACTACGGTCCCTATCATTTCCCTGAGAAGTTAATTCCATTGATGATTATAAATACACTTCACGACAAGCCTCTTCCTGTTTACGGAAAGGGTGAAAATGTCCGTGACTGGCTTTATGTTGAAGACCATTGCAAGGCGATTGACCTTATTATTCACAAGGGAACAGTAGGTGAGGTTTATAATATCGGCGGTCACAATGAAATGGCTAATATTGATATTGTAAAGATTATTTTAAAAGAACTTGGAAAAGGCGAGGAGCTTATCACTTATGTTGCCGACAGGAAAGGTCATGATTTGAGATATGCTATTGATCCTACTAAGATTCATAATGAGCTTGGATGGCTTCCCGAAACAAAGTTTGAGGACGGAATAAAATTGACTATCAAGTGGTATCTTGAGAACAAAGACTGGTGGCAAAAAATCATCAGCGGTGAGTATCAGGATTATTATGAGAAAATGTATAAGGATAGATAGCAACGGTGACGCTCAATCCAGTGCCGCCTTTGAGAATTTTTATAGATGTTAAAGTTTTATAACGGCGAGTCTAACAAAATACAAAACAAATATAAAATAAGAACCCTTAGCTTATCAATTAAAGATAAGTTAAGGGTTCTTTTCTATTCCACCATAACACCCGAATTATGAATATGAAATTCATGAACTTTCCAGCCGGTCAGTCCGGCAGAGTGAAGCGAAAATTCAACCTTTCCGCAGAAGTAGTCGTTACTGTCATCAACAATAGCCATAACTGTCGGCCCCGCTCCGCTTATATAAACTCCGTATGCTCCGTGGTTATATGCAATATCAAATACCTCGCGGCAGTTAGGGATAAGCTCCATTCTATAAGGCTGATGAAGCCTGTCATGAACTGCTGTGCGAAGGTTTTCAAATTTGCCCGTTAGAAGTGAAGCCGAAAAAAGTGCCGCACGGGAAAGATTATAAACTGCGTCTTTGTGAGAAATCTCACTTGGAATGCAGGCTCTTGCCTTATCGGTTTTAAGTTCAAAATCAGGAATGATTGCAACGAATTTAAGCTTTGTATAAACCTCTTGTTTCACCCAATGAACTTTCTTGCCGTCGAAAACCGCCGTAACAATACCTCCTAAAAGTGCAGGGGCTGTATTGTCAGGATGACCTTCAATCTGTGCTGCAATATCAACTAAATCATCAATGGTTAAGGGATTGCCGAGCATAGTGTTTGCACCGACCAAGCCTGCAACAATACAAGCCGACGACGAACCCAAACCTCTCGCCATAGGTATATTGTTTGTCTGTTCAAGTTTAAGACCCTTTAAGGTTTTTCCGCAGACTTTATACAAATCGTTTGCAGATTCATAAATCAGATTGGTTTTGTCGGTAGGAATTCTCATTCCGTCAAGCGAAGTAATATCAACCGTGTCAGATTCCTCCATATTGACCTGATTGTAAAAATCAAGTGCAAGCCCAAGAGAATCATAACCCGCACCGAGATTTGCACTGGTTGCGGGAATTTGTATTTTTATCATTAAATCATATCCTTAGATTTGTGCAGTAATTTGAAAGTCTGTTTAAATTACATTATTCTTATTTTGCTGATTATTTCAGCAGAGTGTGACAGAATTGTCAGCTCTGTGTCTATATCTTTTTCAGTCATTATCTGAGTAATAAATGCAAGTTCATTATCAGGGCGGTTTTCACGCTCGATAAATATAACCTGACCGAATACATTTGAAAGTGAACGCTTGAAATTATCTGCGTCATCACATTTAATTCTTATATACATTGCTGTCTGAGATTCTTTGTATGATGCCATAAAGTCTGCATTGTCTTTTGAATCATCCCATGAAAGAGCCAAAACTCTTTGCTGATGCTTTAGTGCGTCAATTATATCTCCGACTACTGCCGAGGCGGTAGGGAGCTTTCCTGCACCCTGACCGTAGAATATAACATCTCCCACACCGTTTCCCGTTACGCAGATTGCATTGTACACACCGTCTACATTAGACAGAAGATTATCTTTAGGAACGAGCATAGGACATACTATAGCTACAAGATTTCCGTCGTTATTAGGTTTAACTGAGCCGATAAGCTTGATTGAATATCCGGCATTTGAAGCGTACTCAACATCTGTTAATGTTATATTTTTAATACCTGAGCAGTGTACCATTTCAGGGTATATGTGTCTGCCGTATGCAAGTGAGCCTAAAATGCAAATCTTTCTGCAAGCGTCGTGTCCTTCGATGTCTGCTGTAGGGTCAGCTTCGGCATAACCGTTTTCCTGTGCAAGCTTTAATGCGTCCTCAAAGCTCATCTGGTCTTTTATCATCTTTGTTAAAATGAAGTTCGTTGTTCCGTTTAAAATTCCTGAAATCTGTTCGATTTCATTACCGGCAAGGCATTTGTGAAGAGGGCGGATAATAGGTATTCCTCCGCCTACAGATGCTTCAAATAAATAGTTTGCATTGTTGTCGTTTGCAATCTTTAAAAGCTCTGCACCTTTTTGTGCCACAAGCTCTTTATTAGATGTTACAACGCTTTTTCCTCTTTCTAATAACTGCTTGGTGAATTCATATGCAGGGTGAAGCCCTCCTATAAGCTCTGCAGCAACTTCAACTTCACTGTCATTTAATATATCCGTAAAGTCTTTTGTCATTTTATCTGCATACGGTGAGTCGGGAAAATCTCTTAAATCAAGAATGTATCCGAGCTCTACATCTCTTCCAACCTTTTCGCAAATTGATTTTTTGTTGGTTTCAAAAAGCTCTACAGTTCCCGAACCTACTACGCCATAACCTATTACTGCTATTTTACTCATTTTATATTTTCCTTTCAAAAAAATGTTTATTATGATTTATGCGGGATTAGTTGCAAATTTATTCACCGCTTATTATTTTAACATCTACAACACAGCCGAGTTCTGACAAACGGCTTTTTATATTGTGTGTGTTAAGCGTGTCGCTCTCAAGCTTGACTGAAATAGTGACCGTTGCCACAGAATCAATAGGAATATTCTGATTAACTGTCAGTATATTAGCACCCATCTCATAAAGGTTAGTCAGTATAGACGACAATGCACCTTTTTCATCTTTAAGAACAAGATAGAGAGAAACTATTTTGTTTGTAAGCTTTTCTTCATAAGCAAAAACAAAGTCCTTATACTTATAATATGCACTTCTTGAAATTCCGACTTTTCTGCATGCGTCAGCTGAAGATTTAACATCGCCTCTTGCTTTGATACGCTTTGCTTCAAGTACTTTAAGTATAATTTCAGGTAAAACTGCCGAATTAACCACTACCAGCTTACCGGAATTATGATAATCCAACGAGTCCACCTCCTAAGCACATTTGTTTTTTGAGCAACTACAACTATAACATAATTTGCATAAAAAGTCAAGGCGAAAAGTGCGGTAACTTTTAAAATGCAGAGTAAAAGCAAGAGCGTACCAAAGTTTCCTTTAGTACGCTCTTACTGTTTATCCTAAACTTTGATAGTGATATTTCTATTTTATTTTAGTAAAATAGATATTAAAGGTGATGCTTGTCAAAGTGGATACCATTTTTATACTGATATAATTATTTGGATAAACACGGCTGATTCAGCCGCTTTGACCACTAATTATTATTTTCTAATTTTTTTAAAGTTAATATACTTAAATAAAGTATATTCGATAGTTTATTATAAAAAGACATTAAATATAAAAAATAAAAGTATAACAGAGCACAAAAGTTTTCTTTTGTATGCTCCTTCAGTTATTCAAATCTTCGACAGGTATTGATTGTTTCATATATGTAAAACAAATCAAAGGTGATACTATCAAGTAGGACACCATTATTATACAACTATTGTACTATATTGTCAAGAACATATTTTGAATTTATTTATAAACTGT
>ENA-ORLW01003441-ORLW01003441.1-human-gut-metagenome-genome-assembly--contig:-NODE-3441-length-12045-cov-5.720338_pt1 | contig 12045 bp, 21 predicted proteins | sample MGYA00243017_ERZ508829 | MGnify/ENA primary metagenome ERZ508829 (study PRJEB26277, sample SAMN04329776) | human gut metagenome | biome: human-associated habitat | host: Homo sapiens | place: USA...
TCCGATATTCCTGTAACTCCTAAAGTATTCTGTGCTGTAAGGGCAGTAATTGCTGACATTCCATATACCTTATGTGCCGCAAATGTTTTTAAGTCTGCTTGTATTCCTGCTCCACCACTGCAATCACTTCCTGCTATTGTTAATGCTGTATTCATATAATTTCCTTTCGACATCTATTCTCATCGCTGCCCGCACGACTGTGAACTTTCCATGTTTTCTCTCATCGCTGCCCGCACAAAAAAAGCACCGAGGTTACCTCGGTGCTTTTAGTGCAGTCGGCGGGACTTGAACCCGCACCCAAGCAATATGGACTAGATCCTTAGTCTAGCGCGTATGCCAATTCCGCCACGACTGCTTGTTTTGTTTTCGTGTCGTTCGCTGCTCGCTGACGACTTGATTATAATATCATCATGCACACACATTGTCAACAACTTTTTTAAAATTTTTTTAAAATGTAAATTATATAATTAACTTGTGATTGAGGAAAGCGCTTTTAAATCCAGTAAACACAAGGGAGACAACAACATGATAACAGTAGAAAAAATTGAAGAAAATTTAATAAATCTTATAGGAAAGCCTTTTAATGAGAATGATGTAATCTGTGCATTTGAAGATTTTGAAGAAAATGGAGAATCAAAAGTTTATTTTGATTATCTGTCAAATGGTGATGTTATTGCTTCTATTGATACAAAAAATAGTCAATATTGGTTCTACATTACAACATCGTTTTATTTTGCAAATAAAGACCTCGGTATAATTATTACGGATATCGAAGTAGAAAAGAGGTTTTAATATGAGTACTAAAAAGATTTTTTATAAAAAAGATATGAAAGATATAATCCTCTTCTTAAAAGAAGAGGGGGAAGCCACTTTGAACGATAATTATAAGAATTGCTGTCTTACTCTTATCGCACATGGCAGCACATTCGAGTTAAAGATAAAAGACAGTCTTAATTGTGAATATTCTGAGACATTTCCAAAAACGGACAATTACGAAGATTTACATAAGTATGTATCTGAACGCTTTTCAGAATGGGAAAAAGAATATATACAAGGTGAAGCAAAAACACTTGAAGAGGTTATGCAAGAACGACTTGAGCAGAAGAAAGCCGAGGAAGAAGCACAGGAAGAAAAGAACAGTGAAGCACTTATTAATTACATCAATTCCGGTGATGAAAACTTTTATGCTGATTGTTTAGTGTATTACGAAAACAAGAAGAATTTAAGTAATTCTCTTAATAAGCTGATTCACAATGAAATTGAAAATTATTCAAAGTCGCAGCTTAAAATTGCAATAGTTCTTAAAACAGTATATGACAAGAAGCTCTATGAAGTACAGGGATATAAAAACATTTACGATTATGCGAATGACGAATTTAACATTGCGCGCGGTACAGTTTCCAACTGGCTTATGATTGTAAATAATTTTTGCACTTTGAATGAGCAGACAGGTTTCTATAACCTTGATGAAAGATTGAAAGATTTTAGCATAACACAGCTTGTATTATTACGGCAGTTGACTATTGAACAGATTGAAGAACTGGGAATAACTTCCGATTTATCAACACGCAATTTAAAAGCCTTAATCAAGGAAAAATTAAATATTAACGCTATTGCTACAAGTGTTAAGCCTGATATAGACGCTTCTGCTCTTCCAGATAATCCCGAGGACGAAGAAGAACTATATAAAGAAGCTGACGCAATAGATAACGCAATGAGTAAACCCGAGGAAATACAGAAATCGGAAGAATCGGAAGAATTGCATAAAGAACAGCCAACGGAAAATGTAAAGCTCCGTTTGATGTTTACTGGTGGTTCTGAATTGTCTGATACACAGATTGAGTTTTTAAACAAGTTTCTTACAACACAGCCAAAAAACAAGAAGTTAAAACTTGTTTTTATAGAAGAAAATTAAATAAAAGGGAGATTTTAAACATGGAAAACAAAGAGAACTATATCAGAAAAGATATTGTCAAATTAGTAGAAGAAGTAATCGTTGAAATATTCAACGATTACAACCGTCCAACTGATTTATCTGTTACGGAAGTTATAGAAACGGCTAAGGAACTTCATAACCTTAACAAGGCAGAAGAAGCCGAGTTGTATTTATTCGTTAAGTATACGCAGATGCGTTTTATCCGCTTCTTCAATGTAGTTGTTAAATCTAAATAATAAAAGATTAATAACATTATTACATAGTTATATTCTGCCGCCCCAGTAGGCAAGTCGGCGCGGCAGTTTATAAAAAGTTCGTTCGATTGAACGCACTATATAAATATATCACATAACAAAAATTAAAGAGAGGGCGCAAAAAGCGCAAAGGTGAAAAAGAATGAAATTAGGATTTATGACAATAGCAAAGGTATACAGAAAGAAAGATGTACAGGAAATAACAGACCGCGCAACTGGTCGCGTTACTGGAGAATATTATCCAGTAATTCTTGACGACGGAGAAGATACACTTGACGCAACTGTGCCAAAAGATGTTTACAACGGTATTGAAGAAGATAAGATTTACCTCTTTGCCGGAACATATGATGATAGGTTCAAGAGAGAGAATACAACACCGAAGCCAAGAATAACAGCCGTTCTTTATCCAATCAATGAGCCATGGCGCAAAGATTTTATTGATGAATTCAGTAAGCAGACATATGACAGTTTTGCAATGCCGTTCAAAGATGAGCAGCTTAAAAACACCACTGCTACAGCTTCTAAGGCTTCTAAGTAATTAAGTGGTAATATCGCGGTCGCTTCCCGCGCTATTATAAACCGTTTAACAACACTGTGTTAAATGGATATTGCATTAGTGAACAGTGGCGGTTATTACTCGCTCTGTGTTACTCGTTAAACCGCCTCCGTTCCTCATGCTCTAACAAATAAATAATAATCAACAAGGATATATTAAAGGTCGTAATAGTCGCTTTGTTATTCTCCCAAGTGGATAAGCGTTGTGTGTAGTCCAATTCAATCATGTTGTAACTATGTCGGTTGTTACGGCTTTTAATATGCCCTTGTCGGATTGGGTATATATGAGCAGAAACATTTACAAATAAAGAAAGAAGGGAGTTAAACATGGATTTCTTAATATTATTAAGAAACATTCTTGTACCTGTTGCAATAGGTATGTGGGTAATTATCGGACTTGTAGCACTTATTATCTTCTTAAGAAACAAGTTCAGCGGTAAAAGAATTAAGTCTTCAGGAAATGTGTATAAAGAAACATTCGTACAGAATCACAGCACATCACCCGACAATTCAGTTAATACCGACAATACAGAAGATATTGCAAACGGTGCAGACGGTGCCAGAAGTCCAAACGGCACTAATAAGGGCGGTTCTAGCTTATGCTTGTAAGAGAGCCGCCAAAAGCATGAAATAAACAAGTTGTAAAGCCAACACGGTAATTATGCCACTCTTCCAAGAGTTCGCGCGATTGAACTATTACAAAACATATACTGTTCTGTCAATAGTGACAGCTCGCGCCGTTTAAGGCAAGAGTGGCACGCATTACCCATGTACCGCACACAGCGTTAATTAAGCCAGTACACCGCAAGCGGTACATAACCATTATCAAACTTAATAGACGTGTTCAGCCCCCGACGAACTGAATCAGCGGTGAATCCGTTCCGTCCTCTTCTACTGATATTCGCTCCTAACTATCAATGTCGTTGATGTTGTGGGGGTTGTCAGCTTGGGTACGGTCTTTGAAGTGGTGGGGCGCACCGAGGAAGCTAACCTACAACATATCGACGTTGTAGATGTAGCGGATAAAGAGAAAGAAGCCGCGGAGACACAGAGGAAACTCGCCTACGGAGTACACAATCCCCGGGAATGAGCCGTCAAGAAAACATGAACGCAAAGCGCGAATGTTTTTAGGTGAATGGGGTCGCGTGAGCGTTCCATAATAAACCAAAAACAACACAGACACAATAAACACAGACACAATAAACAAAAATAGAATAATTAATTAATAAATTAAGAAAGCAAGAAAGCAATGATAAAAGAAACGATATCAGAACATAAACCAATATTTATATTAATGATTATCACTATAACACTACTACTAATATTTACAGTAATCTATTTTGTTATGCCAGTAAATGCAGAAGAAAAAGAATATGCAATAGAAGAAATACAAACACAGACTGTAAAAGAATCAGAAAATAAAAATGACAATAATACCTTAAATATAGATAGTAACAATGCAACAAGCCAAGAAATAGAAGAAGCACCAACAGAAACGCAAGAAAACATACTCGCAGAAATCCGCGACACACTCTATATAATATCAATAACACTCATTATATTTACAGGCGCGTTTCTAGGCTATGTAGCAGTTTCACGATTAATGTAGAAAGAGAGGATATAAGACATGACAACAGCAAGCGCAATATTAACAGATTATTCTCAGTATATAGCAATTGGGTTTTCAATGTCTGTAATACTCTCATTCACATTATGGGCGATTATGAAGCTCTGGCGCTTTGTAGTCGATATTATTAAGCTATCAACACCTTACAGGTGATGATAAATATAATTTTCGGAGGTCCCCAGTATGACACCAACAGTTTTAGCAGCAGAGGGAAATGTAGCAGCTACAATGAGTACAGAAATCAAGACAGCAATTACAACAGCTTGTCAGAGCGCAGTTGATGTGTGCAAAGACGGTATTGTTGCTGTACTTCCTATCGGTCTCTCACTCATGGCAATCACTATGGGTATAAGAATGGCTGTCGGCTTCTTCAGAAGCCTTGCAAACTAGTACTCCGATACTAGCAAAGGCAGAGTTTAACAGCTCTGCTGATGTACACAAAGAAGCGTTTAAAAGTTCGTGTGAACGAACAAATAAAAACGAGTAACACAGAAAGCGAGGTACAAAGAACAATGGGATATGTACTATTACTGTTATTCTTCCTAGTGTGGCGGAATATGGTACAAATCAAGAAAGCGACAAACTATATTGCCTACGGTACAGAACACCGTAAAGGCAAAATAAGCAAGCTCCTTGACTTGGTAACTAAAATACACAATGAGGAAGCGGAAGCAAAGAAAAAGCGAAAAGCCCAACGGCAGGCAGAAAGAGAGAAGAAAGAACATGAAGAGAATTAGTAATATAGATAAAACCTTAATTTTATTATTAGCTGTTATGTTCATGTCTTTTTTAACATTTACCGCAATTGTTATTTCAGGCAATTATTACATAGCTATATTTTATGTATTATCAAACAGTTTCATTTGTCTTGCATTACTTTCTATTGTTGATGAATTGATTAAATTACAAAAGGATAACAAGAAATTAACCGAAGAAACCGAGGTAAAAGAACATGAAGAAAATAATTAAGTTGCTTAAATCAGATAGCACATATCTATTAATTATCATTCATGTTATTACAACAATAGCGTTTATCATCTTCGTTTCTTTAAAATATGACTGGATTGTTGAGAAATTTGGTTCTTACACTCTTTTTGTTGCAACATGCGCTCCTATTGGTGGACTTATCGTCGGCGGTTATTACTTCGTAGTTAACTATCCCCCGTGGTACTTCAACAAGGGCAAAGAAAGTGAGGATAACAACAATGAATGATTCAGAATATAATTATGATGAAGATTATAAAAATCTCCATGATTTAATTTTTTATATTTCTGTTGTTATTTTTATTGACTGGCTTAATAAAGAGGATAACAGCAATGATTAATTCTTTAGAAAAAGTTGATATCGGAAATGTGCCTTATCATTCTACGATTACAGAGCGCGAGATTCAAGTTCTTAAGGACTTCTTCATAATACCCGCTTGTATATTTATCATTAGAGATTCCGTTTCAATTTTACTTAACAAGGATAACAATAATGATTAGTTGTGCATATATCCCTATCGTGATAATGCCGCACGATATAACATGTATTACATTTGTAGAAGCACTGATATTAATACTTCTGCTGACTGTCATGTCAGTATTGTTTATGAAATTTATAATATGGTATATGCACCATATTATATTGCCCTAAAAAATAAAGATTGTGCTACAACTTGCCTAGTGGTATAATCGTATTAATAAGGGGGTGTTTAAATGATTTGTTTAAGTTCTGACGGTCGTTTATTCGGTTTGAATCCGCAATTTTTATTTGATATATTTGTATTTTTTGCAAATATATTCATTTTACTTATTTTCATTGTTCCTATAGTAGTCTTATTTATTTTTATATGTAAATTTTTTATTGATAAATCTAAGTATTATAAGACTAAAACAAAATTTTATCAAAATCAATTAAAGGATAGGCAAGATTAAATCTTGCCTATCCTTTTTTTTTACGAGGTGTCTGTATGAAAAAAATAATTTCAATTTTTCTATCTTTTTCAATTGTTTTTTTGTCAGTTTCAACATGTATCCCTATTTCTGTTTGTGCTGATACTGATAAAACTGTTTTATCTAAGTCATCTGATTCTCCTTTTGCTTATTCATCTTCAGAAGCTCAAAAGTATGTATCTGCTCACTTAGATATTTATGATTCAGATAATACTCTTTTATTTTCATACACTCCAACTTCAACTTATAACTGGACTTATTCCGCTAAAGGTAAAGACAATTTACATTTATCAGATAATCAGCTCAAAGCGTTTCTTATGTCTAAAAAGACATTATCTGCTTATGCTCAATTAATGTTTAGTGGTTTTTCAAATAATAATGTTACACGTGGTTTTCTTTCTGCTCTCGGTATTGCTACGACTGGCAATTCTAACGCTTTGACAGATGTTTCTGATAAATTACTTGGTAATTATAATTATCTTGATTCTATTAATTATGATGAAGATACACAGACAATTACAATGGATAATACCAGTGTTGATAAGCTGCGTGAGGAGATTAAACAGTATTATTATGACTCTATCGGTTTACGTCGTTCTAAATCTAATGATAAAACTAAGAATCCTGGTGCTGTTATTACCTTCTTGCATACTTTTTATGAATATGAAGAAGATTATACTTCTGATTTTATGGCTTGTAATCAGTATGATTATGCTACTTGTTCATATATGAATTATTCTTATTCTGTTTATTTTGCTGTTGCTTTTGATAAATCCTCATATTCTTACGCTTATATTGATAATTCTTCGAATCTTTATTTTACTGACAAAGATTTATCTATTTTAGATGATGATTCAGTTGTTCATGTTTTTCTTAATCATTATAAAAATAGTAGTACTGGTATTGAATATGATTTAACTTTTAGCAAAATGTCTGTTATAAATGGCTTGAGTGCTAAATTTTTATATTCTTCAGGTTCAGTTGTTTCCAGTGGTTATATTAATCAAAATAATAGATTTTATTCTCAAAAAGGTATTGATTTTGTTTATTTCAGTTCTTTTGAAAAATTGTATAACTTTGTACATGGTTCTCAAACTGCCTATCTTTCTTCCAGAATTGATAAAGCCGGAGAAGATATATCTTATAGCATAAAAGATATGAATGAGAATCTTGGTACAAAGATGGATGAGCTTATTGATTCTATTAACAGTGGTAAAGGAAACATGTCCGCTGATGAATTGCAAAATGCAATTGATAAAGGATTAGAAGATTTAAACAAGAATACAGAAGATATCAAGGACAATACAAACGATATATTAGAAGTATTAAAAGAACAGAATCAGATTTTACTCGACATTCTTGGAGTAACAAAACACATTGCTGATACTGTTGATGATATAGATGATAATGCTAATTTTTCGTCACTTATGTCTCTTTTAAGCACTGTTTTTCTTGGTATTCAAAACGCTATTTTGTATGGACAAAATACAATGGATAGTGACGATAACACAGATACGCAAGCTATAACATATGACGAAAGCGGTATTGCTGTTTATTCGTCCGGCGGTGGTACTTCCTTAGATTATCGCGGTGGAATTTTTGGACATTTTCCTTTCTCTGTAATTTATCATCTGTATGATTGGCTCAAGGTTTTACAGACAGAACCAAAATGTCCTGAGTTTTCTTATAATTACGGCTTTATGATTGGTAGAAAGGATGATACAGAGTGTCAGATAACATTTGATTTATCTCAGTATGAAAGTTGGCGAGATGTAATCTCTTCTTTTATGAAATTATCCTTTACTCTTGCTGTCGCTGTGGGTACTTATAAAAAATTCAAAGGCGGTGATTTATCTTGAGTACAGCGGTTGTAATTGCTCTTATCTGCTCTTTAATAGGTAATGTTATAACGGGAGTAGGCGGTCTTATTATAGACTTAATATTAATGTATAAATCTTTCATGCCTACCGATACCGTAGGCGGTTTATTGGATATTGCAAAAGAGCCGTTTGTGCAATATCTTCCCTACGTTAACTGGTTTATTCCGTTAGATTATGCGGTTAGCCTTGCGTCTGCCTTTCTTGACGCTTATGCAATGTATATTGTATGGAAGTATTTTAAAAAGGTTATTTCTTCCCTGCTTGGAAGCGGCGGCAATATTGCCAAACTTATTGGCTTATTACTAGCCTAGTTCGTGCGAACGAACGCACGCACTTATATATTAGAGGTGATTTATTTATGATATGGTTTTATACAGGTGTCCCCGGCAGTGGCAAAAGTTATCATGCCGCGAAAGAGATTTATAAATTTATCCAAAAAGGTAAAAACATAATAGGTAATATGGAAATTAATACAGATAATATCCCCACGCTTAATAAAAAGCCCAAGGGGTGTTATTTGTATGTCTCGAATAAAGAATGGCTTAATAATTCCATTCTTGAAATGAAAATTGATAGACATGGTGTAACTAGGCTCAAAGAACCCGACGACATTTACAGCTATATACAGGGCTTAAAAGGTTATGCCTATAATTTTCATGAACGCGATAAAAGCGGTAAATTTAAGCTACATCAAACACTTATTATATTAGACGAATGTCAAGAACTGTATAATAGCCGTTCTTGGAATAGAAAAGACCGCCTTGCTTGGTGTGCCTTTTATCGTCTGCATAGAAAGCTCGGTTACGATGTAATACTTATATCGCAGGACGACAAGTGCATTGATAAGCAGATTCGAAATGTCCTTGAAACACAAGTACTACATAGAAACGTTGGTAATTACAAAGTGTTTGGTAAACTTCTTTCTCTCCTCTTCGGGGGAAATCTGTTTATCTGCATAACGAGCAAATACGGCTATTCCAAGAAAGACGCAAAGACAGGTTCAAAGTTCCTCTTCGGGGAGAAAAAATATTATAGCGTGTATGATACAACACAATTGTACTAGGTGGAATCTCGGAGTATGCGGAGAGATAACACCTAGTACAAGTGGGCTTGTATCTGCGCATAGTATAACACATACATATACACACATACACATACACACGCGCGCGCATGCGCGTACTTGATAATATATACACTTAACACTAGGAAAACGAAAAGGGAGATTCAAACATGAAGAAAAAAGAAATTAACGAAATTATGGCACATGTTGCCGCTTTGTCTGATGAAAAACTTGAGGAAGAATATTACACCGCTGTTGATAACTGCCTAGGTTCTCAAGTTGATACAATGATTGAACGTGGTTATGATTCTATTGATATTATTGAACGAGAAAAACATGAAAAATATCTTTCTGAATACGCTGATATGCTTGGGTATTTATGCAAAAAGAGAAATATAAAATTATGGGGAGATAAATAACATGGGTGCTTACAATGTTCGTACATTAACATATAAAAATCAAACACAGGTGAGATTTTTTAAGAAGCCGATTGAATTTGATAAAAAGAAAGTTCGTGCGAACGAACGCAAGAAAAAGACAGAGGAAGAAAGAACGCAATTCGATATTGATTTATCTATACGACAATCTATGCATAGAACAAAAGATAAGATATGGAATATCTGTCTTGCTAATGATTGGGAATACTTTGTTACATTTACTTTCAATCCCAAAATCGTTAATAGTGAAGATTATGACGACTGCTCCGCTAAAATGTCAAAATGGCTAATGAATGCTAAGCAAATTTGCGCACCGGATTTAAAATATTGTCTTGTTCCAGAGTTCCACTCTGACAAAAAGAAATTTCATTTTCACGCGCTTATGTCTAATCTTGGTGATATTCAACTTGTTGACAGTGGCAGACGAAAAGATAAAGGTACAAAGGTAATATATAATATTGCTAATTATCGTCTTGGCTTTAGTACTGCTATCCCAGTAAATAAAGACAGTGATTCACAGGGGAAGATTGTTGGATATATGCTTAAATACATCACGAAAGACTTAGCAACTTTGACACAGGGCAAGAAACGCTATTGGTACACTCGGACAAATTGCGAAAAGCCTGTAATTGATACTTATTTGATTGAAAGTGATAAATTAGAAGTTTTTACGGAAGCATTAGAAAATGATAAAACATATAGAAAAACTATTGATATGCCGTTTTCTGATAATGAACTAAAAATATACAACTTTGATACAAATTGACCTATAATATAGCCACAAGGGAGAGTGACAACATGGGAAAACATTTGACAGAGAAAGAACGCTATTTGATAGAATTTATGTATAACAAAGAAAAGAGGACACAACGCGAAATAGCTAAGATATTAAATAAGCATTACAATACAATTTACAATGAGATTAAGCGCGGCACTATCAAGCAGATTGATACACATTTAAAAGAGTATTATATATATTGCGCTGATGTTGGACAACGCAGATACAAAGAAGCCAGTTCAAACAAGGGTGCTAATAACAAGGTCGCTTGTGATTGCGAATACATAAAATTTATATATGACAGAGTAAAAGAACATTACTCTTTTTATTCTGCAAATGAACTTGCAAAGCAAGAGGGTTTTAATACAAGAGTATGTTTAACTACTCTTTACAACTATTTCAACAAACGATTCATTAAATTGAAAAAATTAGACATGCCTTATAATAAAGCAAAAAAAGTTAAGCAGGAAAAAGAATCTAAACGTATATATCGGTATGGCAAGCGTTCTATTGAAGAACGCGAAGATTTAAAACAGCGTGATATATATGGACATTGGGAAATGGATACTGTACAAGGTACTAAAACAACAAAGCCTTGTATACTTGTATTGTCAGAACGAAAGACACGTCAAGAATTACTTTTTAAGTTAGACAATAAACAATGTGCTAGTGTTTGGAATACTATTCAAAAAAATTGGGATAACTTAAAACATTATATAAAATCAATCACTTGTGATAATGGTGTTGAATTTTCCACTAATTGCGATATTAGCAATAATGAATTAATAGAGTTCGTGCGAACGAATTTATATTACTGTCACCCATATAGAAGTGGTGAGCGTGGAACAAATGAAAATCAAAATAAATTAATAAGACGCTTTTACCCTAAGGGTGTTGACTTATCAGAAGTCACACAAGAGGAATTAAACAAGATACAAGACTTTATAAATAACATGCCGCGCAAGTTATTTAACGGCTTATCATCAAATCAATTTTTAGAACAAAATGAAATGGAGTATTTACAAACATGACGGACAAGATAAGAAAGATTTTAATAATTATAAAAAGGTGTGTGACATGTTCCCCTACTGCTAACATATGCTTACATCATACGAACAATCAAACAACATGTCACATGCCCTGTAAGTATGCGCGCGAATGTGATTTACATTTCCGCTTCTTTCGTCTTAATAACTGGTAATATAAGCTAAAAATTTTTAACAAAAAATCACAATTTATTATTGACATTTACAAAATTTTTTTAAAAAAATTCATGTTTAACTTTTTTAGTCATTCATATTGACACATTTTAAATTCTCTTATAAAATATCAATGTTATGTAACTTATATTAAGTTCGTTACATATTATATATGCAGAAGTGTCGGAATGGCAGACGAGCAAGATTCAGATTCTTGTGCGGGTTACCGCGTGTGGGTTCAAGTCCCATCTTCTGCACTGATTAAAAGAACCGTGTGATTTTGTGTCACACGGTTCTTTTTTCATATCAATTATATAACTTTCCTTTTCAATATCTCCTGCATAACAAAAGCCTTGCGCATCTCATTCTTATCAAACTTAAGGT
>ENA-ORLW01003461-ORLW01003461.1-human-gut-metagenome-genome-assembly--contig:-NODE-3461-length-11976-cov-3.172956_pt1 | contig 11976 bp, 7 predicted proteins | sample MGYA00243017_ERZ508829 | MGnify/ENA primary metagenome ERZ508829 (study PRJEB26277, sample SAMN04329776) | human gut metagenome | biome: human-associated habitat | host: Homo sapiens | place: USA...
AGGTTTTGGTCATAAGATCCTGTCATTATACCTACCCCGCCATTATTTTCCAGTGTTTTCTGTACGGCCTGTGACATGGCCTGTGTCTGCCCCGTTACAGTCTCACCTAAGGAATATATTTTGTCTTCATAATTTTTCATTTTATAAAAGTCCTCTCTCCGTCTTATGCCTTCTTCATCCTGCTTTTATCTGTATACAGAAAACCTGTCCCTGCTAGTTTTGTTACCCATTTTTGCATACAAAAAGGACACTTGCCAAAATCTGCCAGTGTCCCTACTATATTTTTTTAAAATCACACATCTATATAGTATAAAAGGTATCGGAATCTCTTCTGTTCAAACATCTTTTCCATATATTATGATGATATGGAAACAGTGGCAACCGGCTGACATGGTCAAGCTTTCTGACTTTAGTCCCTTCTGGCTTTGCGTCCCTGCCTTTCAACAGGTTTGCCTTTAAAATAATTTTCAGTTTTTCCAAAAATAAAATACCATGTGGCTTTTCTTACGTCAATAATATTTTGGTGGAAAATTTACATATATTTTAACCGAATCAAGTAACTCCCCTGTGGAGGTTACGAAAAGCAATAAGCAGTGGGTGAGGACCTGCTGTTTATTTTTCTAATCCCACGGAAAAAATGCCCATTCGCCATTTCCAACATACCATCTTTCATACCGCCGATAAAATCGAATCTATAAACATGGAAAGTTACTGTCCAGCTAACCCCTGAACAGTAACGGTTCCAATACACACTTTTTATTCCGTAGGGTTCTTTCCGGTTTTCCACATAAACTGCTAGTAAAACTGGTATCTTTTTTCTTAAAAGCGAAATCTCTGCAACATTCCTGACAAATCAGAGGGGATACTGCAATGTATAATGTGCATTGCCGGTATCCCCTCTGATTTATTCAACCATTATTCACAATTTTTTATTTCATTTTAACTTTTCTGACATTTGACCATTCACTGAATGTTTTTGAATTATCCTCAGAAGTACGGTTCCATGCATGTAAACCAATATAATAAGTGCCTGATTTAACATTCTTAAATGTAACAGTTACTGTATTTCCTTTTATCTTTTTTACATAATAATTTTCTCCGGAAACAGCAGGGCATTTCTGTCCGTTAGTTTTGGTAAGGGTATCACTGAGAACTACATCATAGCCCTGAGCGTTTTTGCTCTTCGTATATTTTACTGTCACTGTGGAGCCTTTAACAGTTACCTTACTGATCACAGGTGCTTGTGGCGTAATGGCACTCACATCTACTTTATGGATCTCAGACCACTGTCCAAATACTTTTTTGCCATCTTCACCCTTAAGCCATGCGTGGCATGCTACATACCAGGTTCCCTTATCCATATATGCAAATGCAGACTTCAGTTCTTCCTGATTTTTCAGGACCTTTGTATACTGTCCTGTTTTGAGCATATCCTCAGAGGTGCCGATCACATAATCATATTTCAGAGCACCCTTACACTCTTCATTCAGCACCATTTTTACGGAGTTTTGGGAAACAGATACATTCTTTATAACTGCTTTTGCAGGTCTGGTATAATTTCCGTCTGAATCTGTGATACTTCCGTCTGTACTGTAGGTATTTCCTTTTGTATCTGTTACAGTTTCATCTTTATTTACAGTTGGCTTTTTACCATCTGCATCAGGTGTCAGCTTCGTGCCATCCGGAAGTGTTACAGTTCCATCTGAACTGATCACGATTCCTTCCGGTGTAACAAGGTTTCCATTTCTATCTTCCTCAGTTCCCTCCGGGTAAGCATCCGGTATCGGAGTAACAGTTGGTACCGGCGTTACTGTTGGATTCACTGATGGTGACGGATTTACCGACGGTGATGGATTTACCGATGGTGATGGATTTACGGTCTGTATGATTGTGGTATCTGATATAGTACAGTTCTGAATTTTATCATCTGGTGTTTTTGTAATGTCACTCCAATATGTATCCGGAGCAGATTCACTGTTGGAAGTTATTTTTTTACCATTTACTGCTGTTCCTTTTGTAGAAGGAGATATAGTGACAGATTCAGTATACGCTTTACCTGGCTCCGCATTTTTGTTCATAAATGAATAAGCAGAACCCCCCTCCAGATATGCTTTTGCTGTTTCTACATTTCCGGTGCCCTCAACTGCATTGCCACCGTTATCACCATCTCCTCGTCCTGCAACAGCAATCAACGTTCCTGCTCCGGAAATCGTTCCGTTGTCAAGAATCACCGCTGCACCGCCAACTGAAGTAGTTGCTATGTTTCCTCCGCCGTATGCTGCAAGCTGGCTGCCCTCGCCAATAGTAAGTGTTCCGCTGCTGACTTTCAAGGCTGGCTGTCCGCTGTAGCTTTTTCCTGTGGCAGGATCTGTTCCTGTGGCAGCTTCATCACCTTTGATATATACTTTTCCTTCTACCTTTACATTTCCGCTTATCACAACAACAGGTGATGTATTGTGACGTGCCTGTGTTCCATTGGGAAGGAAATTAGTGTTGGAGTAGATCATGGAATTCTTTATGGTCGCTCCATCATTCAGAATCAGCTGTCCATTAATGGAAGTACCTGTCAGGAATTTTCCGCTATAATCATCGTGATTGACAGATATTGTTCCACCATTTTCTACTTCAATCTGTCCATATATGGAAGAATCTCTCAGATTCAATGTTCCGCCATTTTCTACTTTTATCTTCACACTGCTGAGAACCTTCATATTGACCATTGTAAGATCACATCCAGCCGGTATGATCAATGTCTGGGTTGTAGCTTCTCCCTCTGAAACAGCATATCCCAGTTCTCCATATGTACCGCTGGTGTGAGAGCCATACCAGGCTTTAATCTCTGCCGGGACTGTTACAATATCATCTGTATCATTAAAATCAGGAATTACCCATGGATCCATATCATACATGTATTTTCCATCTGCAGTCTTGGTTGCATTTTCAAGCTTCAGATGATCTGCCAGTTTTTCCTTAGTACTGTAAACCTTGAAAGTAAGCTCATTACTTGTTACTGTACGCCCTGATTCATCAGTTACTGTAACATTGACAGGATATGTACCGATTTTAGCAGGAGTTCCGCTGAGAGACAGAGAACTGTCATATGTGGAATACATCCCTGCCATCCCACTTTCACTGTCAATGTTTACCTTTGTATTCTTTGTGTCAATTTTTACACCTGTTTCTTTTAACTCCTTCCAGTCAGCTTCAACAGGTTCCTGCCCATCCGGAAGATCAGCTGCTTCCACAACTACATTACTGTTTTTGTTGGATGAAACAGAAGTGGATGCCCCTGAAACTGCATCGTATTTCTGCTGCCCTGTAACAGCGCTTTCGAAGTATCCTTTTAATCTGACATGAAGAGTGTTCACTCCGTTAGATGCACCGTTAATATTAGTTTCACCGGAATCAGCTGTAACAACTTTGAAGTCATTTCCTTCTGCAGTTACCTTAAGATAAAGTTCTTTATATCCATCACTTTTTATTGTAATGACATTTCCAGTATGAAGTACAGTTGAATCAAATACAACACGATTATTACTGCTGTCTGGACAATATGCTTTTCTGCCATATAATGCTATTGCATAATCTGTTTTATCCCATACTGTCCCATCTACAGATATTTCTTTGATTTTACTGATATAATCAGAAACATTATTTTCATCAGCTGGTTTAATGATCTTGTAGTCTGTACCTGAAATTTCCACTTGATCTCCCGCAAATGTTGGCGCATCTTTGGTCTGTTCAGTTTCAGACTGTGAAGTTACTTTTTCAACGTTCCAGTGTTTTCCGGTTCCTGTTACCTTTAAAGTAAGATCCTTGTATCCGGTACTGGTGATTACAATCTCATTACCCACTTCAAGTCTATCTGGAGATAGTCCAACATAACCGTCTGAGTCTTTTTTAATATATGTTGTTCCTGTAAGATCCCACGAATAAGTTACTTCATTCCACTCTGTTCCATTAATAGATATTCCTGTAATTTGCTCAACATACCTTGAGTTAAGAGAAGTTTTTAGTTTACAAACATTCGCAAAAGAACCACTTTCATATTCTGCTATCACCTCCGGCGGTTCTTTCACACTTTGTGTACCCTCATCCTGAGCCACCTGTACATTCTCCTGCTCATCCGCAAAATCCGGTGTTCCCGATCCATCACTAAAGGAATCATCATCTGCCTCCTGTGTGATCGCTGAATCCGTAGTCATTGAATCTGTAAATATGTCTGCTGCACATACCGGTACAGAAGCAATCATGTTTGCCGCAATTGCCATAGACATCAGAATTGCCATTCTTTTCTTCATCTGTTTCTTTATCCTCCTGTAATATGATATCAGGGGCCAAAGATGTTTCGACCCTGACTTGAAGCTATCTGTGTATCATCTCATTTCAGATGAAGCGGATAAAATCATCCGATTCACCCCATTTCTGCAGTGGAAATTTAAATGATCAAATCACGCAATAGTTTGCTTTGGTTAACTCTGTTGGTTAGTATATTCTAACCTGCGTGAAAATGCAAGAGAATTATTCTGCATCTGTTGAGAAAGTATCTCATAAATCAAGCAGTATCCTGTTGACAAATTTTTATCATTTCACAGCAAGATAAGACAGAATAGAGCAATTATGGCAATTCCATAAAATAATGCAGGTAATAAATCAGGTAACATCCTGCTATCAGTCTGAAAATATCATCTTCTATCTCTTTTTCGCTGCTGTTTAAAGTAATTTTGTTTCCTTCTATCTGAAGCCCCATTGTATCCGCGAGATTCTCAACCCGTTGCCTGTCATATTCTTTTTCATCCAAAAGAACAGACTTCTCATAAACCCTGAATTTTCCGGTTTCATCACATTCCAGTCTCAGATGCAGTTCAGGGAGTTTTCCGGGTTTAAAGGTTATCTCACTGTATGTCATAGATTGTCTTACTTTTGTGATCCCCTGTTTCACTGCCAGTATGATCCATTCATCCAATACAGGTCCTTTATACATAGGAAGTCCATATTGCAGATGTAATTGGGCTGCCTTGCTGATGCAGGCATTTCTGGTACGGTTATTCAGACGTTTATAAACATTGCTGCCCTCAACCGGGTAGTATTTCTTCAGTATCTTCTCTTCGGCTTTTGTCCATGGATCATTGGTTTTCCTGCTTAATCCCAGAATCATCGCTCTGTATTTGCATGCCTGAAGAGATCTTTCAGGAATAAGAGTATGCACATATCCGGCACCTTTTTCTTCATAATATCGGGAAATGATCGCATCCTCTTCCTGTGTCCATGGAAGTCTGTTATTGTCTGATCTGACATTTAAGTACTTAGCTCTGGACTGACAGGCAGTCAGAGTTCTCCCTTCCAATCGTTCTGCTGCCTTCCTGCCTTCCGCTTTGTAATATGTTCTTATAATTTCATCTTCTTCTGCAGTCCATTCTTTTCTTCCCTGTATGCAAAGACCTAATTTGGCAGCTCTTTTATTACATGCCTCTTTGGATCTTCCCTCCAGTCTTTTCTGAACTTCAGCACCTTCTGTCGGATAAGAATTTCTCAGAATTTCATCTTCGCTGCTGCTCCATTTTCTGTTTGCCCCGGAATAAGTAAGTCCTAATGCAGCAGCTCTTCCTCTGCAGGATTCTGCTGATCTCTGATTTAAGCGATAACGTACCTTACTGCCCTCCGCAGCATAATACTCTCTGAGTATTTTATCCTCTGCCTCTGTCCATAATCTGACATATTTAACATCATTCTGTACAGTTGCTGAAGAGGAAATGTTTTTGGATATTTCCATTTTTGATGCCTGGATCCTGCAGCTTTTTGCAGTTCTTCCGGATAATCTTTCACAGACCTGATCTCCCTCTGCGGGATAGTACTTTCTTAATATTTCGATTTCATCGGCTGTCCATCTTTTTTTCGTATTTGCCATGTCTTACACCTGTTTTATATATTATTTCAAACTGAAATATTCACTACTTCTTACTTTTCGTAACCTTCGCAAAAGAATTCCATATGTGAGTGCAATATCTACATAGAAATTCCTGAATGTACAACATATTCATACCCTGTCTCCGTAGTATAAGTTTTTTCCTGTCCCAGTGCCGGAATAACAGATTCAGAGCTGTGCAGACTTCCACTTTTAAATACGATCATCACTTCTGCTTTCTTTTCATTAACCGGAGTTATTTCTATATTATTGATTGTGTTTTCAATCATGGCTCTGGTGATATCTTTGGGTTTTACGCAGGAATATTCCTTTGCATAATCTAATATCCTGTCCATCTGATCTGTCAATTCTGTTTTTGAAAGAGGTTTCATGCTTTTCAATTGTTCCAGATTCGCTTTTTTCTCTGCTATCTGCTGTGTAAAAACCTTGTTTCTGCTTAAAAATTCCGCATCAGAAATGTAGCCGCCCATATTGTAATCCAGCAGCTTATCTCTCTTCTGTTCCAGTACTGTTATTTCATGCTGTATGTTGTCAATTTTTTCTTCAGTTCCTTCTGTTTTGTTAATCTCTTTCTCATAAAGTTCCAGATACTTATGCAATATACTTTTATTGCTTTGAGCCAGATTGTTATAAACATCCGATATCATCTCCAGCAGGATTTCTTCTTTTACCGGTTTTGATCTGCAGGAAACTGCGCCCTGTTTTATGCGATGACTGCATACCCAGGTCTTTGCGGCTTTTCCGCGGACAGTTCTGACTTTCAGCCAGTATGCAGCTTTATCTTCCGCACAATGTATAAGTCCGGTAAAAAGGTTGTCCTGCTTATAGGAAGTTTTTTTCAACTTGATATTTTTACTTCTTTCTTCCAGAATCCTGTTTGCATCTTCCCACAGTTTTTCATCCACAATTGCAGGGACATGGTTACCATCGTCTTTATACATCACCCATTCATCTTCAGGCAGGAATTTCTGTTTCTTAGTAAAGAGATCAACTATTTTTACTTTTCCACCAACATAGTAACCCTTATATTTAGGATTTCGGATAATATTGGCAATCACATGGCTGTCAATCCTTCCCCCTTTATAATTTCTGTATCCACATTCCCATAAAAATTGTTCCAGTGAATGGGTAGACCAGTTTCCCAGAGCATATTTTTCAAAAATAAGCTGTACCATTTTTGCCTCTTTGGGATTCAAAAACAATTTTCCGTTTCGCTTGTCCCATCCATATATATGTGAATTACCAAGAACCACACCGTTCTGTATGGATCTTGCATGACCGAAACGCACACGACTTGAAAGTTTTCTGCTTTCTTCCTGTGCAAAAGAAGCGAGGACGGCAAGCATCATCTCACCGTCCCCTGATAGAGTGTTAATGTTCTGTTCTTCAAAAAAAATACCGACACCCAGTTCCTTCAGTTCCCTTGCGAACTTTAGAACGGTGACGGTATTTCTAGCAAACCTCGATATGGATTTTGTAATAATTAAGTCAATCTCTCCTGCCCTTGCCTTTTCCATCATTCTCTGGAACTGTTGGCGGTTCTCACAATAATCGGATATGCCCTGATCAGCAAATACTCCGATAAATTCATATTCTGGATTTCCGGTAATCAGTCTCTCATAGGTTTCCATCTGGTTTTCAAGAGAGTCTTCCTGTCTTCTGCTGTCTGTGGAAACTCTGGCATAAGCACAAACCCTTTTCTTTTGTAAGACCGAAGCTGGTCGTTTGTTAATCACTTTTACTCGCACGTTACATCACTTCCTTCAAAAAACCTTTTCTTAAACTCCTGAATCCTTTGGAAAATGGCCTGTGCATCCTCTACCTTGTCAATGCACAACACTTCCACATTTCTCTTACTGCAAATCAGCATGAACTCCATAAACTGTCCCCAGTTACGGGCAATCGTGGCAGCCCTCATGGTAACCACCACATCTATCTTCTTTGCTGCGATTTCCGCTTTCAGACGATTAAATTCTTTTCTGTTCGGGTCGGCTCCTGAAGCTTCCTCAAAGAATATCTGCAAATCCCATTTCTGTTTTCCATATTCTTCTTCCAACCGCCTCATTACATCGTCTAGATATTTTTCATAGTCTCTGTCACGATGGTTGACTCTGCAGTAAAAAGCCACCCTATTTATCGTTCCTGCAATCACCATATAAATAAGTACTCCTTTCGTTTTTGGTAGTATATAAATCACTCTAAACCCCTGTAAAGTCAAGCAATTCTGCGGTTTCCACCCACTCTTTTTCCACTCTGTCCAAACTTATTCAATAAAAAAAGACCAGACATTTCGCCTGATCTTTTCATACTAATCACTTATTTTTTTCGCAACTGCAATATTGGTACAACTTTTTCCTCTACCTTTAAGGTATCTGGACGCAAATGAAGAAGTTCCTCCATATCTTCTGGATATAAAGTCACTCCATTTTTTTTGAATAAATCCAATATTTCTTTCACCGTAAGTACATTTTGCTCTATCAGTAAATCAATGGCTCCTTGAAATATATTTTCATTCAAGGAATATGGTACATCGCCAGGTTCTTTAATTCTCCACCCATTTTTTGAAACTTGACGCATTAAATACTGATACTGGTTATCAGACATAATGCCCAACTGGTGTGTCCGGTAAATCATTGCCTGAATAGATACCTTCCACTTATTTTTTAAGAACTGATAATATTTTAAATCTGTAGGATATGAAGCAATGTCTTTACCAAAGCTGTCTCTAGGTAACAAAAATGCACTCGCAAACATGTTCGCCTGACGTTCTCTTGCTTTAAACTCATCTTTTGTTATAGCTTCCAGATCCTCACTCCATGGGTGCAATAATATGTGTCCCAACTCATGAGCCATGTCAAAGCGAATTCTGCCTTCTGGTCTGTTTCCTAATGCAACTGCAATAAAATAAATATCATTTCCCGCCACTATAGTTCGCTGACTAAACGCATCTATTTTATCTTCGTTGGTATCAAATCCCGTTACAATTATTCCATTTTTTTCTAAAAGATACTGTAAATCCTTTATTGGTCCAGTACCAATATCCCAATATTTTCTTACCTGAGCAGCAATATCCTCTATTTCTTGAATTGCATCCTCGTTCTCACACTCAAATACATCATCACATCCTACAAAATCAACACTTGGTAAATTCATTTCAGGAAATGAAATGAATTCCAGAAGTATCTCATACATTTTTGCTACATATTCCAACTTAATACTCTGCGCTGTTCTATCTTTCTTTGTAGCACTTGCCAATGAACGAAAATAGGTTGTTTCTGTTTTTGCAGCATAACTATCCTTTTGAAAAAAGTAATCATACGGAAAGTTAAGCTCTGATGCCAAGAGCCTAACTTTCATATAATCTGGTGTGTTATTATCATTCTCATATAAGGAAATTGACTGCTTACTGATTTCGGTCCGCTTCGCTAATTCAGTAAGCGTCAACCCTCTATACATTCTTGCACTTCTTAATCTCTCACCGTAAAACTTTTTTTCTATCATAATCAATATCTCCTGAATTTATTTTCAGGCCTTTTTCTCGATTTCCCGAAGTTTTGGCTTTATACCACTCTTTATAGCAACTAAGCCCTTCTTATCCGGCTTCGCATCTTCGTCTGTATCTTCTGAAGGCCCAATATCTGTAAGCCGTGCAAAGTCTGGTTTAATATATTGCATAAGAGACGCTTCATCTACAATATTAAAATCTTTATCTAAAAACCTCAGTTTAATATCTTTGATTTCCCCATTCTCCGCTTTATATGCAATAATATAATGTTTATAATCTTCTTCTACATTAATCATTCCCTGACTAATTTTTTCAAAATCCTGTTCCAACACATCTGTATCAAAAATCGTGATTCCAAAATCTTCTAATGTCATTTGTCTTTCTTTCGCAATACAATCCTTATTTTCGACATAAAGAACTGATTGTAAATAGTGTGGATTTTCACGATTTTTCTTTTTGGGAACGCCAGACAATGTACCTTCTGTCATTATCGAATAGGTAATATGCTCTTTTCGATCAATGACCATTCTTCCAGACCAACCATACCTCTGGAAAGGAACAAGATCAATATCATCTTTCACCACATGTGTTCTTAAGTTTGTATTGATATTGTCCCCTCTTAGAAGTATAATCGCATTATTAGTTTCCCGATGATTTTCTCTTAAATATTGTTGCAAATCATCCCCGATAGCTTTCTCTATGCAATAAACAATTTTTCTGAGTAAATCATCATTGATTACAATTTGAGTATTTCTATTTACGTCCAACGAAATTACCTCCTGACTTTATTCTGTTTTTAATTTTTACATAAAATATTATTTTTGTCAAGTGGCACTTCGTTTTCTTTTTAATTTGTATATTTCAATGTTAATAACTAAATCCTGTGAACATAATCCAGTGAAATCCATCCATCACGATTTTTCTGATAAAATTTCAGAAGCCCCCAAAGGCTCGCACCCTTCCCTTCTGCTTCTTCCACAATAGTGAAAGCACCTTTTCCGGTGTATTTACCTGTTTTGTCGTAGTCTGTTCCCGAACCCCTGCGGATGTTCAAATCTTCGATGGATACTCTCACAAGATACGGTGTAAATGTATCATTGGAATAAATCACTTTACCGGATTCATCAAATACGGAATATCCTTCATTTTCATCTGCACACCTCTTGGCATTTTCCAAACTATGGAATGCACCTTTCTGCGTGTCAAAATCTGCCCATGTCTTACGCACACGGTACCAGACTTCCTCCGGTTCTGCTGCCTCGCTCTTAATTCCAATCATAGCATTTAATATTGTAATAATCTTTGCACCATATCCGGCTCCTGCTGCCCATCCTTTTCCGGCTGGATTTTCTTTCTGTCCAAGCCACTCCACATATTCCGCACAGCCTCTTGCGACATACTTGAAGCGTGGATCAACGCATTCATTCTTCAAATCCACTGTGGAAGCATAGGCTTTCAAATGCTGAACCTGCGCCCTGATACCAGGCTGTGGTGTATCAAAGGAATTTCCCTTCATTCCATTAGACGTCACTCCCATACCACAGAAGTTATTCTGGTCGAGCGTTACTGCAGAACCAGAAAATCCGAAATTACCTGTTTCCAGACAAGACTGTGCAAAGGCAATATCACCACGGACACCCTCTGCCTTGCCTTCTGAAAGGTAAAGCGGAATCATGTCGATAACCGACTGTGTAACATCAGGATTCTTTGCTTTAATATACTCTGTCATCTGCTCCACCGTTGCCACTGCGTTACCCATAATCTTTGTAAATGTGGTTTCTTCATTTTTCGTTACTCCATAATAGGAAGCAATACATTCTGCTTCTGCTTTGGCAAGTTTCTGCAAATTACTGTCACTGGAAAGCCATTTTATTGCTCTGGTGTTTGTATGGAATGAATGCTCCAGAATAATACCCGGTGTTCCTACTGCATTCGCACCACGAAGCACACCATAGTATTCTCCGTTTGTCCCCTGACGTGTTGCGGTTCTTACACTCTGGGCAGTCCCCATCACTGCTTCCACAACCTTTGTCAGCTTCAGACCAATATCTGTGCTGCTTCCATCTAAAAAGACATATGCCACCGGATAATCCACATTTTCGTTTACACCATTGCCTACAGCATTGGAATGGACAGAAATAAAGAGGTTACAGCCCTTGGAAGCCGCACCTCTTTCATACAATGCTCTGTCCGTATTCTGATTTGTCCTTGTGGTTACCACACCGATACCAAATGCCTCCCACTCCTTCTTAAGATAATTATGGAGTTTCCAAGTCATGTCCGACTCATAATAAGACGAAACCGCAGGGCTGCGGTTGTATTTACCGTAATGCCCTGCGTCCAGACATACCTTTACTGCCATGTTATTCATCCTCCTTTTTCTCATCTGCTTCTTCATGCAGCTGTTCCAATACTTCTTTCAGCTTCTTTGGAACCGTAAGTCCGATAAGGGCAACATTCTCAATAATGGAAATTCCCTCATTGGATAAGTAAAAGAAAATGACTGAGGTGCGGAGTACACTTCCGTTCTGGATGACCTGCGTAT
>ENA-ORLW01003469-ORLW01003469.1-human-gut-metagenome-genome-assembly--contig:-NODE-3469-length-11953-cov-10.401566_pt1 | contig 11953 bp, 9 predicted proteins | sample MGYA00243017_ERZ508829 | MGnify/ENA primary metagenome ERZ508829 (study PRJEB26277, sample SAMN04329776) | human gut metagenome | biome: human-associated habitat | host: Homo sapiens | place: USA...
AAGGGACTCGAACCCCCGGCCTACTGATTCGTAGTCAGTCACTCTATCCAGCTGAGCTACCAACGCATACGTTCCGTTCGGAACATGATGTATTTTATCACTGAACCGGGGTTTTGTCAACACTTTTTCAGAAATATTTTTGAGATCCCCGAAAAAGAACGTCTTTTCATTCACTTTTCTTTTATTTTCTATGCATCAGCCCTGCTCTGCGAGGGTCTGGGCGATGCGGACGCCGGTGGGCGTGGCGGCAAGACCGCCCTGACCGGTCTCGCGGAGGTCGGGGGAGAGGAGGCTGCCCACGCGGCCCATGGCGTCGATGACCTCATCACAGGGGATGGCGTAGTCCACCCCGGCAAGGGCCATATTCGCACAGGAGACGGCATTCACGGCGCCGACGACGTTCCGCTTGACGCAGGGAACTTCCACGAGGCCAGCCACGGGGTCGCAGACGAGGCCCAGCAGGTTGCCCAGAGCCATTGCGGCGGCAGCGGCGCACTGCTCCGGCGCGCCGCCCTTGAGGTGGCAGAGAGCGGCAGCGGCCATCGCGCCTGCAGCGCCCACCTCGGCCTGACAGCCGCCTTCCGCGCCCGCGAGAGTGGCGCGGGCCGCGATGACCTGACCGAACCCGGCGGCGACATAGAGGGCGTCGCAGATGGACTCTTCGTTGGCCTCGCCGCTGCGGGCCAGCGGCAGCAGAACAGCGGGCAGGACGCCGCAGCTGCCCGCCGTGGGGGCAGCGACGATGCGCTTCATGCAGGCGTTGCACTCGGCGGTCTTGAGAGCTTCGGCAGTCACTGCGGCGAGGTAATCGCCGCCAAGGCTCTTTCCTTCTTGATGGGCCTGCTCCACCTTGGCCGCATCGCCGCCCGAAAGGCCGCTTCGGCTGCGCTGGGCCGGGTCATAGTCCCGGCTGGTGGTCTGCATCACCTGCCAGAGGTGGTGCATCATCTCCCGGCTGTGGGCCTCGGTGAGGCGGCTCTCGGCTAAATCGCTGCGGAGGATGGCCTCCGAAAGGGAAATATTCTGGCTGCGGGCAGCGGCCAGCATCTCTTCACAGGATAAAAACGACACTTCTCAGCCCTCCTCGCATTCTTCCGGCTCGTCGATGTTCAGGCAGGTGACTTTGCGGATGCCCGGCATCACGGCCATCTGCTGTTCCAGCACGTGGGGGATGTGGGAGTCGCATTCCAGCACCATAACGGCGTAGCCGCCCGTCGCGGCGCGGAACACCTGCATGGACGCGATATTGATACGGCGCTGGGCCAGCGACATAGTGACCTCGGCGATGCAGCCGGGGGTGTCCTCGTTATGGATGATAAGGGTGTTGCTGTCCCCGCCAAAGTCGGCAGGCACACCGTCGATCTCAGTCACGCGGATGCGTCCGCCGCCCACAGAGGCCGCCTTCAGGACGAGGATCCGGCCCGCCTTACTCTTTAAGGTAAGCACCGCCGTATTCGGGTGGGCGGCACGGAGCTCCACCGGATGGATGGTGAACTTCATGCCGACCTCCTCGGCCAGCGCGAAGCTGTCGGGCAGGCGGGGGTCGTCTGGGCGGAGGCCCAGCAGGCCCGCCACCAGCGCACGGTCGGTGCCGTGGCCCCGGCCTGTGGTGGCAAAGCTGCCGTAGAGGCCAATGTCTGCCTCGGCGGGGACGTCGCCCAGCAGCTTCTGGGCCGTATATCCAATGCGGGCTGCACCCGCCGTATGGCTGGAGGAGGGGCCGATCATCACCGGCCCGAGAACGTCGAACAGACGCATGAGGTGTACACTTCCTTCCGTTTTGCAGCGCACGGAACCCCATTCGCTGACAAAAGAACAGATTTTCTTTCTTTTTATTATACCGCTTTTGAGCTTATTGTGCTATAATAACTTCATAATGTTTTGAATCTTGCCCTTTCAGGGGGCAGCACGGAGGGTAGAACCTATGAAACTGGTAAGCGTGGAAACTCCCGAAAAGAGTGTCTGCAAAATGACTTTCAGCGCTTCGGCTGAGGAGCTGGAAGCTGCGTCCAACGCCGTGTACGAGCGCACCCGCGCAACGTACACCATCAAGGGCTTTGCCAAGGGCGAGGCTGACCGCGCCCAGATCGAGGCCGACCGCGGCGAGCACACCTTCTGGTACGACGCCATCAACGATTTGATGGACAAGGACGTCCCGGCCCTGTACGACGCAGCGATGGCAGAACACGGCTTCCACGCTGTGGACGAGCCGGTCTACGACCTGGTCAGCGTGAAAAAGGACGAGGGCTTTGTGGCCACTGCCACCACCGCCCTGCAGCCCGAGCTGAGCCTGACCCAGACCACCGGCTTCAAGACCGAGTGCGTCACCCCGGAAGTCACCGACAAGGAGATCGACGCTGTGCTGGAGCGCCGCCGCGCCATGGCCGCTGAGCTGGTGCCTCACAAGGGTCCGGCCGTCAAGGGCAACATCGTCCACATCGACTACGAGGGCCTGCTGGAAGGCAAGCCCTTCAACGGCGGCACCGCCCAGAACCAGACCCTGCAGCTGGGCAGCGGCCGGATGATCCCCGGCTTCGAGGAAGGCATCCTCGGCCACAAGGGCGGCGAGGAGTTCGACATCTTCGTCACCTTCCCGGCCCGCTACCACGTCAAGGACCTGGCCGGCAAGCCCGTGGTCTTCAAAATCAAGCTGCACGACGTCTGTGTCCGCCAGCTGCCCGCTCTGAACAGTGATTTTGCCAAGAAGGCTGCCAATGTGGACACCATGGACGAGTTCCGCGCCCAGATCCGTCAGCAGCTCCACGACAATAAACACGCCGCTGCGCTCAACCGCGCCAAGGACGCCATCCTCACCCAGCTGGCCGCAGCCGCTGAGGGCGAGCTGCCCAGCGTTCTCGTCGAGAGCGCCTATCAGCAGGAGATGGAGCAGATCCAGCAGCAGCTGCAGATGCAGCGCCTGAGCCTCGACCGCTACCTGAGCCAGATCCATCAGACCCGCGAGAGCTTCACTGCCGCTGTCCGCACTGCTGCGGAGAAGAACACCCGCGCCCGGATGGCCCTGCTGCAGATCGCTCAGAACGAGAACCTCGTTCCCACTGAGGAGGACATCGACAAGACCCTGTCCGAGCGCGCTGAGCGCACCAAGAAGACCCTCGAGGAAGTCAAGGCTGCGTCCAACGTGGAGGCCATCCGCCGCAACGAGGGCATCCGCCGCGCTGCCGACTATGTCATCGAGCACTCCACCATCGAAGAAAAATAATTTATCCTGCTTTTGCGCCTGCACCACTGTGCAGGCGTTTTTTATTGTTCATTTTTTCTCTCTTGACTTTTTTTCTCTGCTGCGGTATTTTTAGGGTGAGAAATTCTATCCGAGCCGCAGCTGCGGCCCGGACGGATATAGTAAAATCTTCTGCGGGACATTCCGCTCATCTATTTTATTGCGACAGGAGGTTTTCCTTATGAAAAAGTTTCTTCTCGCTCTTCTGACAGCTGTCGCAGTGGCTGCGCTCTTCTGCGGCGCGGCGGCATCTGTGGCCACTTACAGCGCCAGCTATGACGCACCGGCCGGCATCAACGCCATCGTGGTGCAGGACAACAGCGCGGCGGTCATTCTGCAGGCCGCCGACATCGACCACATCCGCGCCGATTACACCTACACCTCGAGCTACGCCTTTGAAAGCTCCAAGCTCTACGACTTCACGGTGGCGGGCAGCACCCTCACCGTGACCAAGACCCGGGAGCCCAACGCTTCCCTCATCATCCAGAGTGAGGACACCCGCAGCTGCACCCTGACGCTGCAGGTACCCCGCCAGACGCTGGCAAACATCACCGTCAGCACCACCAACGACAGCATCACGTTGAACGGCGTTTCGGCACAGACCGCTAGCCTCACCACCGACAATGGCCGCATCGAGGTATCGAACTTCAACGGTTCCACCCTGAGCGGCACCACCCGCAACGGCAAGATCACCATGAGCGGCGTCACCTCCCAGAATGTGGCTGCCACCATCCAGAACAGCGGCACCCTCAAGCTGGAAAACATCTCTGCCAACGTCTGCAACGCTAAGGTGCAGAACGGCAGCATCACCGGCTCTGTGATCGGCAGCGGCAGCTCTTACGGCTTTGAGCTGGCCGCAGGCGGCGGCAAGATCCGCGTCTCCGACGCCAGCGACAAGAACTTCCTCTTCTTCGGCAAGGACACCCTGCAGCAGAATGCAGATGCCCCCAACAAGCTGAACCTCGCCACCAAGAACGGCGACGTTGAGGTCGAGTTCGTCCGTTAAAAAAACATTAAAAATGCCTGTGCAGCATCTGCCGCACAGGCATTTCTTTTTGTCCGGATACGGTCAGCTGAGCCAGTTGAAGCCCATGACCACCACGCCGAGGATGACGAGGATGATGCCGGTAGAGCGGTTGAGGGTCTTGGCGTCGGCCTTATTGGCAAAGACCGCCGCGATGCGCGCCCACAGCAGGGTGAAGACGACGCAGAGCGCCCAGACGTGCCAGTCCGGTGCGCCGCCGATGGCAAAGTGGCTGACAGCTCCGGTCAGGGCCGTGAAGGTCATGATGAACACGCTGGTACCCACAGCCGTTTTCAGCTCGTAGCCGAGGACGCTGGTGAGGATGAGGAGCATCATCATGCCGCCGCCTGCGCCGATAAAGCCGCAGATGAAGCCGATGAGGATGCCGCAGACCATGGACTGGATGGCCCGCTTTTTTGCGCTGACGCCCTGCATGGCCTCTTTGGTGGTCATAACGGGCCGGACGATGAACTTGATGCCCAGCAGGAAGGTCATGAACACCGAGAAGCTGCCCATCGTGGCCGAGGGGAGCAGGCTGGCCACCCAGCTGCCCACCACCGTGAACACCAGCACGCTCACCATCATGATGAGGCCGTTTTTGATGTCGAGGTTCTTGTTTTTATGGTAGGTGTAGGCCGATACGGCGCTGGCCAGCACATCCGACGAGAGGGCGATGCCCACGGCCATATAGGGGTCCATATGCAGAAAGGTGATGAGCATGGGGCTGATGACAGCCGCCGCGCTCATGCCCGCAAAGCCGGTGCCGAGGCCCGCGCCCATGCCGGCGAAAAAGGTGACGAAGATCGTAAATAAAATGTTCATGCTTCTCCTTCGAGAATGGCGTCCAGATTCTCATTTATAATGTCCATCGTCTCGAAGAACGCCTTTCGCTGTGCTTCATTGGTGTGTTCCAGCAGACGTGCGCCAAATTCCTCCTGCAAGGCCCGGCCCTGCTCGATGATGGGGCAGGCTTTTTCGGTGCAGCGCAGCAGGGTGCGGCGGCGGTCGCCGGGGTCAGCCTCGCGGACGAGGTAGCCCTCCTGCACCAGACGGTCTACGTTCACCGAGACGAGGTTTGCTTTCAGTTTGCGCACCTCTACCACGTCGCTGGCGGTCTGGTAGCCGGGGTTGTTGGCGAGGAACATCAGGATGTCAAAAGCCGTCTGGGGCAGATGGAGCTTCTGGCACAGGGGCTTGCAGAGGGCGGCGTAAGCCGCCGAGGTCTTCCGCCCGAATTCGATGCCCGGGGTATTCATGGGACGCCTCCTTGTGATTCAAAATTGTATCATTCAAATTTGAAGTAATAATAGCACAAAAACGCAGCGATTGTCAAGAGAAAAGGAGCGGCCCGCATCTTGCAGGCCGCTCCCTATTTCCGTTTTCTTTACAGCATCATGATGAGCCGCGTGCCGAAGGCCGCCAGCCATGCTACGATGCACTGATTTGCCACCATGATAAACGCCCACTTGCCGCCCAGCTCCCGCTTGACCGAGGCCACCGCCGCGATGCAGGGCGTATAGAGCAGGCAGAACACCAGCAGGGGTGCAGCCGCCGCCGGGGACAGCGCGGCGGCAAAGGCCGCAGAGGAGCCATAGAGGATGGTGAGGGTCGAAACGACGCTCTCCTTGGCCATAAAGCCGGTGATCAGGGCCGTAGACACCCGCCAGTCGGCAAAGCCCAGTGGCGCAAACAGCGGCGCGATACCGCTGGCCAGCCATGCAAGGATGCTCTGCTGCGGGTCAGCGGTGAGGCTGAGCCGCAGGTCGAAGCTCTGCAGGAACCAGATGATGATGGTCGCCACAAAGATGACCGTAAAGGCGCGCTGGAGGAAATCGCGGGCCTTTTCCCAGAGCAGCTGGACCACATTCTTGAGGCCGGGCAGGCGGTAGTTGGGCAGCTCCATCACAAAGGGGACGGCCTCGCCTTTAAAGACACTGCTCTTCAGCAGGATGGCCATCAGAATGCCCACCGCAATACCGAGGAAATAGAGGCTGACCATCACCAGAGCCGCGTGCTCCGGGAAGAAGGCCGCCGCAAACAGGCTGTAGATGGGCAGCTTGGCCGAGCAGCTCATAAAGGGGGTGAGCAGGATGGTCATTTTGCGGTCGCGCTCCGAGGGCAGGGTGCGGCTGGCCATGACGCCGGGGACGGTGCAGCCGAAGCCGATGAGCATTGGCACGATGCTGCGCCCCGAGAGGCCGATGCGGCGGAGAAGCTTATCCATCACGAATGCCACGCGGGCCATGTATCCGGTATCCTCCAGCAGAGAGAGGAAGAAGAACAGGGTCACGATGATGGGCAGGAAGCTCAACACACTGCCCACACCGGTGAAGATGCCGTCGATGACCAGCGAGTGGACGGCTGCGTTGACGTTCCACGCCGTGAGGGTGGAGTCCACCGCGGCGGTCAGGGCATCAATGCCCACTTCCAGCAGGTTCTGGAGCGCCAGACCGATGACGCCGAAGGTGAGGTAGAACACCAGCGCCATGATGCCCACAAAGGCCGGGATGGCGGTATAGCGGCCCGTGAGGAACCGGTCGATCTGGGCCGAGCGGAGCTGCTCCTTGCTCTGGCGGGGCTTCACGACGGTCTGCTCCACCAGCTGGTGGATGAAGTGGAACCGCATATCCGCGATGGCGGCGGCGCGGTCCAGACCCCGCTCCTGCTCCATCTGGACGATGATGTGCTCGATCATCTCTTTTTCGTTCTGGTCGAGCTTCAGGGCCGCCTCGATGCGCTGGTCGCCCTCCACGAGCTTTGTGGCCGCAAAGCGCACCGGGATGCCTGCGGCCTCGGCATGATCCTCGATCAGGTGAATGATGCCGTGGATGCAGCGGTGGACTGCGCCGCCGTGATCCTCCTCGCTGCAGAAATCCATCCGGCCCGGCCGCTCCTGATACTTTGCGACATGGAGCGCATGATCCACCAGCTCGTCCACGCCCTCGTTCTTTGCCGCAGAGATAGGCACGACCGGGATGCCCAGCATGGCTTCCATCTTATTGATGCGGACAGTGCCGCCGTTGCCGCGCATCTCGTCCATCATGTTCAGCGCCAGCACCATCGGCGTATCCAGCTCCATGAGCTGCATGGTGAGGTACAGATTCCTCTCGATGTTGGTGGCGTCCACGATATTGATGATGCCCGTGGGCTTCTCGCCGATGATGAACTGCCGGGTCACGATCTCCTCGCTGGTATAGGGCGACATGGAGTAGATGCCGGGCAGGTCTGTGACCTCCGTATTCGGGTTATTCCGGATCGCACCGCTCTTGCGGTCCACCGTCACACCCGGGAAATTGCCGACGTGCTGGTTGGAGCCGGTGAGCTGGTTGAAGAGGGTCGTCTTGCCGCAGTTCTGGTTGCCCGCCAGCGCAAAGGTAAGGGTCGTGCCGTCGGGCAGAGGGTTCTCGCCCTTTTTGGTGTGGTAGCGTCCGCCTTCGCCGAGGCCCGGGTGCTCCACCGGCTTTTCACTTTCTGCCGCCGCCTTTTTCGCCGCCGGGGCTTTGGCCAGAGTAACCCCGATGCGGGCGGCATCGTCCAGCCGGAGGGTCAGCTCGTAGCCGTGGATGCTCAGCTCCATCGGGTCGCCCATCGGGGCAAATTTGACCAGCGTGACCTCCTCACCGGGGATCAGCCCCATATCCAGAAAATGCTGCCGCAGAGCGCCTTCGCCGCCCACGGTCCCGACCACGGCAGTCTCGCCGATGTTCAAATCTTTCAACGTCATATGGAATGTTCCTCTCGAGCGCGTTTGTTAGTTTGCATTAACAACAGTAATATAGGCTAACTTTCCGGCGTTGTCAAGAGAAACGGGGCTGTTCTGAACTGTTCTCTGAAAAAAATCATGCCGCCTTCCTCGAATATCCGAAAAAGTGCAAAAAATAAGAGCCTGTACCCGGGAAGTACCCGCCGTACAGGCTCTTATCGTTTTTTATTCAGTTCGCGGTGTGGTAGCCGTCAGGGTTCTTCTTCTGCCAGTTCCAGCTGTCGGCGCACATCTCCTCGATGCCGTACTCAGCCACCCAGCCAAGCTCATTCCTGGCCTTGGTGGGGTCGGCATAGCACTCGGCGATGTCGCCGGGGCGGCGGGCCTCGATGACGTAGGGGATGGGCTTGCCGCAGGCCTTCTCGAAGGCATGGATGACATCCAGCACGCTGTAACCCTTGCCGGTGCCGAGGTTGCAGATGAAGAGGCCGCAGTTCGTTTCCAGCTTCTTGATGGCGCAGACATGGCCGCGGGCCAGGTCCACGACATGGATGTAGTCGCGGACGCCGGTGCCGTCGGGAGTGGGGTAGTCATTGCCGAAGACATGGACCTTTTCCAGCTTGCCCACAGCCACCTTGGCGATGTAGGGCATGAGGTTGTTGGGGATGCCGTTGGGGTCCTCGCCGATGAGGCCGGACTTGTGGGCGCCGATGGGGTTGAAGTAGCGCAGCAGAGCCACGTTCAGGGTGGGGTCAGCCTTGCAGACATCGGTGAGGATGCGCTCGGTCATGGCCTTGGTGGTGCCGTAGGGGTTGGTGGTGGCACCCACGGGGAAGTCCTCGGTGATCGGCACACTGGCGGGGTCGCCGTAGACGGTGGCGGAAGAGCTGAACACGAAGTTGTGGCAGTTGTGCTTGCGCATCACATCCAGGATGACCAGCGTGCAGTTGAGGTTATTGTAGTAGTATTCGATGGGCTTGGACACGCTCTCGCCAACGGCCTTATAGGCTGCGAACTGGATGACCGCCGTGATGTCGGGACACTCGGCGAAGATCTTCTCCACATCCTCGTGTTTGGTCATATCGGCCTGATAGAAGCGGAAGTCCTTGCCGGTGATCTGCTTGACGCGGTCGAGGACCACAGGGGATGCATTATAGTAATTGTCCGCCACGACGACGTCGTAGCCGGCATTCAGGAGCTCGATGCAGGTGTGGCTGCCGATGTAGCCTGCGCCGCCGGAAACCAAAATAGCCATGTCCAGTACCTCTCTTGTTCCAAATGTTGCTTCGCACAGAGCCCTTGTGCTCTGCCTGCCTAAAGGATACCGCTTTTTGCACAGAGAATCAAGTACCGGCTTTTTTATTAAAATGTATTTTTGTTGCATCTTTTCAGCCAGTCTGATGAACTGCAAAGATTTTTAGTCCGCAAGGCATGGAGAGGACACGCAAAAAACAGCAAAGGGCAGCTCCCGCAAGAGAGCTGCCCTTTGCTGCGGCTGATATTTGCTTACAAACGGCCGCACTGACGGCCGGTGAAGAAGCGGAGCGTAGTGTTGGCGCGGAAGACTTTGCCTGCCCGCAGCACCGTCGTCGGGAACTCCGGGTGAGAGGAGCTGCAGGGGAAATGCTGGGTCTCAAGGGCAAAGCCGCCGTACTTTTCCAGCGGGACGCCGCCCTTGCCGGGGGAGGGGCAGTTCTGCAGGAAGTTGCCGGTGTAGAGCTGGATGCCCGGCTGGGTGGTGTACATCTTCATGCTGATGCCGGTCTTGTCGCTGGACGCCCATGCGCAGAGGCTCTGGCTGGCACCCCGGGGCCGGTCGAGGACATAGCAGTGGTCGAAGCCGCCGCCCGCCATGGTGGTCTGGTAGAAGCCGGTATCGAGGTCGCGTCCCAGAGGCTTTCCGGTGCGGAAGTCCATCGGCGTACCGTCCACAGGCAGGATCTTACCCGTGGGGCAAGTCTCGTTGTTGCCCTCGAGATAGTTGGAAGCGTAAATGCGGAGCTTCTGGCCCAGCACATTGCCGCCGCCGTCGAGGTTGAAGTAGGTGTGGTTGGTCAGGTTGATGATGGTGTCCTCGTCGGTGGACACACGGTAGTCCATCCGCAGGGCGTTGTCCGGCGTGAGGATATACCGCACACTGACCTTCAGATTTCCGGGGAAACCGTCTTCGCCCGCCGGGCTTTCGGTCTCCATCAAAAGGGTGTCGCCGAACATCTTCACATCGTAAATTTTGCGGGGGAAGGTGCCGTGCAGGTGATTTTTTCCATTGTTGGCTTCCAGCTTGTAGGTCTTGCCGCTGAGAGAAAATTCCGCATTTTCAATGCGGTTGGCGTACCGGCCCACGAACGCACCGCAGCAGGTGCTGCCGGATGAGTTGAAATCCGCCTCATAGTCGGCGAGGGTGTCGTGTCCGACGACCACATCCACCAGACCCGTTTTTGTAGGGACGAAGAGATTTTTGATCACACAGCCATAGTTCAGCACGCTGACCTCAAGTCCACCGGGATTGGAGATGATGTATTCATCCACCTTATCGCCGTTTTTGGTCACACCAAAGGGCTTGGAGCGGAACTGTGCCATAAGGCTCGCCTCCTTCTTCATTATTTTCGGTCAGGGCAGCGCAGCCCCGACCTCGTCCATAATTATGATTATAGCACAGTTTTCCAGACTTGTGTGAGAATGCTTTTAGATTTATCTTCCAAAATTTCGAGAGATTTTTTGGACATATTGCGAAACAGAAAAGGGAGCTGCTGCAAAATGCAACAGCTCCCTTTTGAATCTGTATAAAATTATGCTTCCGGCTGAGCCTGGGCGGCGTTCGACTGCGCGATATACTCGGCGGCATCGTCGGGGATGTCGTCCATTCCGTCGTCACCTACATCGACCACCAGCGGCGGCTTCTTGAAGAGGATGTCGTAGAGGATGGGGACGATGTACAGGGTCATCAGGGTGGCATAGCTCAGGCCGCAGATGATGACGATGGCCATGCCGCTCATGAGCTGGCTCGCCATATCGTTGCTGAATACCATCTGCAGCATGGCCAGAACAGTGGTCAGGGTGGTCATGAGGATAGGACGCATACGGGTCTTGCCGGTGGCGACAAGGGCCGCACGGCGCTCCAGACCGCCCAGACGCAGCTGGTTGGCGTAGTCCACGAAGACGATGCCGTTGTTGACGACGGTACCCATCAGGACGATGAAGCCCATCAGGGAGATCATGGTCAGCTGCTGGCCGGTGACCAGCATACCCAGCAGGCCGCCAGTGAAGGCCAACGGCACCGTGAACAGGACGATGAAGGGGGACAGCAGGCTCTGGAACTGAGCCACCATGACCAGATAGACGAAGGGCAGGGCCAGAGCCATCCACTGCACCATCTCGTCGACCATCTGGTTGATGGTGGAGGACTCGCCGTCCAGCGAGAAGGAGCAGCCCTCGGGCATCTCATCGGAGAGAGCGAAGTCGTCCAGCGTCTTCTGGAGCACACGGGACTGGACCGTGGTGTTGTAGCCGTCCAGCGTGTCGGCAGACACCGTGATGTAGCGGGTCTGGTTCTCGCTGGTGATAGAGTCGGGGGCGGTGCCGGTGAACCAGGTAGCGATGTCACCCAGCGTGCAGGTGCCGGTGGTGATGGCGCCGGTGGCGTCCATGACACTGGTGGTGAAGGTCATGTCCATCATGTTTTCCTTGGTCATAGGGTCAAGGTTGTCGCTGATCTGGACTTTCATGGTGGAGCCGTCTACCGTGACGGGGGTCTCCGCCGTGGTGGTGGTGGTGAGCTTGGCGGCGATCTGCTGGTAGACCTGCGCGACGGTCAGACCGTAGGCGCGGACCTTGTCGCGGTCGATGTCCAGATTGATGGTTGCATCGCCCTGACCGAGGCCGGTGGCGGCATTGGCGAAGCCCTCGGTGTTGTTGACCATCTGGACGACCTTATCGCCCAGTGCGGTAATGGTATCGGCGTCGGGGCCGTAGATCTTGACAGAGAGGC
>ENA-ORLW01003470-ORLW01003470.1-human-gut-metagenome-genome-assembly--contig:-NODE-3470-length-11942-cov-2.275179_pt1 | contig 11942 bp, 10 predicted proteins | sample MGYA00243017_ERZ508829 | MGnify/ENA primary metagenome ERZ508829 (study PRJEB26277, sample SAMN04329776) | human gut metagenome | biome: human-associated habitat | host: Homo sapiens | place: USA...
CGTACGGTTTTTGAAGATATTACATTTGAAAAATTACTGATGAAAAACAATGCAAAATGCCGTGCTTCCGAGCAGCTTCAATTAGAGGCAACGCAGGAAAATATGCTGCAGATCTGCTGTGCCGAGGGAAGTGTGCAGATCGATACGCATGAAATTTCCGGAAACGGGGTCTATGTAGAGGGAACGGTTGCCGTGGAGCTTCTCTATATCACAACGGATGATGAAATGCCGATCGGTTCCTTAAAAGGATTCCTGCCATTCCATCAGACCATTGAAGTACCGGGCATTGAAAAGAACAGCCGATATGAGATCGAAAGTGGTTTAGAGCAGCTTACGACCATTCTGATCGACAATACACAGGTGGAGATCAAGGCAGTCATCAACCTGAATCTGATCGCATTTTCCATCGGAAACAGAAAACGGGTACAGGAAGTAAACTGTCAGGAAGCGGACTATGAGAGCCTGCAAAAAATTCCGGGACTGGTAGGTTATATTGTAAAAGATGGGGATGACATCTGGAATATTGCAAAAGAAAATCACACCACGGTACGCGAGATCATCGAGACCAATGAATTGTCCTCTGACCGTGTGGGCAAGGGGGATAAACTGCTTATCGTAAAAAATATGGGTGCATAATCTTACCAAATCTCTTATGAAAAAACTGGAATCGGTTGAAAAGGATTTTTAACGATGCTATACTTAGATTGTTAGTCAAAAACAACAATTATAAGGGAGAAAAAACAGATGAGAAAACTACAGAGACGGGCAAAAGCAGTTCTGGCATTGGTACTCGAAGTTCGCAGGTAGTGTATGCGATATCGGCACAGAATAAGAAGTCAGAAGCAGAAAAGAATCTGAATGATGTAAATAAAAAGATTGATAATCTTGAGAATAAGAAAGAAGAGATTGAAGGCGAGTTAGACACAAAGAACGAAGAACTTGTCAACCTCATGGTAGATGTCGGAATCTTAGAAAAAGAGATCGATCAGAATGAAAAGCAGTTAAAACAGGTCAAAAAAGACTTAAAGACGGCACAGAAGAATGAGAAGAAGCAGTATCAGGCAATGAAAAAGCGTATTAAGTTCATGTATGAGCGTGGCGACAGTGCCGTAATTTCTTCTCTGTTAGAATCCAAAAGTATGGCGGATATGCTCAACCGTGTGGAGTATTTTAATGAAGTCTATGATTATGACAGAAACCTGTTAGATAATTATGAAAAGACCAGAAAGCAGGTTGAGGATTTAAAAGCACAGGTAGAGGATGAAAAGAAAGAATTAGAAACAGCAAAGGATGATCTAAAGCAGCAGCAAAAGCAGCTAGAGACAGCCATGGCAAACTTAAGAAGCCAGCAGGCAAATGCGGATACGCAGATTGCCAATGCAAAGAGCCTTGCGAGCGAATATCAGAAGACGATCACAGAGCAGAATAAGATCATCCAACAGCAGCAGGCAGCAGCGGCGGCATTGACACCGGAGCAGCTGCAGGCGATCGCAGAGGCTCAGGCGCAGGCTGCACAGGCGCAGCAGGACGCAGCGGCGGGAAACTAAGCACCGGATTATAAAGCAGAGCGGATGGCAGAGCCGGGCTGGAGGTCCGGCTCTGCAATGCTTTGATACGATGGCATTCGGAATGGAGAAAAGCTTATGAAAACAGGGAACGTAACGGGAAACGTTTATAAACGCAGCGTTCATCGAAAAATAGAAACAAACGGCATAGGGGTGAAAGGCGCAGAGTATGGGGAAGGCTGCGCCTTTCTCACGTCTGAAAATGTGGATAAAGCGCCGGAAAAAGCGAAGCAGCTGTGGATTACGGCGCAGAGTCTGTCTGTTTGGTCCGGAGCAGAGGGAGCCAAGCTTTGCGTTTATGAGGCAGTAAACCGTGCAGCAGCGGCAGCAGTGGGAAAAGGAGAAGCAAAGGTGCGCATGGTGTCCATGCAGCTGATGCTTCCGACAGACTGTCAAGAGCAGGAGCTGCAGAAGATGACTGTCGCAGCGCAGGAAGCAGCGCAGAAGCTGCAGGTTACGCTCGCGGATGTGAAAGTGCATGTGTCCGGTGCAGTCATTGCGCCTGTTGCGACAGCAGAGGCGCTTGCAGAAGTGTGGACTGCGCCTGCAGGCGCTGCGCTGTCGGCGCGCGCCGGTCAGCAGATTGTAATGACGAAATGGGCGGGACTGGCAGGAACTGTCCGCCTGGAAAAAACATACCGGGAAGCCCTTTTGAAGCGCTATCCTGCGCAGCTTCTGGACGACGTAGCACAGCTGGAGCAGCACTTTTCGATTTTACCGGAGGCTGCAGTCGCCGGTAAGTCTGGCGTCGGACTTGCCTGTGCAGTATCGGAAGGCGGTGTATTCCATGCACTCTGGACACTGGCAGAGCAGGCCGGGACCGGACTGGAGGTATCTTTAAAGAAGATTCCCATCCGACAGGAAACGGTAGAAATCTGTAATGAACTGGACGTCAATCCCTATGAGCTGTCCGGAAACGGCAGTCTGCTGTTTGTGACCGATCAGGGCGAGATGCTGGCAGAGCAGCTGCAGCAGCAGAAAATCCCGGCGGCGGTGATCGGATTTTTGTCGGCGGACAACGATCGCGTGATTGTCAACGGAGAGGAACGAAGATTTTTAGAACCGGCGAATACGGATGCGATTTATCGGATGGAGTAGTATAACAGTTGCCGGATATACGGCAGGAACGGAAGAAAAAATGAGATAAGAATTATTAAAAATTATTGAGAAAAACAGCCGGATCGATTTAAAAGAGCTGGCAGTCATCCTCGGCGTAGAGGAAATTGACGTGGTAAACGAAATGGCAGCGATGGAAGCGGAAGGAATTATCTGCGGCTATCACACACTGATTGATTGGGAAAAAACAAGCATCGAAAAGGTTTCCGCGCTGATTGAGGTTCGCGTAACACCCCAGCGCGGTCAGGGCTTTGACAGCATCGCGGAGCGGATTTACAAATACCCGGAGGTACATGCAGTGTACCTGATTTCCGGCGGTTTCGATCTGCTCGTAACACTGGAGGGCAAATCCCTGAAAGAAGTTTCCGCGTTCGTTTCGGATAAGCTTTCAACGCTGGACAGTATTTTGAGCACAGCGACCCATTTTATCCTGAAAAAATATAAGGATCACGGAACGATCCTGACCCGCAAATGCGAGGATCAGAGGGAGATGATTACGCCATGAGAAATCCCCTTTCTGATACAATTGTTACGATTAAACCGTCCGGAATCCGGAAATTTTTCGATATCGTCAGCGAAATGGAGGATGCGATTTCCCTGGGTGTCGGCGAGCCGGACTTCGATACTCCCTGGCACATCCGCGACGAGGGCATTTATTCTCTGGAAAAGGGACGTACCTTTTACACCTCCAATGCCGGCTTGAAGCAGCTGAGGGAGGAAATTGCGCATTATTTGAGACGCCGCTATCAGGTGTCCTATGATCCGCTGCATGAAATCATGATTACAGTCGGCGGCTCCGAGGCCATCGATATTGCGCTGCGTGCGATGGTAAATCCGGGAGACGAGGTGCTGATTCCACAGCCGTCCTATGTTTCCTATGAGCCGTGCGCCGTGCTTGCAGGTGCGAAGCCGGTTATCATCCCATTGAAAGCGGAAAACGAGTTCCGCCTGACGGCACAGGAACTTCTGGATGCAATCACAGAAAAGACGAAAATTTTGATTTTACCCTATCCGAACAATCCGACCGGTGCGATCATGGAACGGGAAGATCTGGAAGCGATCGCAAAGATCGTGGAAGAAAAAGATCTGTTTGTGATATCGGATGAAATTTACAGTGAGCTGACCTATAAAGGCAATCCGGTTTCCATCACACAGATTCCGGGGATGCGGGAGCGGACGGTCCTGATCAACGGATTTTCCAAGGCATATGCAATGACCGGCTGGCGTCTGGGCTATGCCTGCGGACCGGAAGTGATTTTAAAACAGATGCTCAAAATCCATCAGTTTGCGATCATGTGTGCTCCTACGACGAGCCAGTATGCGGCGGTAGAGGCGCTGAAAAACGGCGATGACGATGTAGCGGAAATGCGCGAACAGTACAATCAGCGCAGACGCTATCTGCTGCATGCCTTTGCAGAAATGGGGCTGCCCTGCTTCGAGCCTTACGGCGCGTTTTATGTGTTCCCCTGTATCAGGGAATTCGGCATGACCAGCGATGAGTTTGCGACGCGTTTTCTGCAGGAAGAAAAGGTTGCAGTCGTGCCGGGCACGGCGTTTGGGGACAGCGGCGAGGGCTACATCCGTATTTCCTACGCTTATTCCCTGGAAAATCTGAAAGTTGCGATCGGGCGGCTGTCGCATTTTGTAAAAAAACTGAAAGCGGAAAAGGAATGATAAAGATATGTTAAACATCGTATTGCATCAGCCGGAAATCCCGGCGAATACGGGAAATATCGGAAGAACCTGTGTCGCGACCGGTGCGGTTCTGCATCTGATTGAGCCGCTGGGCTTTTCTTTGAGTGAAAAGCAGTTAAAGCGCGCAGGCATGGATTACTGGAATCTGCTGGATGTGCGCCGCTACATCAATTTTGCAGACTTTCTGGAAAAAAATCCGACGCTTGTAAGCGGCGGGCCGGATGCACCGAAGCTCTGGATGGCGACGACGAAAGCGCATCAGGTTTACAGCGATGTAAAGATCGGACCGGACGATTATATTATGTTCGGCAAGGAGAGTGCCGGAATCCCGGAGGAAATCCTTGTGGAGTATGAAAAGAGCTGTATCCGCATTCCGATGGGGCAGGATATCCGTTCCCTGAACCTGTCAAACTCCGTAGCGATCGTTTTGTATGAAGCGCTGCGCCAGAATCATTTCGCAGGGTTACAGGAAGGTGGAGAACTGCACCGGCTGCACTGGAAAGCGTAAGGCATTCCGCCCTACGCTTCGTTGTCCTGCACGGGCAGGGAGAAGATAAACTCGCTCCCGACGCCCTCGGTGCTGATGACGTTGATATTTTCGTTGTGCGCCTGGATAATTTCTTTTGTAATGGAAAGTCCCAGCCCGGTTCCCTTTTTGTCTTTGCCACGGGAAAGGTCGGTCTTGTAGAAACGATCGAAGATCAGCCGCAGGCTGTCCTTCGGGATTCCGATACCACTGTCCTTGACGGAGACAAAAACCTTTCCATGCTTTTCGTTTGTCTCGATGCGAATAGCAGAGTCAGGGTGGGAAAATTTAATCGCGTTGTCGAGCAGGTTGTATAAGACCTGCTCGATTTTGCTTTTGTCGGCGAGAACGGGCATACGGTCGCCGGTTAAAAGCAGCTCGATGCCGATATGCTTCTGCTGGCAGGTTCCTTCGAAGGAAGCGGCAGTAGAGCGAATGACCGAATTTAAATCGAAAACAGATTTTTCCAGGATCATGCCCTTCATATTCAGGTTGTTTAAGGTCAGCAGGCTGTTTGTCAGCTTTGTCAGGCGTTCCGTTTCGTTTAAGACGATGCCGAGATATTTTTCGTGGAGCTCTGGCGGGATCGTTCCATCCAGCATCGCCTCCAGATACCCTTTGATTGAAGTCAGCGGAGAGCGGAAGTCATGAGAAACGTTGGCGATGAATTTTTTCTGGTTATCCTCGGCGCGTGCGATCTCACTTGCCATGAGAGACAGGGAGGCAGCCAGATAACCGATCTCATCCTCACTGTCTACCTGAAATTCATAATGCAGATTGCCTGCCGCGTACTGCTCGGTGGCTGCCGTGATCTTGCGCAGCGGCAGATAGACCATTTCTGTAAAGAAAATCAGAATGATCAGCGACAGCAGGAAAAAAATCACGAGCATAATATAGGAAATATTCAGCAGGCTTTCGCTGGAAGCCCGAATATTTGCCATGGGGATATGGATGACAACATAGCCCTGCACTTTAAAATTGGAAGTGATGGGCGCAAATACACTGAGCATTTCCTCCTGGAAGCAACCGAAAAAGTCACCAACCGTATAAAAGGAACCGGCGGTGATGGTCGAGTCAAAATTTTCCACGCGAGATTCATGATTCACATCCAGCGGTGTTTCCGTTGTCATGATAATACGTCCGGATGGATTAATGATCCAGATTTGGGAGGACAGGTAGGTGCTGAGCGCATCCAGCTGTTTTTTGACCTCCTCGAGGGAAACATTGCTGCTGTATAAGTCGGAAGCGTAGGTATTTGCGATCAGAGTAGCTTCTTTATAAAGGGAGTCCGCTTTTTCCCGTTTCAGATGCTCCAGCGTCATACTGGAAACGAACGTTGCTACGACTAAAAATCCGAAAAATCCGAAGATCAGGTAGCCGAGTACAAATTTCAGATACAGGGTTTTGCGCATGTCATCTTACCTCGAATTTGTAGCCGATTCCCCAGATCGTGGCGATTTTCCAGTTTGCATGATCCTTGATCTTTTCGCGCAGACGCTTGATGTGTACGTCTACCGTGCGGGTGTCGCCAATGTATTCATAGCCCCAGATCTGATCCAGAAGCTGTTCTCTGGAAAAAACGTGGTTGGGCGAAGCTGCCAGAAAATAGAGAAGCTCCAGCTCCTTTGGCGGCATATCGACATTTTTCCCCATATACATAACGGAATAATTGGTTTTATTGATTGTCAGATCGGGATATTCGACACATTCCACAGCAGGCTTTGCCGGAACGGCAGCAGCTGGCTTGTAGCGGCGCAGCACCGCCTTGACTCTTGCGACAAGCTCCTTGGAGTCGAAGGGCTTTTCCATGTAATCATCCGCACCAAGCTCCAGGCCGAGCACCTTGTCAAAAATTTCGCCTTTGGCGGACAGCATGATGATGGGAACAGAGGAACTGCTGCGGACTTCACGGCAGACCTGATAGCCGTCAATGCCGGGAAGCATCAGATCGAGCAGAATCAGGTTCGGCGCGAAGGTATCCACAGCGCGGAGGGCGGATTCCCCGTCCTCCACGATCATCGTATCAAAGCATTCCTTGGTCAGGTACAGCGAAATGAGTTCGGCGATATTGGCATCGTCGTCAACAATCAGAATTTTCTGTTTATTTACCATAATGAACCTCGTTATTTGTTTTTGCAAAGGCGGCAGATGATTGCCGTCCTGCGGATTATTTTTTAAATTCTACAATCGTTACGCCGGCATCGCCTTCGCCGTATTCGCCCTGTCGGAAGGATTTGACATATTTGATGCGCTTTAAATGCTGCTGGATGGCCTTGCGCAGGGCACCGGTCCCCTTGCCATGTACGACGCGGACGTTTTCCAGATGTGCCAGATAAGCGTCGTCCAGATATTTATCGAGGGCGGCGAGGGCTTCGTCTACCGTTTTGCCCAGCAGATTGATCTCAGGGGAAACGGAGAAGGACTTGGACATCCGGAGCTTGCCGGTATTTGTTTTGGACATTGTAGGCGTGGTAATCGTCGCTTCCTCGATGCGGACAAGGTCTTTTATGTTCGTGGAGGTGCGCATGATGCCGCACTGCACGAAGAGGTTGCCCTTTGCATCAGGCAGGCTGCTGACTGTACCCTTGAGCCCCATGGAAACAATGCGCACGGCATCGCCTTTTTTGAGCTGTTCGGGCTTTAATGCCGGAGCTTTGGGCTTGTCCTTTGCAGCGACGGAAAGCTTACTGTTTTTGTCGTCGATGTTGCTGCGCAGCTTTTGACGTGCCTGTTCCAGATCCTTCATGGAAGCGCCGGGACCGGCTTTCTGGAAAATGCGGATCGTTTCGTCTGCGGTGTCCTTTGCTTCACGCAGAATATCCCGCGCTTTTTCATTCGCTTCGCGCAGGATACGGTCTCGCGTCTGGTCGATTTTATCGTTTTTCTCCTGCAGCTTATGCCGGAGGGCTTCGATTTCTTTTTTGTAATCTTCGATTTCGCGGCGTTCTTTTTCAATTGTAACGCGGCTCTTTTCCAGATCGGAAATAACGTCTTCAAAGCTGACGTCTTGTTCGTCGATCTGCTCCTTGGCGGCTTCGATGATTTCATCGGAAAGACCGAGCTTTTTGGAAATTGCAAAGGCGTTACTTTTTCCGGGAATGCCGATCAGCAGCCGGTAGGTAGGGCGCAGCGTTTCCACATCGAATTCACAGCAGGCGTTTTCAACAAATTTCGTAGAAAGGGCGTAGATTTTCAGCTCGCTGTAATGTGTGGTCGCCATTGTGCGGATGCCGCGGTCATGCAGATAGTTTAAAATCGCAATCGCCAGCGCCGCACCCTCAGTCGGGTCGGTCCCGGCCCCCAGCTCATCGAACAGGCACAGGGAATCTGCGTCTGCCTTTGCCAGAATGGAGACGATGGAGGTCATGTGGGAGGAAAAGGTACTCAAGCTCTGTTCAATGCTCTGTTCGTCACCGATATCTGCAAAAACCTCTGTAAAAACGGACAGCTGCGAGCGGTCCAGGGCAGGAATGTGCAGACCTGCCGGCCCCATCAGCGTGAACAGTCCGACTGTTTTTAAAGATACGGTTTTACCGCCGGTGTTGGGACCGGTGATGACGAGAAGATCGAAATTTTTGCCAAGCTCGACGTCGATCGGAACGACTTTTTTGCGGTCAAGCAACGGATGACGTCCCTGACGGATACGAACGATATGCTCGTCGTTGAAAAGCGGACGGGAAGCATTCTGATCCATCGCAAGGGAAGCCTTTGCAAAGATGAAATCGAGCTGCGTCATGATCCGCTGGTTTTCTGCGATCTCAAGGGTGTGTGCACCTGCTTCGGCACTCAAATTTGCCAGAATAACGGCAATTTCCTTTTGCTCCTCGATTTCCAGCTCACGCAGCTGATTGTTTAAGCTGACAACGGCTGCGGGTTCGATGAAAAAGGTGGAGCCGGTGGAGGACTGGTCGTGCACCATGCCGGGCACCTGACCTTTATATTCCGCCTTGACGGGGATACAGTAGCGTCCGTCGCGGGTGGTAATCACGGCATCCTGCAGATAGTTTCTGACGGAACCGTTTACCATGCTGTTTAATTGGTTGTGAATTTTTTCTCCGGTTAATACCATGCTCCGCCGGATTTTTTTGAGGGCAGGACTGGCATCGTCCGCAATTTCATCCACATCGATGATGCAGCGGCGAATTTCTTTGGAAAGGGGTGCGAGGGGTTCGAGACAGTGAAAATATTCTGTCAGGGAATCCTGCTGTTCTTCGTCCTTGTCGGAGCGCCCGAAGTTTTTGACACGGGCGGTGTTTTCCAAAAGACCAGAGGAGAGGGTGCTGCCGATTTCGAGGGAGCGCAGGCACATGCCGAGGGGCTTATTGCTGCCGAAATTCAGGCTGCCCTTCTGGAAAATCCGGGTCAGGGCATCTGCAGTTTCGGTCTGAGCCTGTTCGATCTGCGCAAGATCGGTCATGGGCACGAGATCCCGGCAAAGCTGTCGTCCGGGGTCCGAGGTCGCTTTTTGCTCCAGCATATGAATGACTTTATCATATTCCAATACGCGTAAAACTTTCGCGTTCATAGTAGTTCCTTTCGTTTTTCAAAACACAGTGCCAAAAGGCACCTATATTCGTTCCATAAAATGCTGCACAGCAGAATCATTACACAGGATTGATGCTGCTGTCTTGTGGTACAGGCGGCTACCACTATCATACCATATAGAGAGAGAAACCGGGGAAAAATTTTGCGCCCGGAAAAAGTCTTTCCGGCACTTGTGTGCAGGCGGGCAGATGAGGTATACTGAAAAGTACCCAAACGGGCAGAAAGGAACCGATACTTATGGAGGATAACAGACCGAATCAGGATCTGACGAATCAGGATATCGAGTTTATCAAAGAAAAGGTAAAAGAACGACCGCTGAACCGCCGAAAACTGTTTAAAAAAACGTTGCTGACGGCGAGCATGGCAGCAATTTTCGGGCTGATCGCCTGTGTGACCTTCCTTGTGCTGGAACCGGTATTTTCCAATCTGCTGTACCCGGAGGAAGAGCCGCAGCAGGTGGAGCTGAAGGAAGAAAATATCGAGGACGAGATGCGCCCGGAGGATATGATTCTGGAAGAAGAGACAGAAACGGAGACAACGACAGAGCTGCAGACCGTTGTGGAAAAAGTCGCGCTGGAAATCGGGGATTATCAGAAGCTGTACCGGAATATGTATGCGGTGGCGAAGACATTTGCAGATCATTCTATGGTAACAGTGACCGGTGTGGTGTCGGATGTGGACTGGTTTGATAACACTTATGAAAACCAGGGACAGACGGCAGGGCTGATCGTTGCGGATAACGGTAAGGAGCTGCTGATTCTTGTGGACGATGCAGCCATCAGTCAGGCGGAGGAACTGGAGGTTTCCTTTTACAGCGGACGGAGTGTGTCCGCTTCACTGAAAGGAAAGGATGAGGAAGGATATCCGGAAAAATGTCGGATCGGCGACGATGGGAAGCTCCGGCAGTAGTGTACAGGCTGTGCCGGTGATTGCAATTGGCCGTCCGAAGGGTTCGGAAACGATAATTTTCGGAATGGTAACTTCTGCAGATTATTATCAAAATCTTACGGATCATAATGTCCGCCTGTTAAAGACAGATATGACGGGGTTACAGGGAACCGGAGGCGTTTTAATCAATCTTTCCGGAAAGGTACTCGGCATCGTGCACGCCGGGGAAGCGGAGAGTTCCGATGTGCTCAGCGCATATGGTATTTCCGATCTGCTGACGACGGTGGGCAAGCTGTCGAATGGTCAGAAAATCGCCCACATGGGCATTACCGGGACGGATGTACCGGATGAAATCCATCTGGAAAAGCATGTGCCGGTCGGTGCATATGTGACGGGAATTATAATGGATTCTCCCGCGATGAAAGCGGGAATCCAGAGCGGTGACGTAATTGTTGGCATGAAAGGAGAAGAGATCACTTCGTTTGCAGACTATCATGCGGCGCTTCTTTCCTGTGAGCCGGACACGACGGTGACAGTCACTGTGATGCGGCAGGGACAGGAAGAATATCAGGAAATGGAGATTGAGGTGCTTTTGCAGGAGTAAGGCGTAGAGGATAGCGAAAGGCTTTTGATGCAGCACTGCCGTTTCCGGTTTTGCGTAGCATTGTCAACAGAATAGAGATTTTTGGAAAAGAGGAAAAGAAAATGAAATTTATTAAGGATTATAAAGAAGGCGACAGAGTATTCGATATTTATCTGTGTAAGCATAAACAGTCTGCTGTGACGAAGAATGGTAAGCCGTATGAAACCGTCATCCTGCAGGATAAGACCGGCACGGTAGACGGCAAAATTTGGGATCCCAACAGTGCGGGTATCGATGATTTCGACAGCCTGGATTATATTGAGGTCTATGGCGATGTGACCTGTTTTCAGGGCGCAAACCAGATCAATATCAAACGAATCCGCCTGTGCCGCGAGGGCGAATACGAGCCTGCCAACTATCTTCCGGTCAGCAAAAAGGACATTTCCGTGATGTATCAGGAGCTGCTTTCCTATATCAACAGCATGGAAAATGAATGGCTCAAAAAGCTGATGGAGGCGTTCTTTGTAAAAGACGAGGCGTTTCTTACAAACTTCAAAAAATCTTCCGCAGCGAAAAGCGTACATCATGGATTTGTAGGCGGTCTGCTGGAGCACACCCTTGGCGTTGTGAAGCTGTGCGATTATTTTGCAAAATCCTACCCGATGTTAAAAAGGGATCTGCTTTTGGCTGCCGCGATGTGTCATGATATCGGCAAGACAAAAGAAATTTCCCTTTTCCCACAGAACGATTACACGGACGATGGACAGCTGCTTGGTCATATCGTAATCGGAACGGAGATGGTCAGTGACAAAATTCGGATGATCCCGGGCTTTCCGACTGTGCTTGCTTCGGAATTGAAACACTGCATTTTGGCGCACCACGGAGAATATGAATACGGTTCTCCCAAAAAGCCTGCGCTCATGGAAGCGATGGCACTGAATCTGGCGGATAATGCAGATGCGAAGCTGGAAACCTTTACGGAGATTCTGGAGGGAACTTCTGAAACCGGATGGCTGGGTTACAA
>ENA-ORLW01003472-ORLW01003472.1-human-gut-metagenome-genome-assembly--contig:-NODE-3472-length-11938-cov-21.882978_pt1 | contig 11938 bp, 6 predicted proteins | sample MGYA00243017_ERZ508829 | MGnify/ENA primary metagenome ERZ508829 (study PRJEB26277, sample SAMN04329776) | human gut metagenome | biome: human-associated habitat | host: Homo sapiens | place: USA...
CGCGGCTTGCGAGCTGGAAGCTCGCCCTCCTTGGGCCCTTTCGCGGCTTGCGAGCTGGAAGCTCGCCCTCCTTGGGCCTTTCGCGGCTCCCTATCTCAATTTTCCCGCAGGGGGAAACCGCTCCCAATTTCAATTATCTATTCCGGGATGCGAAAAGGGTGCGCGGCCCGGAGGTGGCGCACCCTTTGTCGGTGTGTTATGGCTTATGGAGTGGGCTCTTATTTGGAGAGCTTCTCCTTGAGGGCTGCGAGAGCTTCGAGGTCGCCCAGTGTGGTCTTCTCCAGAGGAGTGGTCACTACGGGAGCCTCTTCCTGCTTCTTGGGAGCGGCGGCGCGCTTGGCGCGGCGTTCCTGGTTCTTCTCAGCGCGAGCTTCGTCTTCGAAGATGCGGCTGTGGGAGAGGATGATGCGCTTGCTGTCCTTGTTGAATTCGATTACCTTGAAGTTGAGCTTCTCGTCGACTTTGGCGGTGGTGCCGTCTTCCTTCACGAGGTGCTTGGGAGTTGCGAAGCCCTCTACGCCGTAAGGCAGAGCTACGACAGCGCCCTTGTCGAGCATTTCGACGATGGTGCCTTCGTGGATGGAGCCGATGGTGAATACGGTTTCGAATACGTCCCAGGGGTTCTCCTCGAGCTGCTTGTGGCCCAGAGAGAGACGACGGTTGTCCTTGTCGATCTGGAGCACCTCAACTTCGATGTCAGCACCGATCTGGGTGAACTCGCTGGGGTGTTTGATTTTCTTGGTCCAGCTGAGGTCGGAGATGTGGATCAGACCGTCGACGCCTTCTTCGATTTCGACGAACACGCCGAAGTTGGTGAAGTTGCGCACCTTGGCGGTGTGGCGGCTGCCAATGGGATACTTGGTTTCGATGTTCTCCCAGGGATCGCTCTTGAGCTGCTTGATGCCGAGGCTCATCTTGCGGTCGTTGCGGTCGAGGGTGAGGATAACGGCTTCGATTTCGTCGCCTTCCTTGAGGAAGTCCTGAGCGGAGCGCAGGTGCTGGCTCCAGCTCATTTCGCTGACGTGGATGAGACCTTCGACGCCGGGAGCCACTTCGAGGAATGCGCCGTAGTCGGCCATTACCACTACGCGGCCCTTAACCTTGTCGCCAACCTTGAGGTCGGGATCGAGGGCGTCCCAGGGATGGGGCTGGAGCTGCTTGAGACCGAGGGCGATGCGCTTCTTGTCGTTGTCGAAGTCGAGGATAACGACGTTGAGCTTCTGGTCGAGCTGAACGACTTCGCTGGGATGCTTGACGCGGCCCCAGCTGAGGTCGGTGATGTGGATGAGGCCGTCGACGCCGCCCAGGTCGATGAACACGCCGTAGGTGGTGATGTTCTTGACGGAGCCTTCGAGCACCTGACCCTTTTCGAGCTTGGAGATGATTTCGCGCTTCTGAGCTTCGAGCTCGGCTTCGATGAGGGCCTTGTGGGAAACGACCACGTTCTTGAATTCTTCGTTGATTTTAACGACCTTGAATTCCATGGTCTTGCCGACGAATACGTCGTAGTCGCGGATGGGCTTAACATCAATCTGGCTGCCGGGCAGGAATGCCTCGATGCCGAACACGTCGACAATCATGCCGCCTTTGGTGCGGCACTTGATGAAGCCCTTGATGATTTCGTTGTTTTCCAGGGCGGCATTGATGCGCTCCCAGCTGCGGCTTGCGCGCGCTTTCTTGTGGGAGAGAATCAGCTGACCCTTGCGGTCTTCCTGGTTCTCGATGAACACTTCCACCTTGTCGCCGACCTTGATGTCGGGATTGTAGCGGAATTCGCTCATGGGGATGATACCGTCCGATTTGTAGTCGATGTTAACCACGGCCTCACGCTTGTTGAGGGCGATGATGGTACCTTCGATTACTTCTTTGTCTTTGATCGAGTTGAGGGACTCCTCATAGGCGTGGGCCAGCTCTTCGTGGCTGCGGCCGGTGGCGGTTTCGCCGTTTTCGTAGGCTTCCCAGTCAAAATCCTCGACCGGTGAATTTTTCAATTCGCTCATTTAATGTGTTAATAATAAGGTTAATTACAGACGCATCGCAACGGGCGCCCACCGGCGTCCGCTCCTTTGCGCCGCAAAGATACAACATAATTTCCACTCCCACAAATATTTTTGCACCCGGCAACGGCAAAAAAACAAAAAAATCTCAGACAGAAATCTGCAGCTGATTCCGCACAAGATTCCAATACTCACCACATCAAATTTTATCAAAATAGCACTGAAGTTCTAAAAAAATCCCAAAAAGCTTGTATTATTTTAAAATTATACTTATTTTTGCAACTCATCGAGGCGCATTAGCTGTCTTGATTAAAATCATTTCCCATTTTTTTACCCAAAAATACTGTCGGTTCTTATGGGTAGAAGACTATTTATTATCGGGTATTTCCTATTGGCCGTGTTCTGCGTTTCCAGCGGACAAGACTCATTGAGTGTTGACACTGCTGCAACTCAATTGCGGGAAGTGGTTGTAGAGGGGCGTCGTGCTTGGGTCGACAACAATCGTATGGTGTTTGTGCCGGATCGCTATGAGAAAAAATTCTCCAATAGTCCTTTTACGCTCATCAATGAGATGAATCTGCCGGAAATAACAGCGACCGACGACCAAATTTTCAGTCGTACCGGCCCAGTGGATATTTACATCAATGGACAGCAAGCGTCGAAAACTGACTTGTCGGTGTTTTTGCCAAAAGACGTTGTCCGAGTAGAATATATTGAAAATCCTCGCGCGGCCGGCTATGGAGGTGCTTCGGCGGTTATTAACTTTGTGATGAGAACCTACATTGTTGGAGGTCTGACCAAAATATCTGCGGACCAGACTATACGCAATAATGGCAATTATGGCGCCGCTGCCAAATTGGTTTACAAAAAAATGACTTATGGCCTGTCTCTTACAGGAGGCTATGACCGCAATCCGGACTTTTGCAACATTACCGACGAAACCTTCCGAGATGTTTTCTTTGACGGTGTTAAAAATCAAGAAATCACCAAAACGGCAACGGAAAAGTGGGGCAAGCGCAGCCAGATGTTTGGAGCTGTCTTTGATTGTACTTTCAAGACTACGGATTTTTACTGCACCCACAGCGCATCTTTCTCGAACAGAATAAATCCGGGATACGAAATTTATAGTTCGGAGGATTGGTCTCCCGATATTTTCAAATCAACCCATTCTGCATCTCATCTGTCTAACCGCCTCACCATAGCTTCGCTGAGTGGATTGTACAATTGGAGTATCACCCCAAAGTGGCTTCTGCGGGCTACTTGGGACTATATGAGATGGGATGAGCGAAACACGTCTTCCTCAAGGATCGGAGACCGACAGGACATTTATTCAACGGGCCGGGAAAAGTCCGATGATTTTAAGATGAATCTCGTAGTCCACACCCAACGCAAAAAATGGACTCTGGGGCTATATCTTTCTCCTTCGTTCAGAATTTCAGAAGTGGTTTATGCCGGCTCGTCCGCACAATTACAAAAGCAGACAAGAGCACATCTGAACGCCGATATCAGATGGTTTATGCAGTTCTCGCCTCAGTTATTTATGCTGTTGAAACCCGGCATCTACAGCGATATCAGAAAAACGCCCGGACTGCCGACCGAATCTCATGTCGAGCCTCGTGCAAATCTGGATATTTATTGGTATGCCTCACCGACTGTGTCGGCAATGTTCTCGGGGAGTCATTACATTAACTCTGGGGGCGGCGTTACCACTCCGGCATTGGTGAAGGTTTCGGACTTTGTGTGGATGGAGGGCAATCCTGAAATCAAAAACAAGCCACACACCAACTTGTATGCGAACGTTGCATGGTTCCCATGGACAAGAACAACTTTTTCTATAAACGCAAGGTACTACCACGAGCGCAACCAGGACTACGAAACATATTTCCCCGCTCCGGAAGAACTTGGCGGGGTGATATTGAAACGACTTAATGCCCCATCTTTTTCAACAGCCTCAATCGGGGCAAGTGTCAAACAGACTTTAATGGGTGGCCGCATTTCGCTCAACGCCGGTGCCGACTACAAACGCACCGACACAAAAGTCGAGGAAAGGCCCTTCCTTAATGCTTTTTCTTACAATGGTTCGGCAAGTTTCCGGACAGGTAATTTCAGCTTTAACGTGTCATATCGTTCACCGGCAAAATATCTTTATGCGGCCGGCTACGGTCTCATAAAAGAAAAACAGGGAAACCTCAGCGCGACCGTCACTTACAGCTGCGGAAACTTCTTCCTGTCGGCCAAGGTCAACGACATGATGTGTACACACCGCATTGTCCGGGATTATTTTGCCTCTCGGACATAAACAAACAATACCGAACACTGGAATCTCGGACGCTCGGTGACTCTGACCGCATCCTACACCTTTGGCTACGGAAAGAAGATAGATCCGGCCATCGACATTGAGCAACCCGGTGTTTCGGGCGAGTCCGGAATACTCGGAATTCGCCGGTAAACCCAATTTATTTCCCTCCGACGGCCTCTGTAGGATGTTCCTGCGGGGGTCGTGTTTTTTTGCCTTTATGGCTCAAACTTTTATGTGGTACCCAATGTTTTAATTGAGTAACGTAATTATGCCCGATGCGGCAATCATCTCCTCCCATAAAATGGTCCGATTTGGCTGACGATACACATAGTTACCGCTACCGGCGCACAAACCCTTTGGAGAAGGCGCGCGGAATAAAGTGTTAATCCACATACAATTAATAATACACGCATTCAACCAAACAACAGCCTCTATGAAACGGACTCTACTCTCTTTCTGCGCCGTGTTCGCGCTGGGTACTTTCCTCGGGATGGGCGCCGAGCCTTCCGACACCACCCTGGCGCCCGGCACTGACTCCGGTAATCCTATCGAATTCCGCCGAACCACACCCGAAGTGCGGCGTATCCTCAAGCGCGGCCGCGTCGAAAAGCGCCGGGCCGTGGCCGAAGCCCCAAACTTCGTCATAAAGACTCGCGACAATAACTTCGTGATGGCCATCGGCGGCCAAATCAATCCCATTCTCGGTTTTGACATCGGCAACAATCTCTACAAGCAGTCGGGAGCCGGTATCAGCTTCGTTACGGCCGATATTCCCGTTCCCGCAACGCCGGGACACAAAGGCGACTTCTACATCAACCCCATCAACGGCTTCCTCGACGTGCAGATTACCGGCCTGGCCGGAACGCCCAACGAAATCACCGGCTATATCAAGGCCGGCACCGACGGCATAACCTCCAGCCTGGTGCTCCAGCGCGCATACATCACATACCGCCGGTTCCAGGCCGGTATGCAGCTCACCCTGCTGCAGGACGACTATGCCTGCCAGCCCCCCACAATCGACCCCGAAGGCCCCTCCGGTTGCGTTTCTACCGTGGCCTATGAAATAGCATACCGATCCAAGAGTTATGACGGCTTCCGCTTCGCCGCCGCTCTCGACATGCCCACCTACTACAGCTCCAACGGCTACTACCGGGGCCATGACTTCCCCAAGTACGACAATCGTCAGGTCGACATCTCCTCCGAGCAGTTCATTCCCGACATTCCCGCCTGGGTCGAATACTCCTTCTCGCAGTGGAACCGCGTGCGCCTCAGCGGCATGCTCCGCAACTTCCACTACCGCGACGTCGTTGCCAACAAGACGCGCTACACTCCCGGTTGGGCCGTGATGCTTTCGGGCAACCTCTCGCCGGTGAAGCAGCTCATTTTCTACTACCAGTTCGCCTACGGCAAGGGCGTCGGAGCCTATCTTCAGGACCTGGCCGGAAAGAACTTCTCCTTCACTCCGGACAACGCCGAGCCCGGCCGCATGAAAGCCAACGCAATGATGGGCGCAAACATCGGCGTAAGCTTCAATCCAACCAAGAAACTGCAGTTCAACGCAATGTTCTCCGAAAGCCGTATATGGGGCGTCAAGGACTACGCCACTGCGCCCGACTCCGGCTGCAACTACAAGTATGCCCTCTACGGCGCCGTGAACTGTTTCTACAACATCACCCCTTACCTCCAGTGGGGCATCGAATACCTCTGGGGCCACAAGCAGACCTGGAACATGGGAGGCGCTCACGACAACCGCATCCAGACCCAGATCGCTTTCTCATTCTGACATAAAAAATATCAACCTTCTTTAATATCCACCTTCTAAATTCCAAAACTCATGTCCGGCATTTCTACTGGCTATGGCACTTCCAAGTTGCCGCTTTGGGCGGTGGTGAACCTGTATATCATCTTCATCTGCACCTCCATACCGGGACTGGCCATCTCTCCTATCATGGGCGACCTCACCCGCATCTTCCCCGGGACGAGTCAGCTCGAGACTCAGTTCCTTACGCTGGGTCCTAACATTGCCGCCATTCCTTTCGTCTTCCTTGGCGGCTGGATCGGCACCCGCTTCAACAACATGAAGCTTCTGAACTGGACCTGCCTCTTCTACGGCATCGGCGGCGCGGCCTTCTTCATCGCGCCAAACATGATTACCCTGATTATCCTCAGCTTCGCCATCGGCATTGCCGCCGGCATCATGTCGCCTCTGGCCAGCGCCTTCATCGCCGACCTCTTCAACGGCAAACAGCGCACCGAGCAGTACGGCTACACCTCTGCCGTGCTCAACCTCGTCCTGATGGGCTGTACAATCGCTACCGGCTACCTCGCAAAAATTTCCTGGCGTCTGCCTTTCTTCATCTACCTGCTGCCCTTCGTGCCGCTCTTCTTTGCAGCCAAGTTCAAGAAATACATCAAGGAGCCGGTTTCCATCCGCTCCAACGACGCAGCCAAAATCAAAGCCCCCAAGGTGAAGTATAAATTCAGCGAAAACGTCAATATGCCTATGCTCATCCGCTACTGCGCATATTACTTCTTCATCACCCTGGTAATCGCTGCCATCAGCCTTTACATTCCTTTCCGCTACACCAACTCCGCTACCGCCGGCGACCTCACCTCGATTCTTTTCCTGGGCATCATGGCCTCCGGTTTCAGCCTTAACTTCGCACTGAAGTTCCTGCGACGCAACGTTGCCTTGCTCGTTATGCTCTTCATCCTGATCGGCTTCATACTGATGACCATCTCCAACGAGGCTGTTATCGTCGGCATCGGCATCCTGCTCGCTTCCTACTTCTACGGCGTAGCCCAGCCTTACTACTACGACCGTCTTTCGATCGTCTCCACCCGCGTGGCCCTGACCCTTACAATGGCCTGGTTCGCCGTTATGGACTCCATCGGCAACGTCGTGGCTCCCTTTGTCATCGACGCCATCGCCAAAATTTTCCACAGCTCGACTTCGGCTCATCCACTGATGGCCTTCAAGATTTGCATGTACATGAGCTTCATCGCCCTCATCGTCGTTATAATCCGCTCCGTCATCGTCGCTGCCAAGCGTCATGACCACAAAGACGACAACGAACCGCAAAAACTGGGCGATTCCGTAAACCCCATGCCCGCCGCAAGCGTTGGTACTCAGAGTCAGACAGTAGCCGCAACCGCCGCAAAAGCCGAGGAAGTAGCCCAGAAAGCCGAGCAGACCGCCGCTAAGGCCGAAGCCGTAGCTTCCGAAGCCGAGTCCGTGGCACAGAAGGTGGAAGACACAGCCATCAAAGCCGAAGACCAACTCAAAGGCAACAATACAACTCCGGGCAACGGCAAATAAATCAACTGCCCCTCAGGTATAAAAAACTCTCCCTAAAGGTTTATAATCATGTACAAACCCAATTTCAAAAACACCGAAGCGAAGGAGTTCGTCCTCAACGAACACACCCGCGGCTACTCCCAGTGTATCGACAACAACTGGAACTATGCCGTCTACGCCCAGGACCCTTCCGTGAGCATCTACCAGAATGAGTACAATGCCGGATACGTTCAAGGCAAAATCCAGACCGGCACGGTCATAAAGGCCACCCGCAACAACACCTGGCGCTGGTACGTCCTCGACGAAGGCCCCGGCGCAAACAGCACACAGATTCCCCCGAACGGCACCGAAATAGCCACATCCGCTCTGGTGGAGAACTACAACTACCTCACCGACTGGGCCGAGAAGAACATCAACGATGAGAAAACCATCTCAATCGTGCGTCTGATGTTCCGTATGCTCGGTATCTACCATGGCGCCGCCGACCGCGAACCCCTCACCAACGTGAAGTTCGACGACCTAAAGCTCGCAAACATGGATCCCGAGGATTCCAAGATGCACACCGACGACGAGCCCCTGACCTTCATCGACGTTTACTTCATCAACGCCCAGATGGACCTTTGGGACGCCATCGCCAAACCTCTTGGCGTGGCCCTCAACAAACTCGAAGCCGACGACAAGGCCAAAACACTCGCCGACGAGAAAGAAGAACTCCAGGAAGACCTCCGCATGAAACCGGGCAACTGCTCCGGCTTCGTAAAGAGACTGCCCTCGGGCGAAATCCTATGGACGCACACCTCTTGGTGCTGCCTGATGGCTCAGACCTGCGCCATGACATACGTTATCGGCGACGACTTCCTCACCCAGAACACTTTCTGCCCCGGCCAGTTCGGCTCCAACACCGACTTCGGCTTCAACAAGCACGGCATCGGCTTCAACGAAACCACCGAAACATACTTCTACAACGAGTCCAAGACCCTGGGCATCTGGCTGACTTGGCGTGCCGCCGCCGCCGAGATGTTCTCTAAGTCTATCGACGAGTTCTACGACTACGTTACCATCGACAACACCGGCACATACCTCAACGCCTACATGCTTGTCGACGCCTATCGCGGTGAATTCGGCATGATCGACATGAGCTACGCCCGTTTCGCCCTCTTCCGCAGCGACGGCACCACGCTCACCGTGACCGACTCCACCGGCTACAAGCCCAACTTCCTCGACTGGGACCACCACATGGTCACCGAAGAGCACGTGCTGGGATGCAACAACCCCTCCTACAAGCGCATATGGCGAGAGCTTGAGACTATCGACGGAGCGCCCAAGCGCCGCTACCAGCTCTGGCGTAACATCCCCAACGTCTCCGACATGGAATCCGCCAAAGCACTCATTACCTTCAACTCCTCCAACGAGCCTATCTCAATCGCCGGCCGTTGGGACCTCGGATACGGCACATCCGAATTCATTCGCTACCAGCCCCACGGCGCAATCGACGCAAAGGCCTTCGGTACCGAGGAAATCAAGGAAGTACTCGCTTCGCTGAGCCTCAAACCCAGCATCAACGGCACCAAAACCAGCTTCTGGATGAAGTTCGGCACGCCCTACATCGACGGCAAGCCCTTCGTATGGTCCGACTCTATCTGGGCCAAGTTCAAACTCCCCGAAGAAGTCGACTTCATACCCGACGCCATCGACGGCCGCTGGAACAGAGTCAAAATGTTCATGGAATGACCTTACGGCAGCCATCTCTAACATTCCATTAAAAAATAAAACCCATGGCAAAATATATTCCAAAATTCAAGAACACTCCCGCTCAGGAGTACGTCCTCGACCAGTACTCCAAGGGCTACTCCCAGTGCGTGGACAATAACTGGAACTTCGCCGTTTACGCTCAGAACCCTGCCGTAAGCATCTTCCAGAACGAATACAACGCCGGCTACGTCCAGGCAAAAATCCAGACAGCACCCATGCTGCTGGCAACCCGAAACAACTCCTGGAAAAACTTCCTCGTCGGCGCCACTCCTCAGGACGCTATCTCCGTCGAAGTCAAACCCGAGTACCTCACCGCTTGCGGCGAAACCCTGGTGCAGAACTACAACTACACCTACCAGTGGGTACTCGAGCGTCAGGACGACATCAAAGTTCAGGGCATTCAGCGACTCATGTTCCGTATGTTCGGTATCTATGAAGGCGCACTCGGCCTCGAACCCCGTAAGGACATCACCTACGCAGACCTTGCCCTCGACAAACTCGCTCCCGAACAGCTCAAACTTGGCGCAGGCGACACCCCTCTGACCTTCCTGGATATCTACTTCCTCAACGCCCAGTACGACCTCTTCGACGCCGTTGGCGACAAAATCGGACTCGTTATGGGCTACGGTACAGCAAAGAAGAAAAACGGCAAGGACGAAAAGCCCGACCACTGCACCGCATTCGTCAAGAAAATGCCCGACGGAAACATCTTCTGGACCCACAACTCATGGTGCTGCTTCTGGGCGCAGAGCTGCGCCGTAACATATGTTATCGGCGACGACTTCGTTACCCAGAACGCAAACTGCCCCGGCCAGTTCGGTTCTAACACCGACTTCGGCTTCAACGGCAAAGGCCTCGGATTCAACGAAACAACCCACGTCGACCTATACGACAAAACCCGCATCGACGGCGTGTTCCTCGCATGGCGCTCCGCAGCTGCCGAACAGTTCGCCGGCTCCATCGACGAATTCTACGACTACTGTACTCTCGACAACACCGGCACATACCTCAACGGCTATCAGCTCGTCGACGCTAACACCGGCGAAATCGGCCTCCTCGATATGAGCTACAACCGTTTCGTCCTCTTCAAAAGCGACGGCAAGAAGATAACAATGAAGGACTCCACCGGCTACGAGCCCACCTTCCTCGACTACGACCACCATCTGATCACCCCCACCCACATCTTCGGCGTAAACCAGCCCGTGAGCTGGTGGGTAGGCTACGAACTCGAAAGCATGAACCTCCGACCCATGCGACGCAACCAACTCTGGGAACGCATCGACACCGTTCAGTGCATCGAGACCGCCAAAAACCTCATTACCTACACCGAAGACCGCGAGCCTCTGAGCATCTACGGACGTTGGGACCTCGGATACGGTACTACCGAGCTGCCACGCGTTCGCCCCGACGGCTCTGTCGACGCAAAAGCCTGCTCTGTCCAGATTATCAAAGACACTCTGGCTAACCTCTCGCGCAAACCCAGCATCAACGGCACCAAAACCAGCTTCTGGATGAAGTTCGGTACTGCGCCCGTCAACCAGCTCCCCTTCATCTGGAGCCAAAGCAAGTTCGCAGACCTCAAGCAGCCTGAAGAAATCGACTACGTCCCCGACGCCCTCGACGGCCGCTTCAACCTGGTCAAAATGTTTATGGAATAACCCTCCAATCCCCTCAAAAAACGGCAGACGGCACCCCGCCTGCCGTTTTTTATGCATCGTCGCGGCCCTCGGAAGGGAGGAAGCACCGTCAGAGCGGCAATCTTGGCTGCTGTCCGGGTAAAAAGCCCGGTCGGTGGCTTTGCGTAGTTTCGGATCATCATGAACTGGTCGTTGAGTTGAGAGAAGAGAGTTTCTTAAAACAACTAGCCGCTCATAATCCCGTCGCAAATAAGCTACCAGTTTGTGGCGCCGGTCGCGTAAAGCGACAAATTGGGAGAAAACGTATTTGTCATGAAACATAGGCTACATAATAGCTGTCACCGCAAACATTCTCTTCAACATCTTAACGCGACAGCAAAGTATTTCTCAGTAAAAATGGTGGAAAGGGATTTGCAATCTCCGACTACCCGCCGGAGCTAACTTCCTAACAGGATTGGTGATTCAAAAGAGGCAAATCTATACCGGGATTGTCGCCCCGCGCACTCTCTTGAACCGCTACGTTGCTCCTCTTCAGTGGCCTCACCAAGCCGTCGGCGCCCCAAAGCCTATGGGGCGGGGATTTGAATCCCCGCCGACTCGCCGGAGCCATCTAACAAGCCGAAAATGTGGTGAAGGCCGGTCGGCGGGGATCACCGACGCACCCAGGCGCCCGGATGTAAAACCGTCGGGGGCGGCAGGGAAGGCCGGCAACGTTATGGAGTGAGGGCTTCAGCCCTCACCGTGCCGCCCCGCCGCCAATAAGCCCCGCCCGCACAAGCCGCTAAAGGCAGCCCAAAGAGAACTCCGGAGGAGTTCAAGAGAGTAGCGCGGGGTGACAACCCCGGGAAAACCGCGACCCACAAAATCAGCGACCCTGTGGGGTCGAACACGATCAGCCCTCGCGCATACCCCTTCGCGAAAGGGTCGCCGATGCGTGTGTGCGGCCCGTATACCC
>ENA-ORLW01003474-ORLW01003474.1-human-gut-metagenome-genome-assembly--contig:-NODE-3474-length-11933-cov-8.622891_pt1 | contig 11933 bp, 7 predicted proteins | sample MGYA00243017_ERZ508829 | MGnify/ENA primary metagenome ERZ508829 (study PRJEB26277, sample SAMN04329776) | human gut metagenome | biome: human-associated habitat | host: Homo sapiens | place: USA...
TTAGCTGCCTTGGCTGCTGCAATAACTTCCTCATCAGTTGCATCAAGCTTTCCGTATCTGATATTCTCCATAATTGTACCCTTATAGAGCCATGTATCCTGAAGAACCATTCCAAATGCGTCTCTTAATTCTCTTCTGTTGAAATCCTTAACATTATGTCCATCAACAAGAATAGCTCCATCATTAACATCATAGAATCTCATAAGCAGTTTAACAATAGTGGTCTTACCTGCACCTGTCGGTCCAACGATAGCAACCTTCTGTCCAGGCTTAACATTTACACTGAAATTCTTGATGATAGTCTGGTTCTCATTGTATCCGAATCTTACATGCTCGAAATCAACCTCGCCCTTAATTCCTTCTGTAGAAACAGGATTCTTAACAGTCTGGTCTTCCTCTTCTTCATCAAGAAATTCAAATACTCTCTCAGAAGCTGCTGTCATAGACTGTACCTGATTGATAACCTGAGCAATCTGCTGGATTGGCTGTGTAAAATTCTTCACATACTGGATAAATGCCTGAATATCACCGATTGTTATAACATTTTTAATAGCAAGAAGACCGCCGGTTAATGCAACACATGCGTAACCTAAGTTACCTACAAACATCATGATTGGCTGCATCATTCCTGAAAGGAACTGTGACTTCCATGCTGAACCATAAAGGACATCATTAGTCTTGTTAAATGAATCAACCATATCCTTTTCTTTATTAAAGGACTTAACAATCATATGTCCGCCATAAGTTTCCTCAATCTGTCCGTTAATATGTCCAAGATACTCCTGCTGTGTTTTGAAATATCCCTGTGACTTCTTAACAACGAAAGAAACAAGTCCGACTGATATTGGAAGTATTATAACCGCAATAAGTGTCATAAGCGGTGAAATGCTTAACATCATAACAAGAACACCAATCATAGTAGTTAAAGATGTAATGATTGTTGTAATACTCTGGTTAAGTCCCATTCCAAGTGTATCAACATCGTTAGTAATTCTTGATAACACCTCACCATATGTCCTGCTCTCGAAATACTTCATAGGCATACGGTTAATCTTCTCGCTGATTTCTTTTCTTAATCTGTAGCAGACCTTCTGTGTAATGCCTGTCATTATCCAGCCCTGTACAAAGTTAAATACTGCACTTGCGGCATACAGACAAAGCACGAATATAAGAATTGTTCCAATCTTTCCAAAGTCAATTCCGCCAGTTCCACCGATTTTCTTTACAAGACCTTCTGACAGAGCTGTAGTTGCCTTACCAAGAACCTTTGGACCTACAACAGAAAATACTGTTGAGCATACAGCCATAACTGCAACAAATATTATCGCAATCTTATAGCTTCCAATATATCTTATAAGCTTTCCTATTGATCCTTTGAAATCCTTGGCTTTCTCAACAGGTGCCATTCCTCTTCCCGGAGGTCCCATTCTTCTTTTCGGTGGCATTTTGATATTTTTATTATCTTCCATACTGACTAGGCCTCCTTTCCAAGCTCTTTAGCAGAAAGCTGTGAACTTGCAATCTGCTGATATGTCTCACATGTCTTCATAAGTTCTTCATGCGTTCCCTTGCCAACAATCTTACCATCATCCATAACAAGAATCTGATCTGCATGAAGGATTGTGCTGATTCGCTGAGCTACAATAATAACAGTGGCATCAGACACATTTGCAGCAAGCTCCTTACGAAGAATTGCGTCAGTTTTTAAATCAAGTGCTGAAAAACTGTCATCAAATATAAACACTCTTGGGTGCTTTGCTATTGCTCTGGCAATAGAAAGTCTCTGCTTCTGACCGCCTGAAACATTAGTACCGCCCTGTGCTATAGGACTGTCATACTTCTCAGCCTTATTATCAATGAACTCAGTTGCCTGTGCAATCTGTGCTGCCTTAACGACATCTTCATCGCTTGCATCAGGATTACCGAATCTTAAGTTACTTGCAATAGTACCAGAGAAAAGCATTCCCTTCTGAGGCACATAACCAAGCTCACTTCTTAAGTCATGCATAGAAATATTTCTTATATCATGACCATCAATAGTAATGCTTCCTCCTGTAACATCATACAATCTTGGAATAAGATTAACGAGCGTTGACTTTCCACAGCCCGTACTTCCTATAATAGCTGTAGTCTTACCCGGCTCTGCTTTAAATGTAATATCCTCAAGTACGTTTGCTTTAGCACCCGGATACATGAAATTAACATGATTAAACTCAACCACACCCTTTGCAGACTCAATTGTCTCAGGATTCTCAGAGTCTTCTATTGAAGAATGTGTATTAATAACTTCATCTATACGGTCAGCTGCAACCATCGCTCTTGGGAGCATTACAGACATCATTGTAAGCATAAGGAATGACATAACTATAAGCATCGAATATGTTATAAATGCAGTCATAGAACCTACCTGCATAACTCCGGCATCAATTCTGTGTGCGGCAACCCACACGATAAGAACTGATAAACCATTCATAATAAACATCATGCTTGGCATCATGAATGTCATTGTTCTGTTAGTAAAGAGCATTGTCTTAGTAAGCTTTTTATTAGCTTCGTCAAATCTTTCCTCTTCCTTCTTCTCTCTTCCAAAGGCTCTTATTACAGAAAGACCAGTAAGAATCTCTCTGGATACAAGATTGACATTATCAACCAGCTTCTGCATAAGCTTGAACTTAGGCATCGCAATTACCATAAGAAGCATTACAAATGCAATGATAACAACAACAGCCATAACTATAACCCAGCCCATGCCGGCTCCTGTTCCAACAACCTTTATAATTCCTCCGACGCCAAGAATTGGTGCATACAGAATCATTCTCAGCATAATAACCGTAACCATCTGAACCTGCTGTACATCATTAGTTGTTCTTGTGATAAGTGACGCTGTAGAGAATTTGTCCATCTCAGCATTAGAGAATCCCATGACATTAGAATACAGCTTTCCTCTCATATCTCTTGCAACACCTGCACCAACTCTTGATGCAAGGAAGCCTACACATACAGAAGTAACCGCCATAAGAAGTGCCATGGCAACCATCTTAAGACCAGCTGCCCACAGATACTTAGTCTGAATAGAATCCATGTCCATTCCTGCCTTGGCATCCATGCTCTTTGCATAAGCAACACCCATAGACGAAACAAGAGTCTTTCCCATAGTATCAATAGTCTTCTGGAATTCACTTCTCATAGAAAGGATATCATCCTTACTCATAGCCCCTGCACTATACATTGCCTTCACTATCTGTCTCATATCCACACATGTAGTTTCAACCTCATTACCATCTGAATCTTCCATCATCTGTGTAAATGTAGTGAGTTCCACGCCCATAGACTTTCCAATATCTTCTACTGAAACATTGGACAGCTGCTCCTCACTTACATGCATCTGCTCTGCCATACGGCTCTTGAATGCACTTTCAGTCACTGAAGACATCTGGTTGTTAATTATAAGTGCTGTAAAAAGTGTGTCGTCTAAATCAGTCTTATTCTTAGAACCTTTGACACTTAATTCATAGACATTATCATCTTCATTATAAGAATACGACTGTTCCCACAGCTGTGCTTCTTCCTCTGTCATAAAAAGCTTCGCAGTGTCAAATTCTTCCTTAGTAATCTTTTCTGGCACAGTATGCTCTATGCCTCCATTCTGTATACCTGTATCAATGATATCTGAAGTATACGCAGGAAGCGACAAGTCACACACTGCCTGAACAATAAGCAGTGCAAATACCAGCACTATCGACTTCCAGTATGGCAGCACATTTTTAATAATTCTGCTCATAAACACTCTCCCATCTTTATTAATAAATATTTTCAAAAAATCTGCTTTCAATAATAAATAAGCGTTTCTTATATTAACACCGATTTTCATCATAGTAAATTAATGTCAAATGTATTTTTATAAATAATTTATAAAGAATATTTGAATAATAACAATATATATGTTATTATACGCGCGAACGTCATCCGTTTTTCGGAGATGTATCTTAACAAGCCGGAAGGGCTGCATACCTTTCCGCAAAGGAGACAATATGAATACTATCAATGCAACTCGAACTTCTGCAACGAAGTTCAACACTAAGTACATGGTGGAGCTGGCACTTATGGTTGCGGTCATACTCGTTATGTCACTGACCCCATTAGGCTACATCCGTACCCCTGGACTTTCTATCACCCTTTTAACTGTTCCTGTAGCTGTAGGTGCTATCATCTTAGGACCTGTCGGCGGTTTAATCTGTGGTCTGACATTCGGACTTACAAGCTTTTATCAGTGCTTCGTTGGAGGCGCAATGGGAACTGTTCTTCTCGGAATTAATCCATTTGGTACATTTGTAACAACAGTAGTAACAAGAACTCTTGAAGGCTTCCTTACAGGACTTATATTCAAGGGACTTCACAGTATTAATGGAGTTAAGAAATTTTCTTATTATATAGCAAGTCTTTGCTGTCCTTTACTTAATACTTTATTATTCATGAGTTCACTTGTTCTCTTCTTCTATAATACAGATTATGTACAGGCCTTCGTTACTGCACTCGGAGCTAAGAACCCACTTATATTCGTAGTATTATTTGTTGGTGTTCAGGGACTTATTGAGGCAGGAATCTGCTTTATTGTTGCCAGTGTGGTTTCCCGTGCATTATATGCTGCACTTAAGCTTAACCAGAATTAATCAGTCACTTTGATTGAATAAATCGGACATTAATCAACGGAGGATTAGTTTTGTTTACAGAGATTTCAGTTAATGATATTAATGATTTTAGATTAGGTCATGCTTCCAATAAGGAAGCTGGCACTGGTGTAACTGTTATATATTTTCCAGACGGAGCTACAGCAGGCTGTGACATTAGCGGTGGCGGTCCGGCATCAAGAGAAACACCTCTTACTATGCCTATGACTGCTGACAATCCGATTAATGCCATCGTGCTGTCAGGCGGTTCAGCATACGGTCTTGCCGCATCTGACGGAGTTATGACATGTCTTGAAGAACATGGTATAGGATATAACACAGGAGTTTCACTTGTTCCGCTTGTATGCCAGTCATGCATATTTGATCTTGGATATGGAAGCTCTAAAGTACGCCCGGACAGTACTATGGGATATGAGGCCTGCATTCAGGCACTTATGAAGGCCGGTGTTGTCAATACTGATGCTTCCACCGCTGCCAATTCGGATAGCAGCGAACCCATTCAGGGCTGTATCGGTGCCGGAACAGGTGCGACTGTCGGCAAGATTATGGGAATGAAGCAGGCTGAAAAGTCAGGACTTGGAATATATTCAGTGAAGACAGGCACATTTACAATGACAGCAATTGTTGTTGTAAATGCACTTGGAGATATATCAGATTATGAAACCGGTAAAAAGCTTGCCGGACTTAAGAACGCTGACAGAACCGAGTATGTAAGCTGTGAAGAAGCACTTTATCAGTTCATGGCACCTCGCGATATGTTCACAGGCAACACAACAATCGGTGCGGTTATAACCAACGCTGCATTTAACAAGGCTGAACTTAACAAAATTGCATCTATGGCAAGAAATGCGTATGCTCGCTGCATTAATCCAGTCGGCACAATGGCAGATGGCGATACAATCTATGCTGCAAGTACTGCAATACGAGGCGACAGCGAAGCTGTACGTGTTGATATCAACTTTGCAGGAACACTTGCTGCCCGCGTTATGTCCGCTGCAATTAAGAATGCTGTAATGAATTCTAAGATATCTGATGAAGAATTTTTAAGCATGGTAAAATAACACATGAAATAATCCCCGATAAGCTGCTGTTCTGACAGTCTTACCGGGGATTTTTATATTATCTTTATTTTTACATTTTAATTATTCACATAGCTTAGAAAATGCATCCGCAACAAACTGTACCTTAGTTCCTATAATAACCTGTACAGATGTCTTTCCAGGTTTCATAACACCAGCAACACCAGCTGATTTAATAACCTTATCATTAACAAGTGTAATATCCTTTACTTCAAGTCTCAGTCTTGTAATACAATTATCTATGCTTGCAATATTCTCTTTTCCGCCACAGCCTTCAAGAATTGTCTTTGCAATTGTTGTATAATCGTCACTTGCAAGTTCAACTTTCTTTTCTGCTTCTATATCATCATCTTCTCTGCCAGGAGTCTTTAAATCCCATTTCTTAATGGCAAATAAGAATACGAAATAGAATACGAAGAATGCTGCTATACCAAGAGGAATTATCAACCATGTCTTCTGTGCTGCCGGAAGAGATGATGAGAATAACAGGTCAGTAGCACCTGCTGAGAAACTAAATCCTGCTCTGAAGCCTAATGCAACTGTAATCATTGTAAATATACCATAAAGAAGTGCATAGATAACATAGAGTCCAGGAGCAAGGAACATGAAACCAAATTCAAATGGTTCTGTAACACCACAGATAAATGCACATAATGCTGCAGAAGCAACAAGTCCTATAGCTACTTTTTTCTTAGCTGGCTTTGCACATTTAATCATAGCTAAAGCTGCACCAGGAACACCAAACATCATACATGGGAAGAAGCCTGACATATACATTCCAAGACTCCATGAAACATCACTTGATGTTTGTCCTGCCCAGAAGTGCTGTAAATCTCCAAGTCCGATAGTATCAAACCAGAATACGTTGTTCAACGCATGATGTAATCCGGTAGGAATTAACAATCTGTTCAAGAATGCATAGATACCTGCACCAACAATATCAAGCTTTACAATTGCCTTACCAACGCTTACTAATGCGCTGAACAGTAATGGCCATACAAATAATAACACAACAGATACAAGAATTGATACTACTCCTGAAACAATTGCTACGCATCGTTTTCCACTAAAGAAAGATAACCAGTTTGGTAATTTTGTATCTTTAAACTTGTTATAACACATAGCACCGATTATACCAGCAAGAATACCAATAAATGGATTCTCAATCTTGTTAAATGCAAGAGTTTTAGTTGCACTGTCTGCTATAGAAGGTATAATTACTGTAACAAACTTTGTAGAAAGAAGTGTTGTCATCATAAGCCACGAAGCAAGTGCCGCAATTCCTCCGGTACCATCATTTTTATCTGACATACCTACACCGACACCAATTACAAAAAGGATTGCCATGTTATCAATTAAAGCTCCACCAGCTTTTACAAGAAACAGACCAATCATATCAGCTGCGCCCTGAATATCTCCACCCTGCACAGCTTCTGGACACAGCATATAACCGATACCCATAAGGATACCACATATAGGCAGTACTGCCACAGGAAGCATTAACGCTTTTCCCAGTTTTTGAAGAAATTTCATACTTTTCTCCTCCTTTAAATCATTATTAATCGGGGTTATCCCAATCACGCGCATTGTGAAATCCTGAGTAATTATGATATTTTCAGAACTTCATCATCAATAGATACCTCACCCTCCTTTATTAGATTAATTTTATTATAATCGTCGGTATTGCATATAAGGACTGGTGTAATCGTATCCAATCCTGCCGACTTTATTTTTTCAAGATCAGCCTCTAAAAGTAAATCACCCTTTTTTACCTGCTGACCACCTGAAACATGTGAAATAAATGGTTCTCCCTTGAGCGTTACCGTATCCAGCCCAATATGTATCAGTAATTCTGTTCCCTGACTGGTTGTCATTGTCACAGCATGAAGAGTATCAAACACCATTGAAATCTCACCATCTGCCGGAGCATATATCTTTCCTTCAGAAGGGATTACTGCAAATCCATCTCCAAGAACCTTTTCTGAAAATGTTGGATCTGAAACTTCAGTAATTGGCACCACTTTTCCTTTACATGGAGAATAAATAATATTATCCTTTGACTTTCCTTTGAAAAAACCTAGCATATTATCTCCTTTCCATCAATATATACTCTCTTAATATTCAATTCATCATCAATAAGCACGAAATCTGCTTGTTTTCCTACAGAAATACTTCCGACTTTATCATATATACCAATTTCCTTTGCCGGATTCTCTGTTGCACACATAACAGCTGTTTCTAATGAAATCCCTGCTTTTTTAACGACATATCGAAGACAATCCATTAAATTAGTTGCTGAGCCGGCAATTGTTCCATCATGTAAGGTTGCCAGATTACCTTTTACCACTACAGGCTGTCCTCCAAGAGTATATTCGCCATCCTCTAATCCTGTTGCTCTCATGCTGTCACTGATTAGTATTATGCGTCCCGCACCCAACATGGCAAATGTTGCCCGTATTACTGATGGATGAATATGAACTCCATCACATATCAGTTCTGCATGACATTGATATGAATCTCTTATTGCACCTATAACACCAGGCTTTCTATGATTCATAGGGGGCATTGCATTGTATAAATGTGTTGCATGAGTTGCACCATGTTGAATTGCCTCCATCGCAGTATCATAATCCGCTGCTGTATGAGCAATCGACACCACAACATTATCTTTTACTTTATCTATGAAATTCATCGCACCCGGCTCTTCTGGTGCAATATCAACAATCTTTATTAAATCATGTGCAGCTTTCTGGAGTTCACAGAAATACTCATAATTACAATGCATAATATTCTCTGCTGCCTGTGCACCCTTTTTTTGTGGACTTATAAAAGGTCCCTCCATATTAATTCCTACCAGATGGGCTCCACCATTATATAAATACTCTCCGGCATTCTTCATAACTTCAACGAGTTCTTCCTTAGCTATCGTCATGGTTGCCGGACATATACTCGTCACTCCGATAGAAGCCTCATACCGGGAAATTATATCAAGTGCCTCTTTAGTTCCATCACACATATCTGCGCCCTTGCATCCATGAAAATGAATGTCAACAAGTCCTGGAATCATCTTAAATCCTGTAGCATCTACAACTTCATTGTCAACATAATCAGGGGCTTCCAGCACTTTGGTGAATGTGCCGTTATCTACAACGACATCTCCCTTAACAAATACATTATCCTGTGTATAAACATCAGCATTCTTTATAATCATATCTTCACAACTTTCTATTCACCAAGTTAATATGCTTTAATAAATCTTACTAAGAGCTGCTTCATCTGCTACCAGTGTTACATCATTATGCAGCTGCAGAACTGATGCAGGAACATATGGTGTAATATGTCCAAAAAAGGCTTCTTTCACAATCTGTGCTTTATCTTCTCCACTTGCAACAACCAGAATCTTCTTTGCCTGCATTATTGTCTTGATTCCCATTGTGTATGCCTGTCTTGGAACATCTTCTGCTGATTCAAAAAACCTCTTATTAGCTTCTATTGTAGATTCTGTTAAATCAACACAATGAACCTGTTTTTCAAATGAATCTGATGGTTCATTAAATCCTATGTGTCCATTATGACCTATTCCAAGAAGTTGTAAATCAATACCACCAAGAGACTTAATCAGTTCAGAATATCTGTTACATTCTTTTTCCGAATCCTGCTCCATTCCATTAGGAATATGAGTATTATCAACTGATATATTCACATTATCAAATAAATTCTTATGCATAAAATAATAATAACTCTGATCATTGTCCTGACTGAGTCCCTTATACTCATCAAGATTAATAGTCTTAACTGCTGAAAAATCCAAGTCACCTTTTTTATACCATTCTACTAACTGCTTATATAACCCAACTGGCGTTGAACCAGTCGCAAGTCCAAGTACACATTCCGGCTTCATAATAATCTGTGCTGATATAATATTAGCTGCCTTTCTGCTCATATCAGCATAATCTTTTGCTTTATATATTTTCATCACTTATCACTCCATTTCACATATTCTGCTACGAACACCAAGTACCATTGATGGCGATACACTAAGCTCATCTATACCCATCTTAATAAATCTCTCTGTAAGAGTAGTATCTGCTCCAAGTTCTCCGCAGATTCCTACCCATTTACCATGCTTATGTGCACCCTGTACGGTCATCTCAATCATCCTGAGAACTGCCTCGTGATGCGGATTATAAAATCTGTCCAGTCTGTTATTCTGTCTGTCAATTGCAAGTGTATACTGTGTAAGGTCATTAGTGCCTATACTAAAGAAATCTACAAGCTCTGCCAGTTCCTCACTTAGCATAACTGCCGCCGGTGTCTCTATCATAATTCCCTGCTCTGGAATCTCATATGGAATATTCTCATTCTCCAGTTCCTCTGCCACCTCAGCAACAATCTTCTTAATACTTACAACTTCTTCTACAGAAATAATCATTGGATACATTATAGATAAATTACCATATTTAGCAGCTCTTAATAATGCTCTCAACTGTGTTTTGAATATATCCGGCTGTTCCAGACATATTCTTATGGCACGATAACCCAACGCAGGATTATCCTCCTTGCCAAGTCCAAGATAATCTGCTTTTTTATCTGCTCCAATATCAAGTGTACGAATAACTACTTTTTTATCAGCCATCATCTGTAATACCTGACGATATGCATTAAACTGTTCTGTTTCGTCCGGAAGTTCATCTCTTCCAAGATACAGAAACTCACTTCTGAATAATCCTATTCCTTCAGCATCATTTTCTAATACATAAGCAACATCAGATACATTTCCAATGTTCGCATAAAGGTTAATCTTTCTGCCACTCTTTGTGACTGACTCTCTTCCTTTATAATTAGCAAGCAGTTTTTTCTGTTCCTGTTCCTTCTGCTGGGCTTCCTTAGCCTGTGCTATCTGATTCTCATCCGGATTCAGGTAGAAAATTCCATTCTGACCATCTACAATTGCATTAACTCCATTGGGTAAGGATTCTAACTCAATTGGTACACCAATTAATGCTGGAATATTCATCATTCTTGCAAGAATTGCTGTATGGGAATTAGCCGAACCATGTACGAGCACAAATGCTAAAATCTTATTCTTATCCATCTGTACAGTTTCACTCGGTGTCAAATCATCTGCCACAATAATTGATGGCTCTGTGTTTTCCCAGTCAGGCTGCTCTTCACCGCTCAAATTGCTCACCAGACGATTAGATATATCCTTTACATCCGCTGAACGTGCCCTCATGTAATCGTCATCCATATTAGCAAACATGTCAGCAAAATTATCTCCTGTTATTGACACCGCATATTCTGCATTAACATTCTCATTGCATATCATATTATGAATGGCATCCTGATAATCTTCATCTTCAAGCATTATCTGATGCACTTCAAATATCTCTGCATTAACTTTACCAACCTCCTTTAATGCTTTATCATACAGCCTGGCAAGCTGTTGAAGCGTCTTTTCTTTAGCTTTGTCCAGACGCTTTAATTCTTCATCAACATTCTCAACATGTACACGCTTAATCAGACTTTCACTTTTCTTTAGAACATTAACTGGTCCGATGGCAGTACCCTTATATACTGATTTTCCAATATATTTCTCCATATTCTACCCTCTCAGATTCTAATAATAAACATTCCCCAGATATACAAATATTTATTATATTAACTAAAATGTACTGATTTCCATGTATTAAATTGTCGTTCGCTTTATTATGTTTACATATTAACAATTTTTTAACAAAATGCCCAGCATTATTTGTCACATTTTAATAAATTATGTATTTTTATTAATACATTGCAAATTAAAAGGCAATAAAAAAGACTAACCAGCCAGTGTAATTTATAACACAACGCTGATTAGTCCATATTAGTATTTCTATCTGTCCGCATTTTTCAACTTATGATTAACAGCCATCGCAACCACACCAAGTAACACAATGAAAAGAGAGATAAACTGCGATGTAGAGAATATTCCGACCTCACCCCTGTAATCGTTTCTTAAGAACTCAATTGCAAATCTTCCAAGTCCGTAGGTTATGCAATATAAGAATCCGATATTACCTGCTGCCATATGCTTTCCGGCAGTTTCCTTACCGTCAGCCTTGCGCTTCATAACAGCAGTATAAGAAAACTTAGCTGCTATTATCATAAGAAACGCCATATTAAG
>ENA-ORLW01003480-ORLW01003480.1-human-gut-metagenome-genome-assembly--contig:-NODE-3480-length-11911-cov-21.964932_pt1 | contig 11911 bp, 8 predicted proteins | sample MGYA00243017_ERZ508829 | MGnify/ENA primary metagenome ERZ508829 (study PRJEB26277, sample SAMN04329776) | human gut metagenome | biome: human-associated habitat | host: Homo sapiens | place: USA...
CCTATTATAACATATTGCCGAACTCTTTGATACAAACGGAATAATCTTTATATAAATTTAATGTAGGCCTACCCGATCCGCGGCAGCCCCGGCACTTTTTTGCACGCTGGGCGGGGCATTGGTTGAAATCAGGCCGCAAATCGGTTATACTATTTTGTAATAATTGGATTGTTCTGCCCTGCGGGCGGTATTGCCATATAAAAAGGAGTGTTTTTACAATGTCCCATACCGTTATGGTGACCGGTGCCGATGGCTTTATCGGCAGCCATCTGGCCGAAGAGCTGGTAAAAAGCGGCGAGAAAGTGCGTGCTTTCTGCCTGTATAACTCGTTTGGTTCCCTGGGCTGGATCGATACCCTGCCCCCGGAGATCCGCAATGAAATGGATATCTTTATGGGCGATGTACGTGACCCCAACGGCGTGCGTACTGCCATGCGCGGGCAGGAGCGCGTGTTCCATCTGGCTGCCCTGATTGCCATTCCGTTCAGCTACCACAGCCCGGACAGCTATGTGGATACCAACATCAAGGGCACCCTGAACGTGCTGAACGCCGCCCGCGAGCTGGGCACCCAGCGCGTGATGGTTACTTCCACCAGCGAAGTATACGGCACCGCCCAGTATGTGCCCATTGACGAGCACCACCCGTTCCAGGGCCAGAGCCCCTACTCTGCCACCAAGATCGGCGCGGACCGCCTGGCCGAAAGCTTTTACCGCAGCTTTGACCTGCCGGTTTCCATTGTGCGTCCCTTCAACACCTATGGCCCGCGCCAGAGCGGCCGCGCCATCATCCCCACCATCATCACCCAGCTGCTGGCCGGCCAGCAGGAAATCAAGCTGGGCAGCCTGACCCCCACCCGCGACTTTAACTATGTCAAGGACACCGCCCACGGCTTTATGGCCATTGCGGACTGCGATGCTGCCATTGGCCAGGAAATCAACATTGCCACCGGCGTGGAACATTCCATCGGCGATTTGGCCAATGAGCTGATTGCCCAGATCAACCCCAGCGCCAGGATCGTCTGCGAAGCCGAGCGCCTGCGCCCCGAAAAGAGCGAGGTCAACCGCCTGCTGGGCGATGCCACCAAGCTGCGCACCCTGACCGATTGGAAACCGCAGTATACCTTTGAACAGGGCCTTGCCGAAACCATTGAGTTCCTGCGCGGCAACCTGGACCAGTACAAGGTCGGCCAGTACATTCTGTAAGGGCGGTTGTAAGGAAGTTTTATGCCAATAAAATTACAAAAGCTGCCCGCCGCTGTGCGGTGGGGGCTGGCTGTGCTGTGCGCCGCCGTGTGCGGCGTGCTGTGGGCCTATTACTGGCGGGTGTTCTTTGGGCTGGACAGCCGTGTGTCCCCCCTGGTGGTTACACTGGGGTGTGCGGCCTTTCTGGAAGTATGTCTGCTGGCCGGGTATTGTGTGCGGCGGTTTGCAAAAGGATTTGCGGCAAAAGGGGCCGTGTGCATCTTTTTGTGCGGGCTGCTGTTTGCATTTGCCAACCCGCCGCTGCAAACGCCGGACGAAGCTGACCATTACCTGCGCACCTATGCCATCTCCACCGGGCACTTTGATTTTGATGCTTCCCGCACCTACCCGGACGATGTGGCATACCTGCTGGAAGCGTTCCCCGGTGCATGGGTGAATGCGCATACCTCTGCCGGTGTGGGCGCTGACCCCGATACCGGGGCGGAAAAAGCCTATAACACCGCGGGCTATGCCCTGAAGCAATACGGCAAGGACGGCGCAGTGCAGAGCATGGCGGACAGCTTTGCCCTGTACCTGGCGCACGATGTGCGGGATTCTGTGCCGGACCCAGTCAGCGAGCCGGTCAGCTTTCTGGTCATTCCATTCCTGCCGGGTGCGGTCGGTATGGTGTTGGCACGCCTGCTGGGCTTTGGCGCGCTGGGCTGCCTGTATGGCGGACGCATCGTCAACCTGCTGGCCTACACGCTGTTGTGCGCGTTGGCGCTGGCCAAAGCGGAGCGTTACCGCCCGGCCTTTGCGGCCATTATGCTGCTGCCGATGTCGCTTTTTATGGGGGCATCACTGAGCTATGATGCAACCCTGCTGGGCTGCTATTACCTGATGCTTGCCCTGCTGACCCGCAGGGAGTGGAACACCCAAACGGCGGGTATTTACACCGCCGCCTGCATCTTTGTCAATATCGCCAAACCGTACCTGAACCTTTTGTGGGTCCTGCCTATCTTTTTGGTGGCAAAGCGGGAATGGCACGCCAAGGGACGCCGCCCGCTGTGGGCACTGGGCAGCTTTGGCGGTGCTATGGCCGTTACCCTGCTGACGGAATGGTACGGAACGGCGTTCCGCTATAACTATCCCATGATTGAGCGCCAGGGCGGCAGCACGGTAAACGGCGGTGAACAGCTGGCCTTTGTGCTGCGCAACCCTCTGCGGACCATTGCTGCGTTCTGGGGGACCCTGGGAGAGAATGATTTCTTTATTGGGCAGCTCGGCCTGTTCGGCTGGAAGGACCTGCCCATCAGCTTTTTGAACCTGACCGGCCCGCTGGTGCTGCTGTTGGCCGCCCTGCTGGCTGCTGCGCAGCCAAAACGCGCCGATGCGTTCCCCACCCGCCGCCGCGTGGGCGGGGTGGCGCTGCTGGCGCTGGTGTACGCCGCCGGTGCCATGGCAGCCATGTATATCACCTATACCCCGGTGGGCATGGTGCGCATTGTGGGGCTGCAGGCGCGGTATTTCCTCTGCGTCTGGCTGGCATTGCTGCCCGCCCTGGCCGTACTGCTGCGCAAAACCATCTGCCCCGCCATCACGGAAGAAAAGGCCGAAGCGACCATCACCCCGCTGTGCGCCTGCTATGCCGTTTTTGGCGCTGTGCTGCTCTTCCAGCACTACTTTGTGGGGCCGGTGTACGTCGTATACGCGTGAGCTGGCTTACGCGTATATGAGAGAATAGTTAAAAATAATGGCGGTGTGCCTGCGGCACGATCAAATCTGCGGTTTTTCGCGGCTTTTGCGTGATAGTCTTCGGGTATAGAATCAGCCTTTATATGCTACCTTGCCCCAATTTTCTAAACCGCCCACCGGGCGGCAATCTACCGCTAATGATTCATTGCTAATTGCTAATTGCTAATTACTAATTTAATTCTGATTCCGGGAGGTGCTGTACCGTGCAGATTGTATTCGGCCTGCTGTTTTTGTTGTTCTTCTCCGCATGCTGTCTGTGCGTGGCGGCATGTACCCGGTTCGATGCCGCCCTGCTGCCGCTGCCCGCCTTGTGCGGGTCGGTCGTGGTGCTGTATCTGCTTTCCCTGCTGGGGCTTTTGCAGTTCGGCCATTTTATCATCATGGCGGTCTGGCTGGCCGGCGGGGTCTACTTTGGGGTGCGTGCCGGGTGGCGGGCTATCCGGCAGGCGCTGTTCAGCCCCGGCTTTTTGCTGTTTGTGGGCGGCAGCTGCTTTTTGTGGGTGCTGTTTGCTTTGCAGCAGCCCATGTTTACCCAGTGGGATGAATTTACCGCCTGGGGCCTTGCCCCCAAGATGGTGGCGGAGCGCGCTGCGCTGTATGTGGCGGATCCCATCAACCTGACGGCGAGCTTTACCTACCCGGCAACCAGCCTGGTTTCCTATCTCTTCCAGCGCGTACCGGGCCAGTTTTATGAATGGCAGTGCCTGGCCGGGCTGGATATTTTGTTCCTGGCCTGCATTGCCCCGGCGGCAGCCATGCCGCGCAAAAACTGGGCGGGTGCTGTGTTGGTGTTTGCTGCGGGCTTTCTTCTGCCGTTCTTTTTCAGCGTGGTTCCGGCGGGCACCCCATCCACCATGTACGCCAACGCCATGGCGGATACCCCCCTGGCGCTGCTGTTTGGCGGAACCCTGTGCCTGTATGCCGCGGCGGGCGGGCGCAAAACCGGCTTTTTTGCCTGTGCCATGCCACTTGCCGTGCTGACCATGACCAAAGATATCGGTTTTGCCTATGCCTTGATCGTTACGTTCCTGATCGGGCTGGATCAGCTGTTCGGTACGCCGCACCCGGATACAAAGCCTGCCCGCATTTTCGGCGTATCGCTGGCAAAATGCAGTATTCTGGCGGCGGTGGTGCTGGCGGTGTTTATCAGCTGGAACCGCTATACCGCCGCCGTGACCCCAACCGAAACCACTGGGGCCAGCGTGGGCAGCGCGGGCCTGAGCTATGGTGCTGTGCTGACCGGCGGCATCAAGCAGCTGCTGGGCATTGGGCGCGAAGAACGCTTTGCCCAGATCATGCAGAGCATGGGCCAGGCATTTTTGTACCGCCGCGTCTGTTTGGTGGGCGCGCCCATCATGGCCGTCAGCTGCATTCTGCTGCTGTTCACGGCGGCCTTTGTGGCAGCGCCTGCCGGTGCCGCACGCCGCCGCACCGTGGTTGGCTTTGTGGGCGGGGCGTTCTGCTTTGCCGCGCTGTATCTCTTCCACCTGATTTTGTACTTCTACAATTTCTCCGAGGCCGAAGGCTCCGCCTTGAAGGACTATGAGCGTTATATCGCGCCCTACCTGCAGGGGTGGATGCTGTACGGCTTCTGTGTGCTGGGCTTTGCGGTGGGGCAGGGCAGCGGCGCGGCGCAGCGGCTGGGCCGTGCGGCGCTGGGGCTGGCCGCTGCGGCAGTGCTGGGTATTTTTGCCTGGCGCGGTGTGCCCGCAGCCGGGTTCTGGACCAATGCCGACAGTCTGTACACCCTGCGCCGCGATGTAAAGAACCGCGCTGAAGCAATGAACACCGTGCTGGACTGGCCGGACCGCGTGCTGGTCATCAGTCAGGGCGATGATGCCACCCGCTGGTACTACTACAAGTATGAGCTGACCGCCAAGGTGGTCAACGGCTATGGCGGTACCTGGTGGGGCAACGATGATTATTCCAGCCGGTGGGACTCCGACTTTATGAACCTGGTGGAAAGCCTGAACTGGACCTTGTATGACTTTGAGGCGGTCTGCACCGCAGACTCTCTGACCGCCTATATGGAAGAAAAGCAGATCGACTACCTGCTGATCGACCGCGCGGACGACTATCTGGAGCGGGAGTTCAGCAGCCGGTTCGAAGGCGGGCTGAAAGCTAATATGCCCGCAACCCTCTACCGGTTCGAGGGCCGCAGCAAGCCTATCGCCTTTACCCCGGTGGCTGTGGCAGAAAGCGGGGTGGTACAATGAAAGATAAACGCCCAACCAAGCGTTTTGCCGCCCCCGCCCGTGCGGGCCGCCCGCTGCGCCCCCAGCAGCTGCTGATATTGGCATATGCCGCCGCTGTTATTGTGTGGCTGGTGTACGTGCTGGTGGGCAGCGCTGTGATGCTGAACCATAAAGCAGACGGCACTATGGTGACCCGCACCCTGACGGCGGATGACCTGGAATTTGAAAGCTTTGTCAATTATGATGACGATGAATGGCATACCGCACCGGTGGATGAACCCGGCTGGTATCTTTCCACCGACAACGACCCGCACATCATCTGGCGGGGCGAAGCCTGGCTGGAAACGGTGGAGCTGGACGCCGTGCACTACCTGCCGCCCGGCAGCGTAGCATTGTATTACCTGCGCCCCGGCCAGACCGAGTACAGCGAGACCCAGAAAGTTTTTGCCCGCGTGAGCGGCGAAAACCAGTATACCTTTGACCTGGGCGGCCTTACCGTGACCGGGCTGCGCATTGACCCGGACAGTGTGGGCGGCGTGCCTACCCGGCTGGACGGCGTGGTGCTCAACCCGGTGCAGCCGTGGTACCTGCGCTTTGTGCCAAACGGCGGCCAATGGCTGCTGCTGTTGTTTGCCCCGGCTGTGGGGGCTGCGTTTGCCTGCCTTGCCGTTGATGTTTTCCGCAAAAAGTAAAAAAAGCCCTGTGGGGCGGTGCGCCCATGGCTTGGGGGCACACCCGCAGGGCTTTTATGTTGTATAAAATGGTGATTCTATGGAGCTGCTTTGCATCTTTGCCGCGCTGGCGGTGCTGTTTTTGTTCTGCGCGTTCCTAACGCTCAAATGTAACCTGCATGCTGCGCTGGCCCCGCTGAGCGCGCTGGGCATTGCCGTTGCCTGGCTGACGGCTGCGGGCATGGCAAACCTGCTGCTGCCCGGCACTGTGCTGCTGTGGGCGGTGTTTGCGGGCAGCGGCGTGTGGGCGCTGGTGCCCCACAAAGGCCAGCGCCCGGCCTACCGCCGCCTGGTTACACCGGGGGCGGTGCTGTTCTGGGGCATGGCGCTGGCATTTGCGGTGTACTTTTTCATCCGCCAGCCGCTGGCAACCAAGTATGATGAACTCAGCCTGTGGGCTACCGCCGTAAAGGTGACCAAGGCGGATAACCGCCTGTATGCCCTGGCTACCCTTGGAACCCCCTGGCCCCAGACCCAGAACCCCGGCCTGCCGCTGCTCTCCTACTTCTTCCAGTTTTTGGGCCATTATGCAGACTGGAAGATCTATGTGGCGTATGATGTGCTGGCCGCCGCCGTGTTTGCCGCGGTGCTGGGCGGGCTGAACTTCCGCCAGTACCGCATTGCGGTGCCGCTGGCAGCAATCTGCTGGTTTGCCCCCTGGTTTTTGACGGTGTATAACCATACGATCTATCTGGATACCACTTATATGACCGCCTATGGCGATGTGCCCGCGGGCCTTGCACTGGGCGGCGCTGTGGCGCTGTGGCTGGCGCTGCGCAAAACCGGCGGCCCCAAGTGGGCCGTACTGTCGGTACTGGCGCTGGCGGCCAACATCAAGGCCAACACCTTTGTGCTGTCCCTGGTGGCGGCGGGGCTGATGGCTGTGGATGCCTGGCTGTTTGCGGAGCACCCCTTCAAAAAGGGCCTTGCCCGGCGCACCGGCTTTGCCATTGCCTGCTTTGCCGCGCCCATGCTGATCTATTATTTCTGGAACATCCGCTATGTGGGCATTCTGGTTGCCAAAAGTGCCAGCGAGGGCGGCACCGGCGAAACCAGCGCCCCCTTGTCCGCTGTGGTCATCAACGGCATCAAGATTTTGCTGGGCCAGCCGGTGGAGGGCTTTTACGCCGAGCGCCAGAGCCAGTTCACCCAAGCCATGGCCGATATGGGCCACCAGTTCTGGACTTCGGATGGTCGGCTGAGCATGATCGGCCAGGGCCGCAATGTTGTGGTGCTGATTCTGCTGGTGTTCTTGGTGGCGGCCATCTGCGCCAGAGGCCGCCAGCTCAAGCTGCGCATTGGCTGCATCGGGGTGCTGTCCCTTGCATGCTTTGTGGGGTATAACCTCATGCTGGCGCTCAGCTATGGCTTTATTTTCAAGCCGGATCAGGCCGTGGGGCTGGTGGATTATAACCGCTATATCTATACCTACTATATCGGCTGGTTCTTTATGGCGCTGGCCTGCTGGAGCATCACCCTGCAAACCGCGGATGGCGAACAGAAAGCCCCGGCCCGCCGCTGGATTGCCCTGGCGGGCCAGGCCGGTGTTCTGCTGATGGCCGTCGCCATGCTGGTGCGGGTGAACGGCATGATCCTGCCGCAGCTTTCGGTGCTGGGCTTCTCGGATGGCGAATTCGCCGACCGCAAGACCGCCCGCGCCGAAGCTGACTGGCTGTGCAGCGATTACCTGAACGAAAACGACCGCGTGTTTTTTGTCAGCCAGGGGGATAACGGCGAACACTGGTTCTCTGCCGTGTTTGATTTTTACCCCGTCCTGGTGGATTACTCCGGCGTGGGGGCCACGCAGGAGGGCGGCGGCGGAACCTTCGGCCTGCCGGAGCTGGAACCGCAGGAGGAAGGCGTGAAGCAGCGCTACTACCACCCCTACACCGCTGAACGCCTGGATGAAACCGTGCGTGCCAACGGCTGTACGGTGCTTTACCTGCAAAAGATCGACGATATCTTTGTGCAGAGCTATCAGAACCTGTTTACCGACCATCTGGCCGCTGCGCAGGCGGGGCAGACCCTGCTCTACCGCGTAACGGATGCCGGGTATGAGCCGGTCACAATGCAGATGAGCAAGGAGGCGGCCCAATGAAAGAGATGACATGGAAAAGCCGCCTGAACCGACTGTTTGCCCATCGCTTTGCCTTGCCGGTGCTGTGCTGGTGCGCGGCGCTGGTGTTCTGGCTGGTGCAGGGTGCGGTGGCCTTTGCGGGGGACAGCTCCGCCAAGGCAAAAGGCACCCTGACTGAAACCTCGATCCCCATTGAAAGCTGGCAGCTGGCCGAGCTGACCTGGGGGGAGCCGGGGGAGAACAGCGCACCCCAGGGCCAGCTGATTACCACAGGCGGCGACCCGCAGATGATTTTGGAGGATGTATCCGGCTGCGTGGTGCGTACCGTGAGCTACAACGTGGAGTTTGACGGCGATTCCCGCGAAATGTGCCTGTATTACACCACAAAAACGGGGGAGCCCTACAGCCAGGACCGCCGCGTCTTCCCCAAAGTGCTGGCAGACGGCACCTATGTGTACACCCTGCCGCGCACCCAGATCGTGGCACTGCGGCTGGATCCCTGCAGCCCCGATGAAAACAAGACCGTGGGCCTGACCTTTACTCCGCAAAGCATTACCCTGAACGCCGCCAGCACCCTGCCCGGCGGGGCAGATTACTTTATCCCCACCTGGTACCAGCTGTTCGGCCTGATCGTGTACCCCGCCCTTGCCGCCGCCGCATTGGATTGGCTGTGGGCCGTGGGCAGACAGCTTGCCAAAAAGAAACAATAACCCGACAATAGCCTGATACAACAAAGCACCGTGCCGCAAGCAGGAGAACCCCCTGCATGGCGGCACGGTGTTTGTTGTTGGTATGGGTGAAATCAGCAAAAGGCATCCCCCAGCCGAGAGCGAATGTATTCCAGGAACGCGGCAGATGCTGGGGCATATTGCCATCGGGTGGTGCTGTCCTGGGCATTGTTCCCGGCCATAGTGGCCACCGGCACCGACAGGATCTTCGCCAACCTGTTCTGGATGGGGGTGATGATCTGGAGGAAATGAAAAGCGGGCTAAGCAGCCAAAAAGGAATCACAATGTTGAGGCAACACCGCACAATTTCCGCCTTGCGGCTTAAGCACCGCTCCGGCAGCTGCGGCACGGCATCTGCGTTGCCAAAATGCTCGATAATGTCGGGTTGCGGTACCCGCATCGTGCTTCGGTTCGCTGTTTCCGCCACTGGCGGCGCTCACCTTTGCAGCATCCAGTATTATCTGCGCTTTTGGCTTGGCATCTGCCGCACCTCGCTCGCCGTATCGGCACTTAGAATTATGCGGTATTGCCTTGAGAATCTTGAATGACACAACCAAAAAGCACCGGACAAAAATTTGTCTGGTGCTTTTTGGTGCGCCCGCGGGAATTCGAATCCCGGACACCCTGATTAAAAGAGCCCACCGGGCAGAACACTCTGACTTTAGAAGTTTCGAGCTTTCGTTGTTTTTGTGCAAAGCATCGTGATTTTCCGCCCGGAAATTTCTGCACCCTTTGTCGTATTTTGCAAGTCAGAGTACCCATTGCAACCCTTGAAACCGTGCACTTACTCTGGGATAAATAAAAAATGATGATTTTTAATCCATGACTTGGTGGCGATTTGAGTGACCACAAAGGTAAATTTGATACACGGAAAGAAGAATGCCCACTCGTCTGAGGAGTTCTCAGGGGAGTGGGCATTTCTGTATAATGGCATTTTGTATATGTCACTTGCCGCTTTTAGCATGGAGGCTGCCATTTGGGAAATGAAGTTTCCACTTTTTATATGGCAAGTTTCTGCGCTTTCCGCATTGCTTTTCACATTTTCCGTACAACTCCGTGGTGCTGTCCGCGGTCTCTGGCGGCTGCTTTTCTCCACAAAGCATGACCTTGGCAGAGAAAACGCCATTCTGATGGGTAAATGTGCTTGCACCGCCGGTCTTTTCTGCAATATGCTGGACAGACTGGATGCCGATCCCGTTTTCCTTTCGCTTGGACGAGCGGAAGAGCCCGCTTTTTTCGTTGACTTCACCGTCAAATGCGTTTTCCACTTCGACCAAAAGAAGCCGCTCGGCATGGACATACGCGGTGACCTCGATCTTGCGCCGGGCGGGTGCGGTGCGCAGGCTGGCTTCGAATGCGTTTTCCAGAAGATTAGACAGCACCAGACACAGATCGATCTCGTCCACAGGAAGCACCTGTGGTAAGTCGAGTTTGGCACAAAAGGGAACACCCTCACGCTTTGCAAGGGCACAATAATAGCCGACAACACTGTCCGCTGCACGGTTTTCGCAGAAATTCATATCCAGATCCGGGATCCGGGAGACCGTTTTTGCAAGGTAAGCCTTCAGGTTATCCAGATCTCCTGCCTCGGCCAGTGCGGAGATCTGATTCAGCTGGTGGCGCATATCGTGCCGCGCCTGCCGGGCTTCTTCAATGGCGGCTTTCAGGCTTTCATAGCGCTGCTGCTGCATGGAAAGAAACTGGTTTTCCTGCTGCAATCTTGCATTCTTGTTAAGGCTGTTTGCCATCAGCAGAAAGATTGCATTGAACATAAACATCAAAAACAAAAGTGCGATGCTCATAACGATGTAGATCTGCAAGACCCGCCCTATACGGAGCGTTATCTGGTAGTGCGGGGTTATAAAAAGATTCAGCAGGATGAACACCATCGGAAGTACCCAGAACACATACCACGTCTGCGCAAAATTGTCATCCTCCACCATTGCGCGCACTGCGTGGGTGGCGGGATAATAGGCTGCAGCAGCGGTCAGCCAGCAGATCACGTTATAAAAAATGCAGGCGCTAAAACAGAACCACGGCTTGTCCGGCGGCAGCTGCAGCCGGATCGTGATTACCGTACCAACGGCGCGGGACAAGCTATTCAGGCACGCAAATACCGCGCAGACCGCCAGCGCGATGGTCCCGGATTTCCAGAGAGAGAGCCGCAGCGTTTTGAGATACAGGAAAATTGTCACAATCGTTATGAGCAGCAAGGGGAACGCGGTCGAGAGACCGAAATGATAGCAAAACAGCCCGCCGCCAAGGCAAAGCCCGAACAGCAGCGGCACCTCCCATACCGCAAGCTTTGCGGAAGACTGCTTCAGATAGGAGCGCACCGGAAAATACGCGAGCAGCAGGCCGGGAAACACAACGGTAAGCTCCAGGATCGGGCGCAGAACATCCTTCAACCCACACGCCCCCTTTGCAGCAGAAATTCCATAAACGCCTGTCGGGCGGCTTTCAAAAGCTCCTGACTGACATAGATCTGGCTGCCGTCCGTCATACAGAAGGCGGCATCCTGAAAATCAGCAGCATTCTCCATATTGATAATCGTACCGCGGCCACAAACAAAAAAGCGCGGGTCCTTTTTGAGCGGCTCTGTGAACGCCTTGAAACTCTGGCGCATGGCAAGCGTTTTGCCGGCAGTGGTGCGGATATTGATGATGTGGGCGAAATGCTCGGCGGATATGATATCACGATAGCGCAAACGGATGTCGCTGCCATCCACCTTCACCGTCAAAACCGGCTCCGGGCGGGGGAGTTTTGCGAGCATTTCATCCAACAGACCGGACAACTCGGCCTCTGAAAAGGGCTTGACCAAATAATGAAATGCCCGTACCTGAAACCCCTCGAGTGCATGGTCTGTCGAGGTGGTGGTAAAAACCAGAAGACAGTCTGCGTCTGTTTTCCGAAGTTCCTTTGCCGCGTCCATGCCGCTTAAACCATCCATGTAAATATCCAAAAATGCGGCGGTAAAGCGCTGCGCTTTTTCTGCCGCCAGAAAAGCTTCTCCGCTGTCAAATTCTAAAAGCTCTGCTTCTGTACCGCGCTGGCGCAGCTGCCGTGCCAAGCGCTCCTTCAGCAGCGTGCGCTCCGTACCAAGGTCATCGACGATCGCAAATCTCATGCTGTACCAAGAAGCTATTGCTATAGCTTCCAACCTCCTTTATAAACTCTTTCATCCTGATTATAGCACAGTTGCCCGGTTCTGTCGCAGCAGAAAACGGGATTTCGTGACGGAAAC
>ENA-ORLW01003482-ORLW01003482.1-human-gut-metagenome-genome-assembly--contig:-NODE-3482-length-11904-cov-18.897776_pt1 | contig 11904 bp, 8 predicted proteins | sample MGYA00243017_ERZ508829 | MGnify/ENA primary metagenome ERZ508829 (study PRJEB26277, sample SAMN04329776) | human gut metagenome | biome: human-associated habitat | host: Homo sapiens | place: USA...
CACGATGCGGGTACCGCAACCCGACATTATCGAGCATTTTGGCAACGCAGATGCCGTGCCGCAGCCGCCGGAGCGGTACTTGAGCCGTTAGGCGGGAATTGTGCGGTATTGCCTATTGTATTTTGATTATACCATGCCTCGCGGCAGAATGGAATGGAATTTACAGGAATCAAGTGGTAAAATCCCGCATTACTCTGCAAAAAGCCCTCGGCACAGTGGTTTGGCACCGTGCCGGGGGCTTTGCATTGGTTCAGGCTTTGCTGCCGGACCGATTATTCATCATCAACGGTATTGTCATTGCCAACCGGGTCTTCGGCGGCAACATCGGCGGTTTCGGGGGTGGCTTCCTCCTCGGCTTCCAGCGCTGCCTTGTCATAGGCAAAGGCGTTCAGGGCGTCAGTGCTCACTTCATACACAACGCCTGCTGCGCCGGAGCTGCGCAGGTAGCACAGGGTATCGTCCTCAGCGTCCTCGGCGTCGTTGCCGCCAAAGCTGCACTGGATACTGGTGCCATCCGATGCGATCAGGGTAACGATGGCATTGGGGGTATCCAGACCATACACGGCATCGGCCTGCGGTTCGGTCACGCTCCACTTGGTTTTCAGATCGCAGATGGTGCTCGCCATCTTTTTGACGATATCCTGATTCAGGTTATACTCCGCATCATCCGTCAGCGTCCAGGTGCTGTCATTCTGGGCAAAGCTCAGGGTTCCGCCGTTGGCGGTCTGCACCACCATCTTGGTCACATCGTCCACATCTATGTCCGTAATGCTCTGGGCGGCATACAGCTGCTTTGCGGTTTTGCAGATGCCGCTCAGGGCCGAACTGTCCAGCGTATACACCGGGCCGTCTGCGCTCAGGCGGGCATACCAGTTGTTTGTGATGGAGTTCTTGCTGCCAACGGTCAGCGTCCATTCGGCATCTGCCGTTTTCAGGCTCAGCTCATAAGTCGGGGTATCAAAGCCCATGCTGGCAACGTCGGCATCATCGCTCAGTTCGCGCAGCGCGGTCAGAGCAGTCATGCTGTCGGCAACGCCTTGGGCCTTACTCTGGTCAAGGGGCAGCGCAGGGTCAGAATCCAGTGTCCAGGTATCATCCGTTTTGGTCAGGGCGGATTCCAGCGTTGCGCCATCGCTGGCGTCTTTGTAGGCAATCGCGGTCACACTGTCAGCATCCAGGCTGCACAGTGCAATGCTGGTATCCTCTTCCTCGGTGTCTGCATGGTTCAGCACGCCAAGGGCAACGCCCAGCACAACCACCACGGGAACCAGCACAAAAAGGGGCAACATTTTCTTTGTGTTCATTGGCTGTTATCTCCTAAGGTTTCTGCAGTACCGGAACACTCAACGGCGGCGGCGCACCAAAGTGATGGCAATACCGGCCACGATAAAGGCCAGCGGCACCACGATGGTAAACAGCAGGCCAAGCAGCATGATGGCCTTGGCAGGTACCGTCAAGGTTTCGGCGCTCATGCTCTTGCTGTCAATCACCACACCGTTTTCTTCGCCGGTCATCCAGTTCATGGTACTTGTTAGTAGCTGTGCGTTGCCACCAATCAACAACGAGGCATATTCCCTAGCGACATACTCTATCCCCTTGCTGTTCAGTAGATTAGCGCAGTTCACCCACACTACCTTTGCACCAGTGGTGCTGTTGCTGGCGGCAACGGCAATGTTAAAGGGGCCGTTGGGGTCATTTGCGCCCTGCTCAGCGGTGGATGCCTGGGCGTAATCCTGCATGGCGTAAGCCGTGCTACTGGTGCTCAGCAGGGTGGTCAGGGTCAGGTCATCGGTGCTGTCGCCCTTCACAATGCCCTGTGCCACGGGGGTAAAGACATGCATGCCGTCGGTCACGCCCGCGGTGATCTCGTTAGAACTCAAGTTCGGCAAAAGGCACGTCTGTGCAGTGCCGTAAAGGTAATAGTTGCTGTCGTTTTCAATCACAAGGCCTTCCTGGCGGGTCATGCCGTACTCTGCCAGCAGGGCATCCAGGTTGGGGGTGCTCACCGTCAGATCGGTGGTCACAAACAGGTGGCCGCCGTTTTCCAGATAGGTCTTGATGGCAGCGGCATCCAGGGTGGAAAGGTCCGCCTGCGGATCGTTGATCAGCAGGGCTGCGGCATCTTCGGGCACTGTATCGGTGGTCAACAGGTTCAGGTCCTGCACGGTAACGCCAGAATTATCCAGCGTTTCGGTAAAATCGCTTTCCAGGCTGGATTCGCCGTGGCCGGTCAGCTGGTACAGCACATAGCTGCTCTCCCGCGTGACCTTGGCAATGCCGGAGGACAGCGCGTTCTCAGCGGAGAAGCTCATTGTGTAACTGCCGGTGGTATAATAGCTGGAATAATCCGCCGTATACATATCATTGTAGTCCACCACGGTGTGGTTATCCCCGCATACAAGGATCACGCTGGAGGAGCTTGCGTTCTGCGCGTCATACTGCTGGGCAAAGGTGGGGTACAGCGCGGGGTCGCGCTGCTGCCAGGTAAAATGGCTGCTTTCGCCCGCATAGCGGTCCAGAATTCGCGTAATGTTGGAATCCTCGTTGCCGGTTTCCGCCAGGTAATAGGCGGTCACATCGGTGTTCAGTTCCTGCAGCATGGTTTTGGTGGTATCGCTCAGGGTGAACATTTTGCCGGTGGAAATATCAAACTGGGTAAACTTGGTGGGCACCGCGCCCACCACAAGGTTGAGCAGAATTACCAGCACCAGCACCACAACGGCCAGCACGCTGGCGTAAGCACCGCTGCGCAGGCTGCGGCGGCGCGCTGCCTGCTGTGCCTGGTTAGGGGCAGGGGCATTGGCCGCGTTCTTTTTCTTAAAGTTCATCGTCGGACCCCCCTCTTTAATTCCAGCGGCGGCGTTCCAGTGCCTGACCCGTCAGGAAGAGGAACAGTCCCGCCACTGATAGATAATACACAATGCCGGTCACGCTGAACATGCCGCCCACAAAATCCGTAAACGGCTGGAACAGTGCCAGCGCGCCAAGCACGCTGTTAAAGCCGGTCAGCAGCCAGGCCGGGCGCAGCTTAAACAGCAGCACCAGCACCACGGCACCGCCGCAGAACACCGCGCTGCCCACCGTGACATTTTTGCAGGCCAGACCGACCAGCAGAGCCACAACCGCCAGCACCACGCAGAACACGATGAATGCCAGCGTGTTGCCGCTGGTGAACAGGCTCTTGATGCCGTTCATTAGGTAGCAGATCAGCAGCGCACCAAAAGTAGCCAGGTACGCAATGATCTGGTTTTCCGTCAGGGCGGAGACAAAGGTGCCGATGGCAATGCAGGCAGCGCCCATCAAAAAGTACGCCAGCCAGGTGGCGTAAGCGCTGGTAAGGGAGATGGTGCCAAAGGCCGTGAGCACCAGCGGCATGATAGCCGCTGCCGCCATGGGCACGGCAAACACCGCCAGCTGGGCAAAGTACTTACCCATCACGATAGAAGGAATACCCACCGGGCTGGTGAGCAGCAGCTGGTCGGTTTTATTGCGGCGTTCATCCGCAAAGCTGCGCATGGTCAGCGCCGGCAGCAAAAACAGCATGACCAGCGTGGTAGAATACAAAACGGTTGAAAAATCCGACGTGCCATACACCAGGCAGTTGGCGGAGTAATATAACCCGGTAAACGCCAGCATAACACCAATGACAACATAGCCGACCAGGCTGGTGAAATAGCTGCGCAGTTCCCGCTTAAAAATGGCAAACATGGCTCACTCTTCCTCCTTTTGGTCGTTTTCGGCTTCCGGTTGTTCCGGAGTATCATCCGCCGGGGCCTGCGGTTCGGCAGGCTCAGCAGACTGTTCCGGCTGTGCGGCAGCCGCTTCCGGAGCCGGTTCTTCGGTTTCTTCCGGCTGGGCTTCCTCCGGTGCAGTCTCGGTGATCTGTAGGAAGATATCCTCCAAACTCATCGTATCGCTTGTCAGGGACACAACCGGGCAGCCAGCTTCGGCCAGCGCCTTGGACAGGGCCGCGCGCAGGTCTGCACCGGCGGTGCTGGTGGCGGTAAAGCTGACTTCATCACCCTTTTCTGCGGTCACGCGCAGGTCGGTCAGGCCCTCCACCTTGGCGGCAGCGGCCAGAATCTGTTCTTTGGTGCCAAGTGCCGTGGCGGCAATCATGCCGCGGGCAGCCAGCTGGGCGGCCAGCTCTTCCGGCGTGCCCTGGGCGGCCACTTTACCGTGCGCAATAATCAGCACGCGGTCACAGATCGTCTGCACTTCACTCAGGATATGGCTGGAAAGGATGACGGTGTGGGTCTCTCCCAGGTCATGGATGAGGTTGCGGATCTCGATCATCTGGGCGGGGTCTAGGCCAACGGTGGGTTCGTCCAGAATGATCACCTTGGGGCTGCCCAGCAGCGCAGCGGCAATGCCAACGCGCTGGCGGTAGCCTTTGGAAAGGTTGCGGATCAGCCGCTTTTCCATCTCCTGCAGCCCAGCGCGCTGCACGGCCTGCGCTACATCCTGCACGCGGTCCGCTTTTTTCTTTTTGCCTTTCAGCTCGCTGACAAACAGCAGGTATTCCTGCACGGTCATATCGGTATACAGCGGCGGAATTTCCGGCAGGTAGCCGATGCAGGCTTTGGCCTCCTTGGGCTCTTCCTGAACATCATGGCCGTCAATGGCAACGGTGCCGCCCGTGGGCGCAAGATACCCGGTGATCATGTTCATTGTGGTGGATTTGCCGGCGCCGTTGGGCCCCAGCAGGCCGTAAATACAGCCGTCCTGCACAGTGAAGCTGATATCATCGACCGCGGTGTGTTTTCCGTAACGCTTGGTCAAATGCTTGACTTCGATCAATGGATGCACTCCCCTTTTCTTGGGGGCCGCCCGCCGCAGGGCAGGCGTACCCCTGAACTATCCAGAAGTATACTGCCTATTTGTGAAAATTGTGCGTCGTTTTTTTGCCAGGATGTGAAAATTGTGTGCACATGCAAAAGCACCCCTGCGCGGCTGCAGGGGTGCCAAATCAGCTTATTCTTTTGCTGCTTCGTTTCTTTTGCGGGGGGCAGCTTTAGGCAACACCGCACAATTCCCGCCTTGCGGCTTAAGCACCGCTCCGACGGCTGCGGCACGGCATCTGCGTTGCCAAAATACTCGATAATACACAAAGTATTATCTGCGCTTTTGGCTTAGCAGCTGCCGCACCTCGCTCGCCGTATCGGCACTTAGAATTATGCGGTATTGCCTTACTTTTTCTGTTTTCTCCGCTTTGCTTCCACAATGACGTCCGCAATGTGCATGGCAACATCATCCTTGCTTTGCAGCGGCAGCGCGGTGGAAACGCTTTCGGTAATCAGGGTTACAACGTTGGTATCCACGCCAAAACCGGCGCCGGGCACCTTGACATTGTTGGCCACAATCATATCCATGTTTTTCTTGTGCAGCTTGGCAGTAGAATTTTCGATCAGATCTTTCGTTTCCATCGAAAAGCCGCAGACAAACAACTGCTCCGGCTTGTGCTCGCCGACCCAGCCCAGAATGTCATCCGTGCGTTCCAGCTCAATTGAAAGTTCACCATCGTGCTTTTTGATCTTATCCTGCGCCACCTGGGCCGGGCGGTAGTCCGCCACAGCGGCGGCCATCACCAGGGCATCCGCATCCATGGCGTTGGCCTTGACAGCTTCAAACAGTTCTGCCGCGGTGGCAAAAGGCACCATTTTGACAAACGGAACCGGCGGCAAGTCGGAAGATGTCAGCAGCGTCACATCCGCGCCGCGCAGCATACAGGCGCGGGCCACAGCATAGCCCATTTTTCCGGTGGAATGGTTTGTCAGGTAGCGCACCGGGTCCATCGGTTCGCGGGTGCCGCCAGCGGAAACCACCACTTTCATGCCCTGCATGTCTTTTTCGTGTTCCAGCTCCCGTGCCACATAGTCCACCAGAACACCCTCATCGGGCAGGCGGCCGGAGCCCGTATCGCCGCAGGCCAACAGGCCGGAACCGGAGGGAATGACGGTGAAACCGTAATGTTCCAGCGTTTTCAGGTTATCCTGGGTGATGGGGTTTTCCAGCATATGGGTGTTCATGGCGGGGGCCACCAGCTTGGGGCAGCGGGCCGCCAGGGTAACGGTGGTCAGCATGTCATCCGCCAGGCCGTGGGCCAGCTTGGCGATCACATTTGCGGTTGCCGGGGCGATCAGCATCAAATCCGCCGCGTTGGCCAGCGAAACATGGGCCACATCATACTGGAAGTTGCGGTCAAAGGTATCCACAATGCAGCGGTTGTTGGTCAGGGTTTCAAACACCAGCGGGGTGATAAACTCCGTGGCGTTTTTGGTCATCAGCACATGCACATTGGCGCCGGCTTTGGCCAAGGCATGGGCCACATTGGGCATTTTATAAGCAGCAATCCCGCCGGTAATGCCCAGCACAATGGTTTTGCCTTTCAGGTTCATGATAACACATCCTTATATTTGGCCGGGCTTCTGGCTGCCCGTATTGTTCTGCTTTTAAGTATATCCTGCCGGGGGGCAAAAGTAAAGGCAATACCGCATAATTCTAAGTGCCGATACGGCGAGCGAGGTGCGGCAGATGCCAAGCCAAAAGCGCAGATAATACTTTGTGTATTATCGAGCATTTTGGCAACGCAGATGCCGTGCCGCAGCCGCCGGAGCGGTGCTTAAGCCGCAAGGCGGGAATTGTGCGGTGTTGCCTAAAGGGAATTCAACAGTTGGCAAACGGGCTGCGAACTGCTATAATAAACTGTAATTTTACATTCTGCGCATTTTATACTTTTATAACAGGGCAACTCTGCATCATTCTAAGGCAATACCGCACAATTCTAAGCACCGCTCCGGCGGGAATTGTGCGGTGTTGCCCTAAGCCTATCGAACGGGAAACATTGCCGGGTTGCCAAGGATACGAGGTTTTACCCTATGATTCTTGCAGTTGATATCGGTAACAGCAACATCTGCATTGGCGGGCTGGATGGCATGAAGGTGCTGTTCACCGCGCGCATGGTCACCCGCCCGCGCTGCACCGGGGATGAATACACCGCCGAGCTGAAATTTCTGCTGGGCCGCCTTGGCGTTACCCCTGAAGCCTGTGAGGGCGTTATCGTGTGCAGCGTGGTGCCCGACCTAACCAAAGTTCTGGCCGATGCCTGCACCCGGCTGACCGGGCGCAAAGCCATGCTGGTCAGCCCTGCACTGAACACCGGGCTGACCTTTGCGGTGGACGCTCCGGACCGCGTGGGGCGGGACCGCATTGCCGATGCCACCGCCGCAGCCGCTCACTATCCCCTGCCCTGCATGACGGTGGACCTTGGCACGGCCACCACCTATAATGTCATTTCTTCCAAGCGGGCGTTCCTGGGTGGTTTTATCCTGCCCGGCGTGCAGACCAGCCTGCGGGCCATCAGCAGCGGCACAGCGCAGCTGCCGCCTATCTCGCCCGAAACGCCGAATCACCTGATTGGCCGCAACACGGTGGAATGCCTGAACAACGGCGTGATGTTTGGCACCGCAGCCATGCTGGACGGCCTGGCTGCCCGCGTGGAAGCCGAACTTGGCGAGCCGCTGACCGTGGTTGCCACCGGCGGCCTGGCCCCCTGCATCATGCCCTGCTGCACCCGCAAGGTGATTTATGATTCTGACCTGTTGTTCAAGGGGCTGGCGATCCTGTACAGCAAAAACGCCGAATAAGCAAGTTTGCACGTTTTGTATTCTGCCTGCTAGCAGAAAAGGGACCGGCATTTTCTGCCGATCCCTTTGTTTTATGTATTTTCCGAATGTTTTAGGCAATACCGCATAATTCTAAGTGCCGATACGGCGAGCGAGGTGCGGCAGATGCCAAGCCAAAAGCGCAGATAATACTGGATGTCTTATCGAGCATTTTGGCAACGCAGATGCCGTGCCGCAGCTGCCGGAGCGGTGCTTAAGCCGCTAGGCGGGAATTGTGCGGTGTTGCCTTTACATATCCGGCGTAACCATCACAGCACCGTAATTGCGCACGCTCAGCACATGGCAGCTGCCCGCGCCAAACACAGCGTCAATGGCGTTCTTGTAGGTTTCCAGCAGTGCCAGCGGAACAAATGCCTGGATGGTACCGGCAAAGCCGCCGCCCTGCAAACGCCATGCGCCGCGGCCGTTCAGCACCTTCTGGCTGATGGCCAATGCCAAAGGCACGCCCTGCTCCTGCGGGTTCTTGATGCTGTAGGCGTTCTGGTTGAACTCAAAGCTGGAATGGCCGCCCTCAATGATCAGCTGCAGGAAGCGGTCAAAATCATCTGCCTTGATGGCTTCATAGATTTCCCCGGCGCGGCGGCTGTCATTATAAAAATGGATGGCACGCACCACGGCGCGGTCGCCGGTCACTTTGCGCACTTCGGGGATGGCTTTCAGGAAGGTTTCCTCGTCCACATCGCGCAGAACCTTTTTGCCAAAGAATTCGGCAACGCTCTCCATCTCGCGGCGCACAGCGGCATAATCATCGGTCAGGTCAGCGTGGCTGCCCTTGGTATCGCTGATGCAGAGTGCAAAGCCCTTGGCTGCCAGATCAAACGGAACTTCGCGCACGACCGGATGGCCTACTTCCTTAAAGTCGATGGTGATGACCTTTCCCACGGCGCAGGCGGTCTGGTCCATCAGGCCGCAGGGCTTTCCAAAGAAAACATTCTCAGCATACTGGCTGATCATGGCGTTTTTGACCTGGTCGAAACGCTTCATGTCATTATCGTTGTACTCGCCGCGGAAGATAGCACCCATGCACACCTCAAAGGCAGCCGAGCTGGACAAACCGGAACCGCCCAGAACGTCAGAGGTGGTGTAGCAGTCAAAGCCGCCCACCTTGCCGCCGTCTTTCACAATGCCGGCAGCCACGCCGCGGATCAGGCTGGCGCTGTGCTCTGCTTCAACGGGCTGCGGGGTCAGGTCGCTCAGATTCACATCGTCGATCTTACCAAAGCCGTGGGAAATCACGCGTACAACGTTCTCGTCATTCTTGGCAACCACAGCAATGATGTCCAGGTTTACGGCAGCTGCAATCACCACGCCGTTGTTATGGTCGGTATGGTTGCCGCCGATCTCGGTGCGGCCGGGTGCCGAGTACAAACACACTGTGCGGCCCGTGCCAAAGTTTTCTTCAAAATGGTCGATCATATCCACATAACGGGCACGCTGGGCTGCCACAGTAGCAGTGTCTGCCCCATACAGCTTGGCAAAAGCCTGGTCGTAACCGCCGTTCAAGATATTTTGTTTCAGTTCCGCACTCGTTGCCATCGTTCATACACCTTTCTTCGTTTGGCTGTCCCTTGTAAAATATGCACAAAAACCGCGCGTTCTTTTTAGCTATGCAGCGCATTTTAGGCCAGTATCACGGCTTCTTGTACTCAGTATAACAAATTTTAGCAGGATGTAAACATCTTTTTTCAACGCGATTATGGACTTTTGATGAATCTTCTGATATAATGGTAAAAAATATGCTCCATCCTGTTCCGGCCTGCTGCGGTGGGCCCTGTTTTGGGAGCAGAATGGCGAACCACAACCAGATTTTGCAAGAGTGAGGGATTTGGTATGCCGACCATCGCAAAGCAATCTTATAAGCAGAACTATACCGATAATGTAGAGCTTTCCATTTTTAATTGTGGCCACGAATACTGCCAGCCGGGCCACACCTGGGGCCCCGGTGTGCGTGACCATTACCTGATCCATCTTGTTGTTGCGGGCAAAGGTGTGTATCAGGTCAACGGCGCTGCCTATAATTTGCAGGAGGGTGATCTCTTCCTCGCCAAACCCAACCAGCTCATCACCTATGCGGCAGATGAAACCGACCCGTGGGAATATTACTGGGTCGGCTTTAACGGTGCCTGCGCCAACAAGCTGGTGCAGCAGACCCCGTTCAGCGATGTGCAGCCCGTGCACCACTGCAAAGACCCCCAAAGCACCCGTGAAACCATTTATAATATCTACCTGGCCCGCGGCCCGGAACCGCAGTGCGAAGCCCTGATGACCGGCTACCTGTACCTGTTCATGGCCCAGCTGATGAAGGAAGCGCGCGAAGCCATGCCCAACACGCCGTCTTCCAGCAGCCAGTATGTGCTGGCCGCTATCAAGTATATTCAGTTCAACTATTCCCATGATATTTCGGTAGATGACATCGCCAAGGCGGTTGGGGTCAGCCGCAGCCATCTGTACCGCGTGTTCATGTCCAATGTAGGCCAAAGCCCGATTGACTATTTAACGGGCTACCGCATCAGCGAAGCGTGTTCCCTGTTGAAAAACACCGGGCTTTCCATCGCCGAAATCGCGGTCTCCGTCGGCTTTTTTGACCAGTTCTATTTTTCCCGCGTGTTCAAAAAGGTCAAAGGCGTTCCCCCCAGCAAGTACCTTGCCGCGCTGGAAAAAGACCCGCAGCTGGGGCTGGTATAAGCCATTTTCACACAATGTCCCACCATACGGCAGCACCTTGCTTTTTGGTGCTGCCGCTCAGTTTTTACCGGCAGACTGATATATTTGCCATAACATTAGAGCAAACGGAGCAAACCATGTCTTTGAAGAAAAATCAGATTTTTGAAACCACGATTGAAAACCTTTCCAGCGATGGCAGCGGCGTTGCCCATGTGGAAGGGCAGGCCGTTTTTGTGCCCGGCGCGGCACCAGGGGATGTGATCCGCTGCCGCATTGTAAAGGCATTGAAAAGCTATGCTTTCGGCCGCATTGACGCAATTTTAGCCCCCGGCCCCGGCCGCGTTGCGCCGGATTGTGCCGTGTGCACTCCCTGCGGCGGCTGTGGCCTGCGCCATTTGAGCTATGCTACGGAATGCGAGGCGAAAACCGGCTTTGTGCGGGATGCTTTTGCCCGCCTTGGCGGCTTTGATGTAAGCAGCTTTGAGTTTTCGCCCGTTCTCGCCCTGACGGACCACACCGCACACTACCGCAATAAGGTCCAGCTGCCCGTTGGGCTGGATGCCGATGGCCATGTCGTGACCGGTTTTTACGCCGGGCGCACCCACCGTATCGTCCCCTGCCCCGATTGCAAATTGCAGCCGGAGTGGATGAACGCCCTGGCCCGCCGGGCTTGTGCGTTACTGGAAGCCAACGGCATTGCCCCCTATGACGAGGAAACCGGCAAGGGCCGCGTGCGCCATTTGTATATGCGCCAAGGCTGGCACAGCGGTCAGCGCCTGCTGTGCTTTGTGGTAAACGGCAACGGCCTGCCCAACGAAGCCGAGATCTGCCGCACCTTGCAGCAGGAGTTCCAGCTGACCACCGTGCTGATCAACCGCAATACCGCCCGCACCAACGTGATTTTAGGGCGGGATACCCGCACCGTGCTTGGCCCCGGCGTGATTGAGGATACTTTGGCCGGAGTGCCCATCCAGATGGGTGTGCACGAGTTTTATCAGGTCAACACCCCCGCTGCCGAGCTGCTGTACGCCAAGGCGAAAGAGTTTGCCCGGCTGCAGCCGGATGACTTTTTGCTGGACCTTTACTGCGGTATGGGCACCATTGGCCTTTCGATGAAGCCGCACTGCCGCCGCCTGGTCGGCGTTGAGGTTGTGCCGCAGGCAGTGGAAGGTGCCAAAACCGTTGCTGCGCATCTTGGCCTGCCCCCGGAGGAAGCCGATTTTTACTGCATGGACGCCGGCGAAGCCGCGACCCGCCTTGCCAGCGAGGGTGCCCACCCCGATGTGATCGTGGTGGACCCGCCGCGCAAAGGCTGCGATAACGCCACCCTGACTGCCATTGTCCAGATGGCCCCACGCACCCTCGTCATGGTCAGCTGCAACCCCTCCACCGCCGCCCGCGATGCTAAGTTCCTGTGTGAACAGGGGTATACGCTGGAAAAGGTTCAGCCCGTGGATTTATTCCCAAGGACAAGGCACGTGGAGACGGTTGTCTTGCTTTCCAAGGGAGAGATCGACTCGAAAAAGGTTCGGGTTGAGTTCTCTTTGGAAGATAT
>ENA-ORLW01003484-ORLW01003484.1-human-gut-metagenome-genome-assembly--contig:-NODE-3484-length-11900-cov-8.591813_pt1 | contig 11900 bp, 8 predicted proteins | sample MGYA00243017_ERZ508829 | MGnify/ENA primary metagenome ERZ508829 (study PRJEB26277, sample SAMN04329776) | human gut metagenome | biome: human-associated habitat | host: Homo sapiens | place: USA...
GAGAGCGACACACCCATAACTTTGCGGCATTGCACAACATATTTATTTCTATCCACGCTCTCCTTGCGGAGAGCGACTTCCACACCAAAGCCCGGAAACGTCAGAGTAGTAATTTCTATCCACGCTCTCCTTGCGGAGAGCGACCAGACGCAGACACAAAAACACCTCATTTCACAAGCTATTTCTATCCACGCTCTCCTTGCGGAGAGCGACTAATACCGCCGACCAGGAGGCCAGGAAGCGTCTTATTTCTATCCACGCTCTCCTTGCGGAGAGCGACCTTCGGAAAGTGCCGCTGTTGGGTATTAAGTGACAATATTTCTATCCACGCTCTCCTTGCGGAGAGCGACGCGTGCATTATGACAACTACAATCTACACTGTGTCATTTCTATCCACGCTCTCCTTGCGGAGAGCGACAGCCCGCCGAGCGTCACGCCAGCAGCCAGCAGGAATTTCTATCCACGCTCTCCTTGCGGAGAGCGACAGCACCTCCTTATAATTTAATGATACAACACGCAAAATTTCTATCCACGCTCTCCTTGCGGAGAGCGACTCAATGACGCTATCAATGGCTGCAATCCCGATTTCATTTCTATCCACGCTCTCCTTGCGGAGAGCGACTGTGATTATTGATGTGGAGAAAAACTGTTTTTGGAATTTCTATCCACGCTCTCCTTGCGGAGAGCGACCCTTTGCGTCCTCTGTCTTACCACCAGTAAGCATATTTCTATCCACGCTCTCCTTGCGGAGAGCGACCGCTTCCTCACTGGTATATTTCATTTCACGCAAATTTCTATCCACGCTCTCCTTGCGGAGAGCGACCTTCTACGGTAAGATTTCTTTCCTCACCGTGAGATTTCTATCCACGCTCTCCTTGCGGAGAGCGACTACCCTGTATCAAATCGCCCTCAATGCCACTTACGATTTCTATCCACGCTCTCCTTGCGGAGAGCGACAATCTGCCCCGTTCCGTAGGCTACGCCGACGGAAACAATTTCTATCCACGCTCTCCTTGCGGAGAGCGACTCCTTAAATTTTCCCCACAACTTAAAGCTGTGGGATTTCTATCCACGCTCTCCTTGCGGAGAGCGACTTTATCAATAAGAGTATCGTCAAGTGTACTGGATAATTTCTATCCACGCTCTCCTTGCGGAGAGCGACGGCTTCAGTTATTTCTATATTATCCAGATAACAGGATTTCTATCCACGCTCTCCTTGCGGAGAGCGACGTACGCTACGATAATTACAATCTGCATTGCACAATTTCTATCCACGCTCTCCTTGCGGAGAGCGACAGCCCGCCGAGCGTCACGCCAGCAGCCGGCAGGAATTTCTATCCACGCTCTCCTTGCGGAGAGCGACGGGCGGATAACATCGAACGGAACAAAAAAATTAAATTTCTATCCACGCTCTCCTTGCGGAGAGCGACGACAAAGTACCACCGGCAGAATCAACGGCAGAATCGATTTCTATCCACGCTCTCCTTGCGGAGAGCGACGTGATCAGGGAGCCAACAACCGGCAGGGACGACAAATTTCTATCCACGCTCTCCTTGCGGAGAGCGACACACTGCAAGGCACCCATCACTTTGCGGCACTGAAATTTCTATCCACGCTCTCCTTGCGGAGAGCGACGCGTACGCTACGATAATTACAATCTGCATTGTACAATTTCTATCCACGCTCTCCTTGCGGAGAGCGACGATACCGAATCAATGCCAAATAAACCAAAAGAGCAATTTCTATCCACGCTCTCCTTGCGGAGAGCGACCTTCATGCACAGAAAAAGAAGGGCCGTCGTTCTGCATTTCTATCCACGCTCTCCTTGCGGAGAGCGACGATCAGGGAGCCAACAACCGGCAGGGACGACAAATTTCTATCCACGCTCTCCTTGCGGAGAGCGACAGCAAAAGTGCACAAAACAGTGGGGCACTTTTGCGCATATGAAACAAATTTTATGGAGATTGCATCTTCATGCTGACAGGCAAGGCTGTATTTTACCCTATCTGCCCCTGTTTTTTCCATATTTTCTGGTGCGAAGGAACCGGGAATTTTATGATTGCCTTCCCCTCGCACTAAGCAAACAAGATTCCATCCTGATCAAAATCCGGGTGCAGACCCACATGCTCGACTTTGCTTTTGTAATGGTTTCCCAGTTGATAAAAGCGCAGGCTGTCCGATTCCGAATCGATCAGTTCGGTCAATTTTGCTTTGAACATCGTGTATTGCGCGGCATCCAGCAGGCACTCAAATACGGAGTTTTGCACCCGCTGGCCGTAGTCTACACAGACTTTTGCTACTTTGCGCAGCCTGCGACGACCGGCGGCTGTTTCGGTGTTGACATCATAGGTTACAAGCACCAACATAACGGCACCTCACTTCCAGAAAAACGGTGGGTACACTTCCAGGTCGCCGCGCAGAGCACGGGCCAACAAAAGCGCCTGAACATAGGGCACCAGCCCCCAGGGCAGTTTTTCTTTCAAAAACGGATGGGTGATCTCTTCCTTCTTTTTGTTCTGCCATGCGGTCAGGAAAGCTTTGCGGCCATCATCCGTCAGCAGTACGGCACCATTTTCCTGTTTTTGCAGGTGTTTTGCCGTGATGATCTTTTGATTGATGCAGCTGATGACCAGCCTGTCTGCATAAACTGCCCGCAGTTCTTCCATCAGGTCAAGTGCCAGACTTTTGCGGCCGGGGCGCGGGCGGTGCATAAAGCCAACATAAGGGTCCAGGCCCACAGCGGTCAAGGCGGATGCACACTCCCGCGCCAGCATGCTGTAGGCAAACGAAAGCAGCGCATTCACATTGTCCAGCGGTGGACGGCGGCTGCGGCCCTCAAACACAAAATCCTGCTTTTGCTGCAGAATCAGGTCATTTAGGCAGTCAAAGTAGCGCTGGGCTGCCTCGCCTTCTAGGCCGCGCAGCTGTTCCGGATCATCGCTGGTCTGTATCAGCGGCAGCGCGGCGGCCAGCTGGGTGGAGGTGCGTTTCAGTTTTTCGACCGGGACACGCTGGGGATGATCGCGAGTTGCGCGTTCCAGCACCCAGCGTGCGTTATACACTTTACCAAGGATAAAACTCCGGGCATAGCGACAGCTCTGGGCCGGGTCATCCGACACGCGGTACTGCGTCTGACGCAGCAGCACATTGCCGCGTTCTTCCCCCACGGTGCGGGCCTGAAATCTGCCATACGGGTCAAAAAAGCAAAGGTCAATACCCCGCCGGGCACAAGCCCCCATCAAAGCGGGGCTGGCACCCGCGTAAGTAAAGCAGACGATGCCTTCCAGCGTATGCAGGGCATAACGGTGGGTTTCCTGCTTATTGCGGGTAACAACAAGGTTTTCGCCATCCAATGTCAGGTAAGCGTCCTCATTGATGACAAACAGGGTGTTGAGCAGCTTTCTCATGGCGCGCCCTCCTCAATATACTCCCGCAGATACGCCGCCGGGTCTGCCTGCTGATACAGCGCCGGCAGGCAAAGCTCTTTCAGTGAGCAGGCATTGCAATGCTTGCCGGGTTTGCTTTTTGGGGTATAGCCGCGCGCAAACAGGCGGTTCATCTCATCCGCCATGGTCTGCGCGGTGCTGCGCAGTTCCGGTGTCAGGGAAACATGTTCCCGCTGCCGGGTTTCTTCATAAAAGATTTCCCCTTCCGGCACCTCGCACACCAGCATTTCTTCCAGCGCCATGGCCTGTGCGCAGAGCTGCAAACGGTCGGCATCGTTTACCTTGCTGCGGCCATGCTTATATTCCACGGGCATGGGCTGCCACAGGCCGCGGCGGCCCTGCAATGACACGCCGTTTGGATCCTTGTGAAACTCTACCACATCGCAGTCGCCGGTCAGTTTTAAGCGGTGGCTGACGACCCTCATACCGCGGGCGATCAGCAAATCGCCGCGTTTTTCCGTCAGGGTAACATCATGGCAGCGGGTATGCTGCAGGCGGCCTTCGGCGGTGCGTTGGTTTTCGGACCATTGTTGTTCCAGGTGTATGAGCGCCCACTGGCGGCGGCAAAAGCTAAAATGCTGGATACCGGACATCAGCAGGTAATCATCTGGGGAAACCATTACGACAGCCTCTCACACGTTACCCCTGCCGGAAGATTTTCATCCACGGTCACCACATAGTCATGGTAGCTGCGCGGGAAGGCTACCCCTTCGGCACGCGTGACATGCACTGCATCAAACAGTTTATAGGACGGCGCATTGCCCAGCTCCGAATCATGCTTGAACACGATCAGTTCCCGAACTGCCATTTTGCCGCGGGCTGCACTGTGGTCATTTTCAAACATATTCAGGATTGCCTGCCACAGCAGCTGCAGGTCATCCTCTGAGAATCCTGTAGTTTTGCGGGCCAAGTTGGCCGAAACATAACCCTCTGCACGGTACAAGCCATACGGGATCACATACTTGCGGCCCATCTCAGTGCCTTTTCGCTCTGCATCCGCTTCGGTCGTAATGGCAATACGGGTAATGGTCACTTCCTGTGGGAGAACAGGGTCTACCGAGCGTGCAAAGCTCAGCTGAACCGGGCCACGCACCTGCCCACAGTTCAGTGCGCCTTTTACAAAGGTTGTCATAACGGCGCCAAATGTGCGGATATCATAAAAGTTCTGGCACATAAAGTCCCGGATTTTACGGTCCAACTCCGGGTCATCTTTCTTGGCGACTTTCAGGGTATCCTTGGCATCAGCATCAATGCCCAAGTATTCGAGTGCTTTTTTATCGCTGCGGTTCAGGGGGACCTGATCTTTAATGTAAATCTGGTATCCTGCTTCATCTTCTTTGGCCACTTCGACATAGTTGCGAATCTTACGCTTCAAGCAGACATCTGTAACAATGCCATATCCCGTTTCCGGGTCGACACGCGGCATGTTGCCTGCATCCGGGTCGCCGTTCGGATTTCCGTTTTCAACGTCAAACAGAATTACAAAATCATACCGGTTTTTGATTGCCTGTGCCATTGTTATTCCTCCACTTTCTTTGTATAGCGTTCCTGTGTCTGATGGTAATAGCCAAGGATAAAAGCGCCTTGTTCCGGCAAGGTCAGCCGTGCGGGAAAGCTTCCTTCCAGTTTTCCGCCCGCCAGCGCAGCGATCTGCTTATCGTAATAAATCTTTTGTGGCTTGCTCATTTTTTGCATATGCTTTTGCGCCAGCATCAGAATTGTCGGGAATACAGTAGCTGGGGTGGATGCCGCCGCATTAAAATAGCGGTCTTTGATGGTTGTATTGATATCCGGGTTTACCGCCATCTGGATTGCTTCCAGCACAGCAAAAAGCTGACCCATAACATACGGTTGATAATTTGTTTCCTTGTTATTTTCCACAGTTAATACCTCCTTTGGGCAACGGGGATCTTCATTACGCAGGTAGTATGCTTTTATAATAGCGGCACGGCCGCGTGTTACTTTTTGCTCTGCGCGGATACGCATCATAACGCCATCCAGCAGGGTTGCCGGGTACCTTGTATTATTCAGGATTGCACGCAAGACATCGCCTGCCAGCTGCGGTGCTGCCGATGGGTTGCGGGAATTGGTGTTGACGGTTTCCTGCAGCAGCCAATACACCCCCAGCCGCGGGAATTTATCATAAGCGGGGCGCACAATCTCTAAGCGGTCATAATGCTTCTGCACATTATCAAGCAGCGTTTGAAATGTATCCTGCCAGAAAAAGCGAACCGAGAGGCGCGCCGCATTAGGGGCCAAGCCAAGCACATAAAAGTGCCTTTGTGGGTCAAGTGTCACGTTCTGCCACTCTACACTCTGTCCATGAACCAGCTTGTCCACTGCATTTCGCACATCGCTTTCGCTGACAGGCGCATCCATGGCAAACAATGCATCCATTGCTACCTGCTGGTAGGCGGTCTCACCACCTGCTGCCCAGCAGACAATGGTGGTATCGCCCACGCGCTGAACATGTTCCCTGTCTGCCAGCAGATAGTTTAATGCCTGTGCATAGGCAAAGGCCGCATAACTGCCAACCGGCGCATTGCCCCCCTGTTCATGTCCGTATGAGCAAAAAGCGTCCGCATTAAAAGAAACAATCGATGCGCCGGAAGACTGTGCCCCGGTCACGCCTTTAATCGCCGGGTGCAGGCGGGCAAGCGGTGCCTTTTGCCCTGTAACCAGGCATCGAATTTCCGGTGCATCCGTGTTCTTATCACACTGCCGCTGCCAGGCTTCCTGTATTTCCGGATCGTCCTGAACATAGTTTTCCCGAATCAGAAATACCAGATTGCCACCCTTGTAAAGTTCCTTGAGACTTTGTTCCAGCGCTGGATTCTGCTCCGCCGCCTTGGGATTCCAGTTTATAAAAAAGTTCCGCACTGCCTGTGCCGCCTGACCGGGAACATTTTGTAAAATGGCAAGATGCAGCTCCTTTGCAGCGGCAAAGCACTGCATTGCACGCTCCGGTTTGCCTTTTCCGTCAATGCCGAGCATGTAAGCACTGTTATCACACAAAAAATTGGCTGCCACACCACTAGAGCGTTTAACCTGTTCCGGAACTTGCAGCTGACATGGAGCAAGCACTGTTTTTTTTCCGCGCTTTTCCTCTTGCTGCAAGGGGTGCAATGCCATCAGTTGGCCGTTTTCATCCAGTTCCAAAGCCCAACTGACTTTTGCGCTTGTCCAACCGGGGCGCGTGATTTTGCCATTGGCCAGCAAATCTTCATAGTATTGTACCAAAGCCTGTAAAATCATCGGTACACCTCGCAGTCTGCCACATTCAACACACCATGTTCCAATTTTGCATGGAAATACATCGGGGTTATGTTCTGCGGGTCAGTGTAGCTAAAGTCATATAGCATGAATCCCAAATCCCGTGTTTCCTCAATGGTCGGGATTGGCCCGCCGGGCCATGCGCGGAATGCGGCAGGAAATTCACGGCACCCAAGATAGGGAGTATGAAAACACTGACCCCTGGACATGCGCCGGGTAACAATATCCTGGAACTTTCCCGGATTGTCGCTCGGTGCCGCACGGTCAGTCATCTCAAATTCTGCCTCAATCACATAATGAACGTCCTGCAACACCATGGCTGCACGCTGAACGATCTGCTGGGGCGTGGCAAGGTAAAGCTCTTTCCCTGTTCCCTGCATCGCGCTGCGTACATCGGAACAAAGAATTTTGCTTTTTACTTCGTTCCGACGGATGTTGGTAAAGCGGATTGGGTTCATAACATAGATTTTCCGGATTTTCCACCGTAAGCCGGGGTGGTAATAGATTGCTTCTACTATGCCGCGTGCCGCGGAAGGGGTGAGGACTTCATATGAAACCCTTTCGACTTTTAGCTCAGGCCTCGAGAGCAAAGCATAATTCCCCCATACTTCCAGCTGGATCATCTGCATCAACTCCTTTGCATTTTTATTTTCAGTTGTTTTTAATTTACATTTTTGCTATAGTTTCAATATACGCTACTTGGCACCAAATGTCAATCCTTTTATCATGTATACTTTTTGTTTGCTTTTCATCCGGTTTTCTTTTATAATAAGTTGCGTCGGCAGCTTATGCCGTGGATAGAAATAGTTGATTTTACTTTAGCGCACAAAAGCGGCAGGGCAGGCTCCCTGCCGCTTTTGCTTTATGCAAACCAGGCTGCTCCCGTTTCAGCTTCCATAGCAAGGCCCGTGTTGTTATCGTAAAGGCTTCCGTCCGTTAATTCCCATATGCCTTCACTGATTTGGCAAACCGCCCCGGCATTCTCCAGCGTTTTCAGATGATCCGGGTAAACCGGAACACCATATTGCCCCAGTTGACGGAACAAAGTTTTGCTTACCTCTTCTGCACGCAATCGTGCAAGCAAATGTTCCCCTTTCCCTTGGGGAATGTATACGGTCACGGCAGGTGTTTCAATTAAGCGGAACCTCTCTGCCGCTGTTGCAAAGGGGAAAATGCGCCCTTCCATATCCTGCTCGAACCCTTGCAGAATTTGCTGTTCATCCAGTCTTTTATCTCCTTTTAAGGTACGGTAAAACAGAAAGTATGTTTCGATTGCTTCCAGAGATGCCAGATCTGCATATTTTTTCAGGACGCTTTGCGTTGCGGATACATTCTGTTCCAGCATGCGCGGTACATGCTGCCCTTCCAATGTGAAAATCTGTACCAAGCTCTGCTCCGCCGGGCGTCTTCCCTCTCGATTGCAGCGCCCCGCCGCCTGCAAAATGGAATCCAAACCTGCTTCCTCGCGGTACACAGCCGGGAAATCCACATCAACACCCGCTTCGATCAAAGAAGTTGATATCACACGGCAGGGCAGCCCATCTTTTAAGCGTTCCCGTATTTCCTGCAATAACTGTTTGCGATGGGCTGGGTATAGCAATGTTGTCAGGCAGTAGCTGCCCTCTTTGGGCAGGTTATTGTATAATTCCTGTGCTGTTTTTCTCCGGTTTACAATACACAGCACTTGTTCCTGCGCTGCCAGTTCTGCACCAAGCTGACTTTGTTCCAACTCTCCGCGCATTTTTAGCGTTGTACGCCGGAATGCCTGATATTGCTCTTTGGGATGTGGGCAAAGTTCCGTCATCTGCAGCCCAGGCGCCAGTTCATCAAACAAGGGCTGCAAAGCTGGTTGTGTGGCCGTGCAAAGCACCGCTGCTGCGCGGTAATGCTGTACAAGCTGCGCGATTGCCGCAACGCAGGGGCGCAAATAAGGAACCGGCAGGTTTTGTGCTTCGTCAAAAATGACCACGCTATTTGCAATGTTATGTAATTTACGGCATTGTGACGCATGGTTGCCGTAAAGTGATTCAAAGAATTGCACGGATGTGGTAACCACCACCGGAGCATCCCAGTTTTCCGCCGCCAATGCTTTGCGGTAGGCTGCCGGCTCATCATCTTCCTTGGCAGAGTAGTCCACCCCTGAATGGTGTTCCAAAACATTTTCTGCTCCTAATATTTCCGAAAACACATCCGCGGTCTGGTCAATAATGGATGTATAAGGGATCACATAAATAACTCGGTCCATATGGTTCTTTACAGCTAGCGAAAGCGCAAATGCCAATGACGCTACCGTTTTTCCCCCGCCTGTAGGAACGGTCAGGGAATAAAGGCCGCGCCGCCCTGTTTGCCCTGCCGTTGTACAGGCACTCAAAATTGAACTGCGGCGCTGATTCAAGGTTCCCTGGGGATGGCTCCATTTTGCGGTATATTGGTTCAACCTTTTCAGCAGTTCATCCATTGTCTGGCCTTGTCCGCGCGGTTTAGGGCTGCTCATAAAGTTTTCCGTATCCAGATAGTCCGCATCGACCAGGCAGGAATACAACATCCGGGTATAAAATGCCTGTGTAAAACGATTTTCCTTCATCATTTCCGGCTGGGGCGGTATGGACGGCAGTTTAATCTCATTCGTCCATTGGGTATAGGGTTCAACGCCCTTTTTCAATCGCCCAAACATTGTCGCATCCTGCGCGGTATCGCTTCGGCCTCCTCCATCCGGCAGGCCGCTATGGTGTCCCGCAATAGCAAAAGCCAGTGGGATTTGACCATATCGGGCAGCCACCTGTGCACCAGCCGTTGAGTGATCCACTTTCTCTCCACCTTGCAGGCGCTTTTGAAACTTTGTACTATATTTACCAATATCATGCAGTAATCCAAGCCAGGTTCCCTGTTGCTGGGCATCAAAGGCTGCTGCAAATTGCCCACATAGGACTGCCGTTCCCTGCAAATGGTCCGCTACCGTTTGGACGCGGGTTCCGTCTTCACTGATATGAGCCAGCATCTTTTTCTCCTGGTGCATAATCAAACTCCCTTCTGTTTTGCTTTTCTCTATTATAGCAGATCACTCATCCCATAATTCGGACTTTCACTCCAGTTCTGCAATCTTTGTCATACTATCCAAATTTATCCATGTAGAATTGTTAGCTATTCCCATTAGCAGATATTTTTGATAAAATAAGATATTATAGGGTTTATGAATTCACTTTCTTATATTACTTCTTCATCTTACCGAAAAATCATTTACGCAAGGAGTGAAAAGCCATGAAAAGGAAGTTATTCTCATTTTCTGCCAGTGTTATCACCGCAATAATGCTTACCGCTTGTGCTGCAGCGCCAGAAAATAGACCTGCTTCCTCCGCTGCTCTTTCCCCGACCAGTGAAGCTGTTGCCACAGCTATACCATCCACTAGCAATGCCAACTGGAAGTTACCGCCGCAATATGATTTTGACGAGATGATTCCTCTCTTCTCCCGCGAAACCCACACTGCCGGTTACGCCGCTGCCCGAAATCTGTACGCTGTGCGCAAGGGCGAACGCTGGAGCCTGTTTAATGCTGCCAACTGTAATGCTTTTCTGGAAGATTTGTCAGAAAGCATCCCGTACCTGTATGGTGAGCAGGAGCTCTCCATTGGGGTAGATGATACATACGATTACCAGAAGCTGAATGCCCTGGAAGAACAGATTAACCAGGAGCTGGTTGCCCAACAAATGCCTTTTACAACCATGCTGGGCGGGCACGGCGGGTATGGCATCCAGTGGATTTTAGGTGACAGCCAGATTTACCGTTCTGCTATTGGTGTCTATACATTTAGTGGCACGCCCATCGAACAGGTGTATGCTCCTGATTTGGTTGGCATCCAGCAAGGCATTTGGGATGATGAATATGCCGGTTATCTTGTTGACAATTCTGCACCTTTTGCCGTTGCGGATAAAAACGGTACAATTTTAACCGATTTCGACTACCAGGATGCCTGCATGGCCGGTGAATCTTTAATCGCGGTAAAGGATGCAGCCGGTAACTGGGGATATTGCGACCAAAGCGGTGCTTTAGTAATCCCCTGCATTTATCAGCCGCAGATGAGTTTGTCCATCATGAACGAAACTGTTGAATATCCTTACGCAGACTTATCCGGCATGGTAGTTGTGAAAACCCAGTCCGGACAAAAGCTAGTTCTGGATGTTTACGGCAATGAGATAATTTCCGCTGGGCAATATGAAGATTTAGCCCCCGCACGCGATGGCTGCGTATGGGCAAAACAGAATGGCCTTTGGGGCTTGCTGCAAGTACAGGATTATACCGAAAACAATGCCAACGTTATTCTGCCGGATGGATGCGTTGCACCAGATGTAACGCTTAGCCGAATTGATAGCCTTTGTACCTACACCACTGCTGATCATGGGCTGGTTATGCGTAAAGGTCCCGGTACAAATTATGAAAAAATGGATAATATCCCCTACGGTATCATCGTATGGGAATGCGGCTATAGCAGCAATGTGCCTGACTGGGTTGTTGTATATTACAATGGGATTTATGGTTGGGTCAGTGATGAATACTTGGCTGCCACTATTTATTCCACCAGTAAATAATAAATAAAAAAGCAGGTGTTCATGTAGAAACGATATCGTCCTCCACGTGAATACCTGCTTTTTATAGCTTCTTTTATTATATCTGTTCTGTGCCGCTATTTGTCTCTGTATGAAATAAATAGCCGCTATATGCATTTGAATGAAGTGTTCTGTTTGTTTGCTTTTTACCTAAAAGAATCGCGTAGGAGGCTCTCTTAACTAAAGAGCCGACCTCTCACACCACCGTGCGTACCGACCGGTACACGGCGGTTCAGCCGCATAAGTGCAAGGACTCGTAGTAGCGCCTGAGGATACTAAAATATCCTGCTTCTGCGAGTCTTTCGTTTGCAATGGAACCTTTTCATACAGGACTACCGGCGATACGCCAATAACCCAGTCTGGAATTGCCCCACTGGTACTATTCCAAAATTCTTCGTTTGAGTTTCATTACTCATCGATATAATCTTTATCGAACCACTCGCCTAGCGAGTGGTTTTAGATATACAAAAAAGCACCTTAGCTTACGTTAAGGTGCTTTTCCTGGTGACCCGTGCGGGAATCGAACCCACGTTAACGGCGTGAGAGGCCGCTGTCTTAACCGCTTGACCAACGGGCCAT
>ENA-ORLW01003491-ORLW01003491.1-human-gut-metagenome-genome-assembly--contig:-NODE-3491-length-11881-cov-2.751440_pt1 | contig 11881 bp, 10 predicted proteins | sample MGYA00243017_ERZ508829 | MGnify/ENA primary metagenome ERZ508829 (study PRJEB26277, sample SAMN04329776) | human gut metagenome | biome: human-associated habitat | host: Homo sapiens | place: USA...
CATTTTCCTGCACCTTCTGGATATTGACTGCTTCGCAGTCCATAAGGCTTCAAACTTATTCTTTCCTTCTCCATGATTGCATGGCAATCATGGCATGGGAGGTGTCGGAACTTCAGCTTCCGACCGTCCCCTTACCCCAAAACGGTTTTCAGGTGCGCCAGCGCCGCTTCAAGCTGCGCGCGCGGACAACCGATGTTCAGGCGGATAAATCCGCGCCCGCTTTCGCCGAAGGACAGGCCGTCGTTCACCTTCACATGCGCCTCAAAAATGCGGCGCATCAGCTCTTCCTGCTCAAGTTCCAGCGCGCGGCAATCCAGCCATATCAGGTAGGTCGCCTCCAGCGGCGTGACGACCACCTTCGGGAAATTTGCCTTTGCATAGGCCATCACCAGGTCGCGGTTGTCCATCAGATACGACTTCAGTCCGTCCAGCCACGCGTCGCAGCCGGTATAGGCCGCGCGCGTCGCCGCCAGAGCAAACACATTGCCACTCTTCACGCCGCAGGAGGTGAATTCCTTTGCAATCGCCTCGCGCATCTTCTCGTTTTTGCAGATCAGCGAAGCCTGCTGCAAGCCCGCGACATTGAACGTCTTGCTCGCCGCGCAAAGCATCACCGCCAGCTCGTCCGCGTGCTCCATCGTCAGCACGCTGTGGTGCGCATTCGGCGCAAAGACGAAATCCGCATGAATCTCGTCGCAGACCAGCGGCACACCATATTTATAGCACAGGTTGACCACGTCTGCAAGCTCTTCCTTCGTCCACGCGCGGCCGCATGGATTATGCGGCGAGCAGAACATGACCATCTTCGCTTCGCGGGCGGCCAGCTTGCCTTCCGCGTCGACGAGGTTCAGCGTGTATCGGCCAAGCGCGTCGCGCGCCATCGGGCTTTCCACAATTCTGCGCCCGCTCTCTTTGATGGAAGCGTAGAACGGGCCGTAAACCGGCGTGAAAATCAGCACGCCGTCGCCCGGCTCGGTCAGCGCGCGCACGCACAGACGCAGTTCGGATACGACGCACGGCCCCATCAGCACGTCCTTCGGTTCAAAGCTGACCCCGTGGCGGCGCTTCCAGTAGTCGCGCAGCGCGCACGCATCCGCTTCGCCGCTCATCGTGTAGCCCCACGTTCCCTGATCGACAACCTTCTGCACGGCCTCGCGGATGGCGGGCGCGGACGGGAAATCCATATCCGCCACCCACATGGGCACCATATCCGGGTCGCGGTGCTCTTCCAGCATGCCGTCCCACTTCATGCAGTCCGTACCGCGGCGCTCAAGCCCCGCATCAAAATACGCCTTGTCAAACTCCATGGTTATTCCTCCTTTGTTCTTGAAACCGCCAGCATCAGCGGCAAAAGGCAGACAAACGGATAAACGTACCGCCCCTGTACAACCGGGCCAAGCAGATAGGTTCCCCAAAGCAGCACGGGAAGAAGCAGCACCGCAAAGCGCTTCCACCTGCCCGCATACATCGCGTGCAGCACGCACAGCCCCATCAGCCAGATGACCAGCCCGGCATTGAATACCCAGCGCAGAAGCGGAAATTCATCCGCACCGTTCGCCCAAATGTGCACATCCAGCCATGCGCGGACTGCGTCAAAGCGCGAGGGATGCACAATCGGCGGCTGCGTATACAGCGCGGTCAATACCCCTCCGTATGAGCCGGAATCGATGTACTCCGGCGTAACCCGGTAAGTCGTCGTCGGATACAAAAACGGAAGCATCAAATCCAGAAACGCATCCAGATAAATGTTCGGACACTTTCTGCCGATGGAAAGCCACAGCTTTGCCGCTCCGGCCGGATCCGCTTCAAACGCCTCGTTGTTGAAGCACCACTTCACTGGGTCGGCCAGCGTCGGATTATAGCGTTCATAGCCCCTGTCGCGCAGATAGGTATCCAACGCCTGCTGCTCCTCCTCGGTGAAAACCTCAGGCGCAAGCCGGTGCGCACGGGAAAGCTGCTGCATCGGCACGGAAAACATTTCGCGGATATTGCCCTTTCCGGCCTGTGTCGCCGCCGCCAACCCCTGATTGGCGGCGATGCTCAATATGGCGGCGATCAGCGCGTAACAGGCAATGCGGCGGACGCCTTTTCCAAAAAGCATCAGCAGCGCCACCCAAACCAGCATCGCATAAATCATGTTGTTGCGCAGCAGACAGGCCAGCATCCCGCTGATCACCAGGATGATCAAGCGCGGCTTTGTCAGCGTCCCCACACGCTGAAGCTCCAGCGTCAGGGCAAAAAACAGCGTCAAAAAAACCGGAAAACAGCACATCCTTGGTGCAGGTGCTCGCAAAAATCATGTGATAGGGCCAGAGGGCGAATACCGCCGTGCAAACCCTCGCCGCACGGCGTGAACAGCTTCTGGAAATGGACGCACATGAAAGCGCGTAACCCTCCCCCAGAATTATAATCTGGATTGCGCTGTAAACCGCCGCGCACTTTTCCAGCGAACCCAGCGCTTCAAACAAAGATAGACACGCGCCTAAAAACAACGTGTGCGCCAGCGGATGAAACTGAGTGTACGCATGATATACAACCTGTTCAGCCTGCACCTGCGTGTCATAAGCAAACGTGCCCGGATAATAAATCAGAAAAATCGGCACGTAGCAGGCAACGATCAGCAGAAACGCGAGGCCCGTCCGAAAGGGCTTTTCCGCCCCCTTCTCTCTGTCTGAATGCCTGGGCAGAATCTTTTCAAGCAGCACCCACAGCACGCCGAACGCAACGCAGAAGGCAGGCAGAAGTCGCTTAATCGTTTCGCCGGGCTGCGTCGCCCCGTACTGCTCCATTTGTGACCCCAGCGCAAACAGAAGCGCATAGACCCATGCGCCAAACGTCAGCACGAGCCGTTTTCTTATTTTTTCTTTTTTCGGCACACTCGTCATGCGCTGGCCCTCTCTTTTTATACGTAAATGATCTTTTTCTCATGGATTGCAACGCAATCCAAAAATGGGAAATCCAAGAACCTCAGGTTCTTGGCGGAAATCGCAAGGAGCTGAAAGCAACTATGCGAGTTTCCCGGACTTGGGGCAGCGCCCCAACCGTCCTCTCCGTCTCCCCCTCTTTCGGCACGGCCAGCAGCAACGGGAGCATGCAGATAAACGGATACAGATACCGCCCCTGCATCACCGGGCCGAGCAGATACGTGCCCCACAGCAGAATCGGCAGAAGCAGAATGCCAAATCGCTTCCAATTCCCCGTGTACATCGCAAAGAGCGCGGAAAGCAGCATCAGCCAAATCACAACGCCCGCGTTGAACACCCAGCGCAGCGCCGGAATATCCCGCGCGCCGGTTGACCAGATGTGCTCGTTCAGCCAGTCGCGCACGCCCTTGAATCGCGCGGGCTGATTCATGTCGTCTCCGCCGAACGGCATGGTCAGCGCGCGCGGAGACATGCCCGTTTCAATGTATTTGGCCGTGCCCGCATACGCCCGATAGGGATACAGAAACGGCAGATCCAGCTCCAGCAGCGCGTCCAGATAAAGATCCGGCCGTCTCTGGCCGACGGTCAGCCAAAGTTTGAAAAAGCCCGCCTTATCTTCCAGAATCACATCGGTGGATAAATCGTTTTTCGTGAAGTCGGCCAGCGTCGCGTCATAGCGCGTGTAGCCCTCGTTGCCAAAGTATGTATCCATGGCAACCATTTCTTCGTCCGTGAAGGTTTCCGGGGCAAGCGTGTACACGCGGGAAAGCTGCTGCGCCGGAACGCTGAGCATCTCCTTCGCATCGCCGCTGTCCGCATGCGTCAGCGCAGCCAGCGCCTGATTGGCACCCATGCCCAGCACCGCCGCCAGCAGCGCCCAGCAGGCCGCGCGGCGCATGCCCCTGCCAAACACGAGCAGCAGCGCCACCCAGACCAACATAGCGTAAATCATGTTGTTGCGCAGCAGGCACGCCATCATGCCCGCAAACACGCACATTGCCATGCGGCGCGCACAAAGGCCGCCCGCCTGCACATATTCCAGCGTGTAGGCGACGAACACCGCGAGGAACGCCGCAAACAGCACGTCCTTGGTAAAATTGCTGGCGAACACCGCATGATACGGGCAGAGGGCGAAAAACGCCGCCGCAATCCGCGCCGCTCTGCGCGAACAGGCGCGGGAAATCGACGCGCAGACCAGCGCAAAGCAGATCGATACCAGCGTCATCTGAATCGCGCTGCACAGCAGCGCGCACTTTTCAAAGGATTGCAGCAGGCCGTATGCGTCCAGACAGAATTTGAGCAGCAGCGTATGTGCCAGCGGATAGAACATGCTGTAACTGTTCTTGGCGATCTGGAAGGTCTGCGCGGTCACATCATAGGTGAACGAACCGGGAAATTCGATAAGCAGCATCGGCGTATAGCACGCGAAAAACAGCAGCGCCGCGCCCCATGTGCAGAAGGGTTTTTGGCTTTCGCGCGGCCTGCACATCAGTTTCGGCATCGCGATGGCCAACAGCGCCGCCAGCACGACAAAGGCGATCGGAAACGCGGCGGCAAACCGCGCAAGCGTCCTGCTCCATGCCGTCGCACCGAACTGCTCGATCTGGCTGCACAGCGCCGTCAGCAGCGCATAGCCAAACGCGCCAAGCAGCAGCACGGCCAGCTTTCTGCCCCGGTTTTCGCGAAACAAGTGCTTTACTTTCTGCATGCGATCACCCAATAGCCGCCGTCCCGCTCGATGGTTTCGGCTTCAGCGTACAATTCTTTGAGGTATTTGAGCGCGCTCGGCGCGCCCTGCTGCTTGCGGATAACCAGCACCAGAATGCCGCCGTCGGCGAGGTGCGCTTTGGCATCTGCGAACATCTGATAAATCACGGCCTTGCCCGCGCGGATCGGCGGGTTGGTGATAACCGCGTCAAACTCGCCTTCGATATTGGCAAAGCCGTCGGAAAGCACAGCTTTGGCCTGCATACCGTTTTTCTGCACATTGCGGACTGCGAGGTCGAGCGCGCGCTCATTCACGTCGGCCATCGTCACTTCCAGCGACGGGAAGCGGGAGAGCGTCATGACGGTCATCGCGCCCCAGCCGCAGCCCATATCGAGCACGCGCCCATGCAGTTCCGGCAGGCTTTTGCAGAGAATTTCGCTGCCGGGGTCGATATGCTGTTTGGAAAACACGCCCGCGTCCGTCTCAAACGCCAGCGTTTTCCCCATGAACACGCTGGTGAAATGTCGCTCTTCGTGTTCGCTGTTCGGGGTATGGGTATAATAATATTCAGGCATAAGGGCTCCTTTCGGGTGAGGGAAACGGCTTGGGGCTTTGCCCCAAGTCCGGGAAACTCGCATAGTCGCACAAGTGCTCCTTGCGATTTCCGATTTTCACCACGCTAAATCCCGCACAGCGGGCGCGCGTTCAAATCCCCCGCAAGAACCTGAGGTTCTTGGATTTCCCATCTTTGATTGCTTCGCAATCAAATGAAAACATTTTTATTGCTGAAAAAACGTTGTAGGAGCGGAGCGCACAGTGCGCTGTCCTTTTTCTCCGAAAAACGCGCCCGTTTCACGAGTGCGCGTCCGTATCAATCCGCTCATTCTGTTTCTTTTACAGCGGCATACAATATGCCTGTTTCGCAGACAAGCTGTTCGGTTTGGAACAATTCTTCTTCTCCCGGCTGTTCCAGCAGCCTGACTTCTTCCTCGGTCAGCTCGCGCCACTCTCCCGGCTGCAAATCGGGGTCGAGCACAAGGCCGCCGATGGCCATACGCATGAGGTAGACGACCTGTTTTCCCCTTGCCGCGAACATGCGCTTGACCTGATGGTATTTGCCCTCGGTCACGCGGATATAGGCCGCGTCGCCGCCATCGCGATCGATTTGGGCGGGCCGCGCGTCAAACTCGCCGTCCGCGTCGCGAATATGAATGCCCGCCTCCAGCGCGGCGACATCCTCGTCGGTCAGTTCGCCGTCGAGCCGCGCGTAATAAACCTTGCCGACTTCATGTTTGGGCGAAATGATGCGGTGCGCCAGCTGGCCGTCGGACGTGATCACCAACAGACCCTCGGTATCCTTATCCAGCCGCCCGGCGGGCATCGCGCCCATCGCGGCATACATCGGCGGGAGCAGATCCATCACGGTTTTCTGCTTTTTGTCGCGCGCGGCGGTCAGCACGCCGGAGGGCTTGTTGAGCATCACGTGGCGGACGGCCTTGTAATACAGCGCCCGGCCGTCCAGCCGGATATCGTCCGTCTCGCCGCAGACCTGCATGCCCGCGTCCTTCGCCGCCCGGCCGTCCACCGTCACGCGCCCCGCGCGCACCATCGCTTTGATTTCGCTTCTCGTGCCCTCGCCGAGCAGCGCAAGCAGCTTGTCAAGCCGCATTTTGTCGCTCAAATCCTCGTCCTCCAAGCCCTGTCGTTTCATGTGCTTTCCATTATACAGCACGACAGACGGTTTTGCAATCTCGCGGCGCGCCTGGCGATTTTTTTGTCAACCCACACGATTTGTTTTTCCTTTGTTTTCTTCGTCCGAGTGGGACGAAAAACGCCCGCATGGACGCGATGTGTTCAAAAACTGTCCGGATTCCGAGGTTCGTCATGGAAACATCACATGAATTTGCTTTTCCTTTTGCACAGATTATGGTATAATGCAGACAAACGGAAAAAGCCGCGTGATAATGAAGCGCGCCGCTTTCCGATGCGTTTTCGGCAAGATAAACCCAATATCACAGGAGTGTGTTCACAATGAGGAAGAAGCAATGCGTTGCCATGCTGCTCGCGGGCGGCCAAGGCAGCCGTCTGGGCATCCTGACCAAGGATGTCGCCAAGCCGGCAGTTCCCTATGGCGGAAAATACCGCATCATCGATTTTCCGCTCTCCAACTGCACCAATTCGGGCATCGACGTGGTCGGCGTTTTGACGCAGTATCGTCCGCTGGAGCTGAACGCCTATATCGGTTCCGGCTCTCCGTGGGATCTCGACCTGTCCAACGGCGGCGTTTACGTCCTGCCGCCGTATCAGACCGGCAAGACCGGCGAATGGTACAAGGGCACGGCCAACGCCATCTATCAGAACATTCCTTTCATCGCTCAGTGGGACCCGGAGTACGTGCTGGTGCTCTCCGGCGACCATATCTATAAGATGGATTACAACGCGATGCTGCGCGATCACATCAAAAACGGCGCGGATCTGACCATCGCCGTGCGCGAAGTGCCGTGGGAGGAAGCGCCGCGCTTCGGCATTCTCAACACGGACGAAAACAACCGCATCACCGAGTTTGAGGAGAAGCCCGCCCAGCCCAAGAGCAACAAGGCTTCCATGGGCGTTTACATCTTCTCCTGGAGCAAAATGCGCAAGTACCTGGAGCTGGACGAGGCCAATCCGAACAGCAGCAACGACTTCGGCAAAAACATCATCCCGGCGATGCTTGAGGCCGGCGAGAAGCTGTATACCTACACCTTCGACGGCTACTGGAAGGACGTGGGCACCATCGAATCCCTCTGGGAAGCGAACATGGACCTGCTCGAAATGCCCATGCCGATCGACCTGTACGACAAGCGCTGGCGCATCTACGCCCGTAATCCGGGCATGCCGCCGCACTACATCGCCGACGGCGCGAAGGTCGTCAACTGCCTGATTACCGAGGGCTGCGAGGTTAAGGGCGTCATCAATCACTCCGTGCTCTTTGCGGGCGTGACGGTGGAGACCGGCGCGGAAATCACCGACGCGGTCATCATGCCGGGCGCGGTCATCGAGCGCGGTGCGGTGGTTCGCCGCGCCATTGTCGCCGAAAACGCGCACATCTGCGCGGGCGCGGTGGTCGGCGAGGAGACCGGCAAGATCGCCGTGATCGGCCACAACGCCGTGATCCCTGCGGGAGATAAGGTTGCCGCGGGCGTTCAGGTGGACGCCGGCGCGCAGCAGTAAGGAGGGCACCCACAATGAAAGACGTCATGGGTTTGATTTTTACCGGTGAAAACGATATTCACCTCGGCGAGCTGACCAGCCTGCGCGCGGTTGCCGCCCTTCCGATCGCGGGCCGTTACCGCGTGGTCGATTTCCAGCTTTCCTCGATGGTGCACAGCGGCATCAAGAACGTCGGCGTGATTACCCAGAAGAATTATTCTTCGCTGATGGATCACATCGGTTCCGGCCGCGAGTGGGATCTGCACGGCAAGCAGGGTCTTGTGATGCTGCCGCCGTTCCTGACCCGCGAGAACATGGGCGTTTATTCCGGTCTGCTGGACGCGCTCAAATCCAACAGCACCTATCTGCGCCTCTCCCGTCAGGAATACATCGTGCTGACCAACAGCCACACGATCTATAATATGGATTACACCGACGCGCTCAAGTTCCACATGGAAAAGGGCGCGGACATGACCGTGCTCTATGCCCACGGCGCGAAGGCCGTCGGCACCGAGGGCGAAAACGACACGTTCCTCTCCGTTGATGAAGAGGGCAAGGTCACGGGCATGGAAATCGGCTCCTCCGTTCCGACCCGCGACTGCGCGTCCCTGAAGGTTTACATCACCAAGCGTGAGCTGCTGCGTCAGCTGGTCGAGCAGGCGGCCGCCAACGGCATGCACGACTTCGACCGCGACATCCTCCAGCGCAACATCAACGACGGCAACCTCAAGGTTTACGGCTACGAATACAAGGGGCTGGCCTGCCAGATCGACTCCATCCAGTCCTACTTCAACTTCAACATGTCGCTGCTCAACAGCGACGTGCGCCGTCAGCTCTTCCCGGCAGACCGCCCCGTGTATACGAAGGTGCGCGATGACCTGCCGGCCCGCTATGTGGACGAATGCGAATGCTCCAACTCGCTGATCGCCAACGGCTGCGTGATCGAAGGCACGGTCATCAACTCCGTCCTCTTCCGCGGCGTGAAGGTCGCCAAGGGCGCGGTCGTCAAAAACTCCATCGTCATGCAGGATGCGCAGATTCAGGAAGGCGCGGAGATCGATCACTGCATTCTCGACAAGCAGAGCGTCATCCGCCGCAACGGCCGCCTGATCGCGCCCGCCGCTTATCCGATTGTCATCGCCAAGAACGTTGTGATTTAAGTCAAAGCGGGGGCTGTTCATGCGTGGACGGTTCCCGCCTTTTTCCAATTTAACCAAATAAACGAGGAGGAATCCACATGAAGATTCTCTTTGCGGCATCCGAATGCGTGCCTTTCATCAAGACCGGCGGTCTGGCCGACGTGGTGGGCGCGCTTTCCCCCGTGCTCAAGGCGCAGGGCCACGACGTGCGCGTCATCCTGCCGCTCTACGCCGCCATCCCGGAGCAGTATGTCAGCCAGATGAAGCTCGAATGCGAGTTTGAGGTCGAGCTTTGCTGGCGCCGCCAGTACTGCGGCGTGAAGAGCCTTGAATATCAGGGCGTGACCTTCTACTTCGTGGATAACCAGTATTACTTCGGCCGCTCCTATATCTACGGTCTGGGCGGCGACGAATACGAGCGCTTCGGCTTCTTTGACCGCGCGGTCATCGACGCGCTGGTGCATCTTGACTTCAAGCCCGACGTCATCCACTGCCACGACTGGCAGACCGGCATGATCCCGGCGCTGCTCAAGATTCAGTATGCGCAGTTCCCGTTCTATCAGGATATGAAGACCGTCTACACCATCCACAACCTCCAGTATCAGGGCGTGTTCCCGATCAAGGCGGTTCAGGATACGCTGGGGCTGGGCGACAGCCTGTTCACCTCGGACAAGCTGGAATGCTACGGCTGCGCGAACTACATGAAGGCCGGTCTGGTCTACGCCGACGAGCTGACCACCGTGTCGCCGAGCTATGCGGATGAGATTCAGACCGCGTTCTACGGCGAGCGTCTGGACGGCCTCCTCCGCGCGCGCAAGGATCAGCTGGTGGGCATTCTCAACGGCATCGACGTGAACGATTACGATCCGTCGAAAGATCCGCAGATTTACGCGAACTACGATCCGTATCACCTCGGCGGCTAGGAAACCTGTAAGGCGGAGCTGCAAAAGGAACTCGGCCTGACCGTCGATCCGACCGTTCCGCTGGTTGGCATCATTTCCCGCCTGTCCAATCAGAAGGGCTTCGACCTCATCGAGTGCGTCATCCGCGAGCTGATGGCGACGGGCATTCAGCTCGTCGTGCTCGGCATGGGCGAAGCGAAATACACCAACCTGTTCTCCTGGGCGGAGAGCGAGTATCCGGGGCGGCTGGCGGCGCGCTTTGCGATGAACCACCAACTGGCGCACCGCATCTACGCGGGCAGCGACATGTTCCTCATGCCCAGCCAGTTCGAGCCGTGCGGCCTTTCCCAGATGATCGCCATGCGCTACGGTTCCGTGCCGATCGCGCGCGAGACGGGCGGCCTGCGCGACACCGTGCTCTCCTACAACAAGTTCACCGACGAGGGCAACGGCTTCACCTTCTTCAACTACAACGCGCATGACATGCTGCACACCGTGCGCCGCGCCGTGCATTATTATCAGAACAACCGTGAGGTCTGGTACCGCCTTATTGTGCGCGGCATGACCGGCGATTACAGCTGGTATTCCTCCGCCGGCAAGTATCTGGCACTGTATGAAGACGTGACCAAACCCGCGACGCAGTTCTCTCTCACCGAGGAGCAGCCCGAAAACCCTAAGGCCGCCCCGGCTTTGCAAGCAGAAGCCGGGGATATGAAGGAAGAAGCGCCCAAGACTGAAGAAAAACCCAAAGTCAAGCGCGCTCCCCGCAAAAAGGCTGAGCCGAAAGCCGAAGCGCCTGCCGAGGTGAAGGAAGTGCCCAAGGCTGAGGAAGCACCCAAGAAGCGCGGCCGCAAGCCCAAGGCCGAAGCCGCCGCCGAAGCAAAGGAAGCGCCCAAGACCGAGGAAGCACCTAAGGCCAAGCGCGCTCCCCGCAAAAAGGCCGAGCCGAAAGCCGAAACGCCTGCTGAAGTGAAGGAAGAGTCCAAGGCCGAATAAACCCGTTTATCCGCCCCCGACACGGTTTTCCCGCCGTGCCGGGGGTTTTGTTGATTCGCCGTTTTCCCCGCTATTGATTCTTTTACTCAATTCCGTTACAATAGAGGGTACAATTCACAACGAGGGAGTTTTATCCTGCATGTCTTTTCTGCGAAAGCACGCCGCGCCTGCTGCGGCTTTATTCTGTGCGCTGTTCGCGTTTGCCGCGCCCTATCTCATCCCCGCCAATCCGGACAGCGCCTTCTTCCGGGGCGGCGTATGGGGCGCGCTGCTGGTTGCCGCCTGCCTGTATCCGGTTTGGCAGGCTCTGCGGCGCGCCGAACCACGCGAGCTTCTCTGCGGCATGGGTTGGGCGCTGCTGTTTTCTCTCGCGCTGAGCCTCGGTTCGGAGTTATTCATCTATAACGGCCTGCTTCGCGGCATGGGCAGTCTGCTCCGGCGCATTGCCGTGCCGCTGATGGCCGCGCCCGCGCTGGGCGCTCTATCCGCGCGGCTGTTCAGCGCAAAGCCCCGCGAAACCCAGGCGCTGCGCTTTCCCATGTGGGGCTATGCGCTGGTCATTCTGCTGGGCTGGCTTCCGGTCTGGCTTGCGTTTTTTCCCGGCATGATCAACTACGATTTCCCCGCGCAGTATCAGCAGCATATCGATCACGCCTATTCCTCGCTGCATCCGCTGCTGCACAGCGCGCTGAGCAACGGCCTGATGGCGCTGGGAGAAGCGTTCTCCTCCCCCACGCTCGGCCTGATGCTGAACACGGTTTTGCAGATGCTCGTGTTCTCGTTCGCGCTGGCGTATAGCTGCGCATTCGTCCAAAAGCGCGGCGCGCCCGCCTGGGCGCTTGCGGCGATGACAGCTGCTTACGCCCTGCTGCCCATTTTTTCGACGATGGCGCTTTCCACCTGTAAGGATACGCTTTTCTCCGCCGCGCTGCTCGTGCTTTCGCTGCAAGCCTTTGAGCTTCTGGAAGCGCCGGAAGCCATCTTCCGAAAAATCGGCCTGAGGCCGCTCTCTCTTCCGTC